>Ga0208788_1000387_pt1 | contig 21848 bp, 19 predicted proteins | sample Wag4_2014_7_11_3_FD_187363 | JGI IMG/M metagenome (GOLD analysis project Ga0208788, IMG submission 187363) | Fresh water mixed with fracking chemicals microbial communities from Ohio, USA - Utica-2 Time Series FC 2014_7_11 (SPAdes) (version 2) ...
CCCGTGACGAGCCGCGCACCCTGCTCACCGGCTTCGGCAATGAAGCTTTGCATTCTCTCGAACTGACGCGCTGAATTGACAGGCCCCATCTCCGAAGTCGGATCCAGCGGATCACCTAGGCGAAGCGAGCGCATACGAGCGGCGACGCGCTCGACAATCTCGTCGTGAACATCGACATGTAAGAGCAAGCGGCTGGTCGATCCGCAAGACTGGCCGGCCCACGAGAAATTCATACCTGCGACGGCGAGCTCCACGACACGATCGAGATCGGCATCCGGGAAAACAATAAAAGGATTTTTACCGCCGAGTTCAAGGCTCACATGCTTGACGGCCGACTCCGCCGCTGCGCGCTGAATCGCAAGACCGGTTGCCACCGACCCAGTAAAACCGATACGACGAACAAGCGGATGCCGCACCAACGCATCACCCGCTGGAGCACCGTAGCCATGAATGATGCTGACGAGCCCCGGTGGCAACACGGCACGAACGATCTCACCTAACAAAGAACCCGACAGAGGACTGGTTTCCGGCGTTTTGACCACCACGGCATTGCCCGCCATCAACGGGGCCGCAAGGTGCGCGGCTGCAAACATAAACGGATGGTTAAACGGCACGATACGTGCCACCACCCCGAAAGGCTCATGCACCGTGTAATGCAGGCCGCGCGCGGTGGCGGGGATGGTCTCGCCCTTGAGTTCGCTGCCAAGCCCGGCGAAATACTCGAGATAGCCCGCGGCAATCTCGACATCGGCGCGCAACTTACCGATCGTGTTACCGGTGTCTCTCGCTTCGAGCTCGAGTATGTCACTGCCGCGCGCACGGATCGCAGCCGCGAGCGCTCTCAGTCGAGCGGCTCTTTCCCAGACGGACAAGCCCGCCCAATCACGCTGCGCAACGGCCGCAGACCGCACGGCCCGATCCACATCAGCGGCGGTCGCAGAAGGGACGCGACCGAGTGGCTGTAAGGTCGCAGGCTCATGACTCTCGATCCACTGCCCCGCAGCGCCGCCCTCACCCTGCGTGAGTTCACCCTCGATTAGATGGAGACCTTGGAACACCGGACTTCCTCTCGACTGATTGGTCATCGCTCAAAAAATAGCACTCATAAAAAAACGGGTCGCAACCTCAAGGCTGCGACCCGTTCGAGTCTATCGGGTCGCCCCGATAAATCGAGATCCCGTCTTATCGACCGCCGAAGCGATAGGCAAAGCGGAAGCCGACGATACGCGGATCCGGCAAACTGACGCCGGCCGTGTTGGCGGGTGAGAAGTTACTCGGATCCGCCAGCGACTGAGCCACGTCACCCGGGTTCGCGCTACCGGCCTGCACCGTGTCGTCATCGGTGATGTTGTTGACGAACACTTGCATATCCCAACGATCCGAGGTCATACCGATACGCACGTTGCCGATGGTGTAAGCATCGAACTGAACGAGGTTGTAGAAGTCGAGGTAACGCTTCGATTGCTTCTGCATGTCGCCTTCGACAAAGAAGCGCACACCGGTTGCACCGAAGAGATCACCCATCGGTCGCGACCAACGCGCCATACCGACCAACGAGTGCTTCGGCGCGCGCTCGAGTTCCCGACCCTTCAAGTTGTGGAAGCACAAACGAGAGTTCGCGACCGTGTCGGTTTTGCGAACGCAACCACCCGTGCGGACCGCATCCGTAGGCGAGGCGGACGTGAACGGAAAATCGATGAACTCGGTATCGAGGTATGAGTAGTTCAGACCGAACAGCAGGCTGTCATTCGGCGCCCACTGCGTATCGATCTCGAGACCACGCACTTCCGCTTTACCGGCGTTCAACAAACGACCCACCAGAATGCCCGATGGCGTTACGAGCTGAGCACCGACCTGCTTGTCATCGTATTTGATGAGGAACACGCCGGGATTAAAACGCAGGCGCGCATCAGCGGTTTGAATCTTCGCGCCGAACTCGTACTCCTGAATCTTCTCGTCCTTGAACGAGAATTCATCGTACGCACCATCGTAATCCGCATCCTGCCAAGAACCTGCCGTCACGGTCGATACACCGCCTGGCTTCACGCCCTTCGCGTAGGTCAGATACAGCAGCGTGTTATCTGCCGGGCGAAACTCGATCGTGGCGCGCGGCGTGAAGTAGCTGTGCTCCGTCTCGAGCGTGACCGGCACGCCCGGCGCCTGCTGGACACCGGAACCCGGAACGCCCGGGGGCGCAAACGGATTGAAGAAGGGATACAGATATCCAACCGAGGGGAAACCAATCTGGAAGCCCGGGAAGCTTGGATCCTGACACTTCGTGACGGGGCCACCCGGGAACGAGGCAGCATCGAGTGTCGGAGAACAGTTCACACCAACCACGGTTTCAGTTTCTTGACCGTAACGACCCTCGACGCTGAAGCGCCAACGCTCGTTAATGTCATATTCAACTAATCCGAAGAATGAGTTGTGCTGAATCTCACGAGCATTCAAGCGCGGAATCGGATTGGTCATCAACCCCAGAACCTGGTTGGCTGAGCGATTTTGACAGCTCGGGCCAATGGCAGGCTGCCCCGGGAAGAAGGTGTTCGCGGGAATCGGCGGCAGGCAGAAGATATTGATCGATCGCGTTGTTTGCGCCGCCTTCTCCTGCCAGTAGAGATAGCCCAACATGAAGTTCGCCGGTCCTTCGAAGTCAGAGCGGAAACGCAACTCCTGGCTGAACTGTTCGGTCTCGTTCGAGTTGTCGAACTTCGCCGCACGCAACGATCGATCCACGCCGTTGACAACGCCGGAGTCGAAATCACCGTCTTCCTCGAAAGTGAAATTCGCGTCGGTCACACCGGTCAGCGATGTGACGGTACCGAAGTCGAAGTCCCAATTCAGTACGGCCGAGAAGCGCAGAATCTCACGAGTGCTACCGCGATAGTCCTTGCCCGTGGTCGGGTTGGGATCTAGCTTTACTCGAAGCTGATCAGCCGAGGGAACGAGCCCTGCCGACGAGTAAAGATGATTACTACCGAAGAAGGTACCGGGATACGCAGGATTGCCAGAACCTGGCGGCAGCGTGAAGCCTGGCGGTAACACGGTTGTCGGCGAATACACGCGTGCACTGCCGGTCGGACAACTTCCGCGCACCGCGGCAACGACCGCACCGGTACCCACGACCAAGCAATCAGAACCCTGCGTCGGACGAACCGATACGAGCGAGATGGGCAATTGTGCCGTCGCCGACTGACCAAATTCGTCGTCGGTGTACTCGACGCGGAACTTGGCGTTGAAGTCATCGCGTGGCTCCCATTTGCCCGTCAGTGCGATACCCCAACCGTCACCATCACCGACCTCATTGCCCGTGATGCTGTTTTTATAAATGCCGTCTTGCTTCCACTGCACGGCGTTCACGCGAACGCCGAACGTGTCGCTGAGCGGTCCACTCCAAGAACCGGTTACATCCTGTCGGCCGTACTCGGCAAAGGAACCACGAATATCACCCTCAGCTATCTTGGCTGGATCTTTGGTGACGTACTGAACCGCGCCAGCGAATGCGCTGCGTCCGTACAACGCGGACTGCGGACCTTTGACGATTTCGATCGCTTGAAGATCGAGTAGTTTGTTGGTCGCCAGTAGCGAGCCGCCACCAAACTGAATACTTTCACTCGAGGTATCGATACCGTCGACGAGCACGGCCACGTTGACGCGACCGCGCGTCGGCGACAAACCGCGAATCGAGATACGGTTGTCGGTTGCCGAATAGCCCTTGTCATAGATCAACGAAGCGTCGAGCCGAGCGATATCCGACACGTCGGAAATACCCATCTTCTCGATTTCGGTGGATGTGATTGCCGTAATCGACATGGAGACATCTTGCAGATTCTCCTCGCGCTTACGTGCCGTCACGACAATCTCTTCGAGCCCCACTGCCTCGTCGGCAACAACCGGCATCGCCATGACGGTGGACATACCGCCAATGACGAGAGCAACCGACCGCTGCGTCGGCTTATACGATTTACCCATTTTCTATGACCCCCGAGTCATGATGTTTTGGTGTTGCACTCGGAATTTCTTTCTTGAATTCCTGAGAACAACACTCGCAGGGTGCTACAACCGCCCCGCTCCGTCAAACTTCGTCTCTTTCAAGCAACATTATGTGACCACTCTGCGCACAGCAGACCCTAACTAACGCGATACCGGTCGTGCAGACATGCGCTCTGGATACTCCGCCTCGGCGCGCTCGCGATAGGCGCGCGGCAGTTGATCCATGCTTTGCAGCTTGACTCCCGACGCATGCCAAATCACGTGACCAGGCTGGTCTTTCATATCCATCCACTTCAGCCAGTTCATGAACACGACCGATGAAAAGCTAGCTGCCACCGATTTTTGATCGGTATCCAACAACGCGTCTCGTTGCGCAAAGATGGTCTGACGTTGACCGTGCAAAGCAGGCATACCGGGTGGATAGACGGTCTGATGCTGCAGCCACACATGCGGACCCATCTCGTGCCACTGAACACGCAACGGCTTTTTCACAGGCGCGCCGAAAGGACTGCCATCCAAACGCACAGGCCAAATACCATCGCGGGTGTAGGCAAAGCCGAGATTGCCACCTTGCACAGCGGGCTTAACGATGTCGCGTTTGCCGGTATAGGGGTTCGCGAACTCGTGCAGGAACTCCCCCGTATCAAAATCCCGAAAGAAGGTAACCGTGTGACCACCGAGCTGAAAGTCGAGCCCACGGTGCGCGAACCAATAAACCTCCATGCCCTCAAAACGAACCAATGGTCGCGGCGTCTCGCCTTCGCCGCGGACACCAAAGATCACCCCCGTGAACCACCACCGCACATCCTCTTCGTTGAGGCTCCCCTGCATACGCACCATGTTGCGAAGGTGCTCCTCTGGCCCCCAAGTCTCCAAGTGCAGTTCAGTCGACGGCGGTGTCACGACCGTCTTAGCTAAGCCCGCTTCGCTGCCGAGCCCAGCACCCAATATCAAACTTCCAGCCAACCAGTCGCGTCGACTGATCGACGACACTGTGTGGATCATCTCAAACGTACCGTCATTTGATTGTTCGCATCGATATCGGAGACGTCGATTTCGACTCCCATGATCGCCGCATAGCCGTACAAGCGCGGCTTCAGCCAAATCTCGTGTAGCTCAGCATCGGTTAAATCGAACTGACCGATGCGTCGCGAAATCGCGAGCACATGTGAGAACGGGAAGGTAAAGCGTCGCATCCCTGGCGTGACTTGCAGATCTAGGCATAGTTGATACAGGCAGGTCGTGCGCTCAAACATCGCCGTCAAAGCGAGCTCGCGATCTCCCGATCGTGCGATCTCGTCGCGAGTGCGTTCGAGCATGGGGCGCATGGTTTGAATGTCGTGCTCGACATACTGCCGAGAGAGCCCCTTGTTCTTGGCGAACTGCACGGAGTTCAAGTGCATTTTGACCAACGCATCGTTCATCTCGTGCTGATACGGCATCGAGTCTTTCAGCGTGCGGATCGCCAGTGCGACCGCCTGGCCCAAGAGCTCCTCGCGTCCTTCAAATCCGCTGGTGTTATTGGCCAAGTTACCCCCCATCGGCGTTTTATTGTGCGCCCTTTTGTAGTGCTGTTTACCCGTTCAGCCAATGATCATGCTCGCTTATACCGACCAGTTGTCCATTCGTTGGACATGGGGGTAGCCGAGTACTAGGCTAAGCGCTAGAGAGTCGCGTAAAAGTGCCGCGTTCGCACGGAGGTGAAGCGTGTACATCAATTTTTGGTACCCAGTCGTTCGCAGCGAGGACCTCGGGAAAACCCCTCAGAAGGTTCGCCTACTCGCCCACGACTTCGTCGTCTTTCGTGACGAACAAGGCAAGCCGGCGGTATTAGCCGACACCTGCATCCATCGCGGAGCCAGTCTCTCGGGCGGCAAATGCAAAGAGGATGGCACGGTACAGTGCCCTTATCACGGCTGGCGCTTCAATCGCGATGGCATTTGCACTCGTATCCCGTCCATCGGCAAAACCACGAAGCCGCCACCGCGCGCTCGAGTCGATTCGTATCCGGTAGAAGAAAAATACGGCATCGTGTTTGCCTTTCTCGGTGATCTGCCAGCCGATCAGCGTCCACCGATCATGCCGGTGCCGGAGTATGGCACGGATCAATGGCGCTCGACGCTCGTGACGTTCGACATCAACTACCACTACGAGCGCTCTATAGAGAATGGTCTTGATCCGGCACACAACGAATACGTCCACCCGACGCATGGCTATCAAGGTGAGCGTGAGGACACCTATCTGATGACGGAGCTACGCCCTCATCAAAACAACCCCTGGGGCGATGGATTCCTCTCGACCTTCGATGCGCCACCGCTGAAAAACCCCATCATGCGATTATTCCGCAAAGAAGGCGGCAAGATGGAGGCAGGCTCTGGCACCTATGGACCAAACCATATGTGGACTTACATTCGCTTCACCGCCAAAACGGCGATGCATCAATACATGTTCGAAGCACCGATCGATGCCAGCAAGACGCGCGTCTTCTTATTGAATCAGCGCAACATCGGATTTTTCAAAAACAGCAAAATGAGCATCCTCGGTGGCTGGTTGAAGCGTCGCATCAATGCGTGGCTCGATACCAAGATCAACGAACGAAATATGTTCATCGCCTCGCAAGACATCAAAGTGATGAACGAGGTGATGCCACGACTCACACCGCCATCGCGCGCCAAAGAATTGATGATGCCGGCCGATAAGGTCATCCTGCAGTATCGCGACAAACTTGACGAGTTCGAAGCGCGTGGATGGCGTATCGATATGGCAGCGGTACAAGCGGCCCGAGAGCGAGCCGACGTCATTTTTGCGATCCCCTCACCTGCGCGACGCGAGTCGCAGGCCTGGGTACTGGACGAAGTTCCCCGCTTGCCGGCGAAGGCACTCTCAGCATAAGCACTGCTTCGACGTGACGACGGTCCATGCCCTCGTTCTTGCAGCCGGTGCAGCAAGACGCTTCGGCAGCCCCAAAGGGCTAGCAGACTATCGGGGGCGCCCCCTCGTCAGACATGTCGTCGAGTCGCTGCAACAGGCGCTGCATCGGCGCCATCCCAATGCCGAGATCACCGTCGTCTTAGGTTCTGATGCAGAACGATTAAGTGCTGCGCTCGACGGTTCGAAGGCCCGCCTCGTCATCAACTCCGATTGGGAGCTCGGTCTATCGAGTTCCATTCGCGCCGGCATCCGCTCTCTCCCGACGTCAACGACTGCCGTCTTGATGACGCTCGCCGACCAAGCTCTCGTCAGCAGCGAGGACTATCAAAATTTGCTCGTCGCAGCTCATGCCAATCCGCATGTACCGGCAGCGGCTCGCTACGCCGATACACTCGGGGTACCTGCCGTATTCCCGGCCGAATACTTCGAGCTTCTTTGCGCTTTGGCGGGAGATCGGGGCGCAGGTGGTCTGCTGCAAGCAGCTGAGGGCGTCATCGCGGTCGATATGCCAAGCGCCGCCTTTGATATCGATACGCCCGAACAATTAGCTACGGCGATCCGCTCGTAGGCACTCGCTGCCTGAGAACATACGCCGTCGCTTTCAACGGAACGCCCTGTCTTGCGTAGCAGGCCTCGTCGAACCACGAAGTCGAGCCGAAGGCCAGGACAGACGGTATCCAGTATTTGATCGGCGCGAAATACAACTCGCGACACCAGCGCACATCGAGTTGCCAAGTTTCAATTTGCGCAGTCTCGATAAGGCGATAATCGACACTCAGCACATCCACGCGAGCCGACAGTGCCGCCACGGCAGCGAGCGCCGCAGGATCGGTGCTCGACTCCCGAGCAATGCTCGGCAATAACGCTCGGCTCAAGCGCCATCGCAAAGCCGTGTTATCGACGGATCTTGCAGGCTCCTCGGCCTCCGCCATCCGCACCGCATCGAACAGGGCGTAGCGCAAATTCGCTCGAGCCACGCTCAGTTGCGCAAACTCCAATACCGACATCAGCGCAGGCAAGAGCACTAGCGCAAAGACCACGGTGAACTCGATCATCGACGCACCCGATTGACGACGGGACGCCGGCGAAGATCCGGCCACTCCGCGCAGGATCATGCATCGCTCCAGCCAGCCTTTAGCAGTTCAGCTGTTAATAGATCCTTGATCAATCGTCCGGGGACGAAGGCATGCCGCCGACAAGCGCCCGCTGGAAATTCCCATATCTCTACGACCTTCGAATCGACAGCGATCACGATCCGCCACGGCGGCACGCGCGAGTGAACACTCAAGATCACACCTTCGACAGATACGAAGACCACATCGATAGGTTTTGACAGTGCGAAAGTGTGGACCGTCCGACATCGCGGTAGACACAAGGCATCGAAGTCACGCCATGACACCTGAAAGCCCACACCGAGAAGACGATCCCAGAAGCTCTCGGCACGCTTAACTCGAACACCGGAACGCATGTTGCTTCGGCACTAAGGTGCAAGATCAACAAAACGCAATACGATCGGTGCTGCGAGCACGATGAACGTGCAGGGAAAAATACACAGCACCAACGGGCCGAGCATCTTTACAGGCGCTTCCATAGCAGCCTTTTCGGCTCTCGCGAAACGCTCATCCAAGCGTTGCTCAGATTGAGCACGTAAAACATCGGCCAAGCTTCCGCCACTGGAATCCGCTTGTATTAAGGCAGCGACCAAAGCGGTGACAGCAGGACTGTCGAGACGTTCAGCCAATGCGCGTAAAGCCTCCACACGCGATCGTCCGGCGCGTAAGTCGCCCTGGACCCGGGTAAAGGCGCGCTTTAACAACGTGTCGGGTGCGCGCTCGGTACTGATCTTCAGCGCAACGCTCAAAGCCCCTCCCGCCTCGAGCGCGAGCGTCAACATATCGAGGTACATCGGGAGTTCACGCAGCACCTCGAGGCGCTGTCGATTTGCCGCTTCGCGTAGCCACCACCACGGCAGCATGGCGATCACGGTAATCAACAGAATGCTCATAGATATTGAAGCGCCCAACAGTAACGCGGCCATCCCAATGACCATCGGCAACGATAACGCTGTGGCGAGAAATTGCTGCGGTAACAAGCCATCGTCGAGCTCGGCGACGCGAAGTTCGCGCTGAATACGCTCCCTTAAACCGAGCGAGAGCCGCGGACCCAGCCACACCGCTAAGGGTGCACTCAATATCACCAAGGCACGCCAAAGTACGGGAAGCCGGTTTTCTGGCGTCGCTGTGTGCTCAGCCTGTCTCCAGTGCATCACCATCGAAGCCACCGCGCGCGCCAACAACCAGGCGCCCGCAAATGCAGCGACGGTCATCGCCATAGCAATCAGGAAGTCAGCGCTAATCATGGCGAGCCCCAAACGCTAAACCCGAATCTGCACGATGCGTCGAATCAGCACGAAGCCAACCCACTCGAGCACAATGAGAACTACGATGACGGTCCAACCCGCTGGCGTCTCGATAAGTTGGTTCATCTCTCGCGGATTGAGCCACCATAAGACCAGTGCCAATCCCATCGGTAACGCGCCCATGATCCACCCCTGTAATTTTCCTTGGGCTGTTAAAGCACGGATTCGATTCTCGAGTGCCAAGCGCCGACGCACCATGCGTGCATAACGCTCCAAAGCCTCAGCGAGGCCACCACCTAACTCTCGGGCGATCGCGAGTGTCGTCACCAGCATTCGCGCATCAGGCAAATCCACTCGTAACGCGAAGCCTTGCAGCGCCTTCTCCAAGGGCACCCCGAGACGCTGCTCTCGCAACACTAGCGCGAACTCCTGTGAGATGGGTGCAGGCTGATGCTTGACCACCTGTTCCAATGCTTGACCGAACGCGAGGCCGGATCTGAGTGACGAGGCCATGGCGCTAGCTGCCTCGGCTAGTTGAGGCTCCAAGGCTCGACGACGTCGATGCTTCAGCACGCGATACATCAAGGTGGGGGTCACGATGACCATCAGCAACACCACCACGGCAGGTTGCGCGCCTAACCAAATCAAGGTGAACAAGGGCAGTGCGAGTGCTGCCATCAGGTTCCATTGCAAAAATCGCACGGGATCCAAAAAAAGAAACAACTCGGCAAACTCGACTTCCGTCAGGTGCTCAAGATGATGACGATGCTCACGCGACCCCCATTGCAAGGCGCGCGAGATGACAAACGCCAATAGCGCGGCCACCGCACCCAGAATGAGCGCCCAAATCGCGCCGTCTATCCACGCTCCTAATTGCTCGGTGATCAACGAATTCACTGCGGATCGCTCGAGCGAAATAGCCCAAGATCTAGTGCCACGCCACCGCGAGCAAGCTCCTCGTAGAACTGGGGTATGTGGCCGCAGGCGCTAAAACGCTCACCAGCCGCATCGGATCGAAACAAATCCTGCATCTGGATGGTCCCAGCGACGATCCCAGTGATTTCGGTTATACGAGTGATGCAACGACGTCCGTTGGAGAGACGCGCTTGATGCACGAGGAGATGGATTGAACCTGCTATTTGTTCACGAATCGCACTTACCGGTAACTCCACGCCGGACATCAAAACCATGACCTCAAGCCGGGAGAGCAACTCGCGAGGACTATTGGCATGCACCGTACTGAGCGAACCATCGTGACCGGTATTCATCGCCTGCAACATGTCGAGCGTCTCACCACCACGACATTCACCGACGACGATGCGATCGGGTCGCATACGCAAGGCGTTTCGTACGAGATCTCGAATGGTCACCTCACCTCGCCCTTCGATGTTGCGCGGTCGCGTCTCCAAAGCGACGAGGTTGGCGTGATCGAAACACAACTCGGCTGAGTCTTCGATCGTGATGACGCGCTCGTCGGCCGGAATGAGACTCGAGAGAACATTAAGCAGCGTGGTCTTACCGGAGCCGGTGCCGCCACAGACCAGAATATTGCGCCGCGATTGCACGCATACACGCAAAAAAGCCAACATCGCGTCGTTGAGAGATCCATTGGCAACGAGATCGCCTGCCATCAGTCTGCGTCGCCCGAAGCGACGAATAGTGAGCGCCGTGCCTTGAATCGCCAGCGGATGCACGATCACATTCACTCGTGAACCGTCCGGCAAGCGCGCATCCACCATCGGTGAGGCATCATCCACTCGGCGACCGAGTGGTGTGACGATTCGATCGATGATGCCTCGCAACGCGGGCTCGCCGCTGAAGCGTTGCGGACTACGCTCGATTTTGCCCGCTCGTTCGACGAAGAGGTTGGCAGGCCCATTCACCATGATTTCGCCGATATGCTCATCGGCTAGCAGCATTTCGAGGGGCCCAAGACCCAGGGCCTCGGCCAGCACGAAGCAAACCAATTGGTCGGGATCACCGCCTAAGGCGCAGCACTCCTCCTGCGCCAAAGGACTCAGCAAATCCCGAGCGAGTGAACGCAGATTTTCATCGGACATACTCGAGACATCGCGGCGCCGAATATCCAACTGCTCTATCAAGCGCTGGTGTAAGCGCCCCGCCGCAGCGAGCCAGTCCGACTGATTTGCCATCACCGTGCTTTTGTGCTCATCCGCTTGCGGATGACTCGGTGTCGTGCGAGCTAGCAAAAATCGCAGGTCCGTATCACCGACTCGAATGATGTCCCATGGGCCGAGCGGACCAGCGGTCACAACGCGCTCGCCGTTGACTCGCGTTCCACTGGCACTGCCCAAATCGACGACCCCAAACTTACCGTCGGCCGCCATATCGACTCGAGTGTGCCGATCAATGACACCAGCGCACTCTAGGCACACCACGCAATCGGCTTCGCGCCCCACCCAATATGTACCGGGCGTTAACGCCACATCGCGAGTCTCTACCATCTCAAGCTCCCTTCAATTCTGAGGAGCGCGGTGCCGCCGGGCGCTCAGGTGCCTTACGTGGCGATGACCCGAGGGAGTCGATTCGTTCTTGTGCACGCCGCAGGCGCTCGACGTCGTCGCCCGTACGAGCACTCGCCGACTCGAGACGCGGGGTTAAGAAAATCACGACTTCAGACTCGTCTTGACGCTGACCTTTGACACCGAACAAGCGACCTACGGCGGGCAGTCGAGATACCGCGGGCAGACCCTCCGAGTCGCGACTGCGTTGCCGCTGCATCAAACCGGCGATCACCACGGTATCGCCATGCTTGAGATCAATATCCGTTGTCGATCGACGTTTGATCAAACCGGGAATCCCCGCCACGCGCTGTGCGTTATCGACCTGACTAATCTCGGTCTCGACACGCAACATCACCATCCCGGGCGTCTCGACGAGTGGCTTGATATCCAGAATGACGCCGTACTCTCGAAACTCAACGTCGGTGGAGCCGACTGAATTAACGATCGGCACTGGGATCTCACCACCGGCGACAAATCGTGCGTGCCCGCCACTGCGACAACTGAGTCGCGGCTCGGCAACCGTCAATGCTTCACCGGACTGCTCGAGCATCCGCAGCCGCGATTCAAGCGTGGTTGCAATCCCGAGATACGCCTTGGCAGCGGTATGGCCGGGGATAGCATCAAACGCGTCGCTGCCGGCGGGTGTCTCGGGACCCACCCAGCGAAATCGATCGTTGGTAACGAAATCGGCGATGACGCCCGCCGATGGGCCAGAGATATCGTCACGCCAACGAATACCCAATTCACGAAACTGACCTTGTCGAAACTCGACAATTTTGACGTCGACATGGACCAGCGTCTCTGCGGACGGTTTGCTCGTGAGATCAACGATCATGTCCGGAAATAGCTTAGTCACTTCCGTCACACGAGCGCGGGGGCGTGCATCGACGATCTCCCCTTCAAGCAGTATTCGACTGCCTGCGATTCGAGCGCTAGCGCCAGGGACGTCGCTCAACAGTTTTTGAACTTCGATCAGGGTTGCGTGCAAATCGATGGCAGTGACTCGGACATCGAGTCGGCGCTGCGTTCCGTCTCGCAACCAAAGCTGTACGACGGTATCTCCGGGGGCGTGACCGATCAGAACGAACTGACCGGCACTTACCAGGGTGGCGGAAACGACCTTGCCATTACCGACCGCGATGCGCGTCGTCTCGGCATCGACGACTCGACTATCGCCGACAAAAAGATCGATTCGCGTCGGCAATGCAGCCTGCAGTGAGTGAATGAAACCCAGTCCCATGACAAGCAAGGCACAGCTCACTCGAATCAGCATTCGACTTAAGTGTTTGATCATCTCTACACCTCGTAGCAGACGGCGGTCATGGTTTATCCGTAAACCAGTGCTGACTTTTGGCGAGCTCGCGATCGCCACCGATCCACAATTCGACGCTGCGACCGGCACGCAGTGGCCCCGCCGAACGAGATCGCGCTTTCGACTTTTTCGCCTCTGCGGGTTCGCATTCGGCCGAGCCCGAGATTTGCGGCTTTAACGATACGGGCGTCGCATCACCCTGCCCTCGTAACAACGGAATCAAGTCGCCCACTCGTAGCGCCAGTGCCAAGGTCTGTGCCTGCTCGGGTGTCACATCGAGCGTCATCGTTGAGTAGGAAATGCCGAGTTCGGCGCGACGTTGCAGCAGCTCATCCGCCCCACGTGAGGGATCGACTTGATATGCGCCCGTTGCCAACACTTTGAGCGACTCGAGCAAGGGCTTCACCTGCACACATCGAATATTTCCCTCAGATTTTTCCTCAGCGAGTAGCAGATCGACTTGATCACCCGGCCGCACTAAACCCGCCTGTGAGCTCACTTCATCGACTGGCACCGTGACGGCTCGCGTCCCCTTCACCAAGCGACTCGCCAATGCTTGTCCGCCGTGACCGGAGAGATGGGTCATAGCCAAGGCATCACCCGCCGACAGCGGGATCAACAATTGCTGCCCGAGAACGCCCTCTAATTCGGTCACAGGTAGCGTGCCGCCCGGCAAATAGGCAGCAGGCATTTCTCGCTTCGCGAGATCATCGAGACTCAAAATTTTGCCAGCCGGTAGTGCAGCAGCTGCAACAACCACCGGCGTCGGTTGATAACGCTCACGCCAATCTGTCTCGATCTTCGTGCGCTGCTGCTCCAAATAGCGCTGGGCTCCAACAAAAGCCACGCCAGCAAAGATAACTGCGACGATGAACGTGACTACCGTGGTATTGAGGGTTGCCGGCCACTTCATGACATGACTACTCCTGTGATCACAATTACCGTCAAATCACCGCTAACCATCCAACGAACCGCTCGATGCGATGAACGATTGCCGCAAGCACCGCCTCAGCAGGCGATCTGCCATCGAGCCAAGGCAGCGTGAGTGCGAGCAACAAAACGACGCAAAGCCACAGGTACTCGAACATCGCCTGACCATGGATGGTTTTGCGCAAACGAGTCACGTCATTGCTCGGGGCCATCGACCTGAATCACGACGCGCGCGCCCGAATCCGACGCCGCGATTGCAGCCTCGAGTCGACGACTCCCACGAACGCTCGCGATGAGCCCTCGTTCGAATGTCGCGCGCGACGGCGCGCTCCAGCCGGCCCGCAGCAGCGCCTCGCGCAACTGCCGGCTGGTCAGCTCGACCGATCGTCGCGTTCGAAATAAGCCCGTTAGCGGAGCCGCGCGAGAGCGCCCATGTCGAACGATCGAAACAGTCTGCCAATCCGCAGGCACGGCGAATGGCACGCCACTCGAAGACTCGATCGGTTCACGTAGGTCGCGAATCGCATATTCGACCCGCGTGCTACCAGCATTGCGCCCGCGCTGCACAGTCGCCGTTTCATGCAGCGCGTGTCGTTGTCGACCGATGATGATTCGTCCATCGCTCAAAGGGATCGTGAGCGGCGGAGCCCCACTTTGCGACCAGCGTCGCACCAGCGCTTCGGCGACGAAGTCAGGCTCGCCGCGCTCGATGCTTGAAAACAGCCGAAGCGGGACGCCATTGACGATCACACGCTCAACAGCGCTGGTAGCCAGTAAAGGCTCGCCCAGACTGCACACGGCAAAAATCGTGGCGAGTAACCAAGCGTCGATCGTGCGAGGCCTCAGCATGCTCGGCTCCTGGCATCGCCACCCTGCGACCCGACCGTTCGATCGGCAGGGACGATATCGACGTCAAGCCGACCGGGACAAAACCTCTCGAAAGAGGGTTCGATGAGGGAAATGACGGGGCGAATCGCATCGAACACGTTCGTCGCGACGACGAGTCGCGATTGCATCGTCATACCCATCACACGATCACGCGTCTCAAAATCACTGCTCGACGACCAACCGCGCTGTAGCACCGAGAGCCGCTCTGTCATCAAGATCGGACCCTCGATACGGTTGACCCCCAAAAATTCGGGAAGACGAAACGACCATTGCGCCTGAGCCCGAATGCCCTCTTCTTGGGGCAAACGAAAATCGCCACCGGTGATCACGCTGGCCGGCGCTAACGCCGTCTGCGTCAATTCACGAAGTTGTTTGGATGATGAGAACGACGGGGAATCGGTGACGCTCGTCGTTAAGCTCAATGAGCTTGGCGCCCAGGGTGCATCAAGCCCCCCGCGGGAATGACGAGCACGAGCGAGTTCAGCGACCTGTTGTTTCTCCAGTGACCCCTCGGTCAAATGCGACAACATCACTGCGTGTCGAACAGAGGAAATCGCCGTCTGTTGTGCGGCGAGTAAATCTGAGAGAAACAATAAAGCCAACCAGAGCGGTATGAGCCACAGTAAAGCGATGAGTGACTCGACCAACGCCTGCCCGCGTACCCACTGGCTCCGAGCGAGCAATTTGACGGAGATCTCGTTCATGGCGCGGCGGCGGCCAGCCAAAGCGGCGTGGCGTCGAGCGTCGCCAAACGCACTTGCTCGCTGTTCGATAAGTTCACGAGCCGCGCTCGCCAGAACGGACTGAACAAGCTCGGTAGCTCTTGTGCGCCATCGGCGCGTGGGCGCGGACGCTCGAAGAGTGTCGTGGCGGCGGCCTCCGCGAACCAGCGCACTGCATTCGCCTCGAGCGGCTGATCGCCTCCCGATAACGTGGGCACGGACGAAAACCCCAATAGCGACGTGGCACCGCGACGCGCGGATCCGTCGAGCGCCACTCGGACTAAAATTCGTGGCGGCTCGAATTGCTCACGTTGCGCTGCGGACAAATCGTACAGCGAGGGCAACCCCAAATACCCGGCAGAACGTCGAGTTGCACCCTCTGCCAATCGACTCGCCCGAGGATTGCGCCGATAACTCTCGCCATGTTCACCGCGACTGAAAGAAGCTCGCCCAGACTCGGCACCACCCCATGCAATGGGTGTTCGCTCACGGATAGAACCAAATAGTGCGTAGCGGCGTGCATGCAAGGACAGGGTATCGAGTCCACGCCAAGTGTCGAAATCAACGAGCTCCGTGCCGCCACGCTTCTCGAGACGCACGATGCTCGTCCCAAACAGCGGCGAGAGCGTGTAGCGACGGTCGCTCGAAAAACCATCGAGCGAGCGATGCACCACGTCGCGTTGTCGCCATCGAAACGAGCCACCATAAAACGACGCAAACCGAAGCCACTCGGCCGACCAAACGGCGATCGCTGCTTCGCCCGCCGTCGACAACCGGTATCGAGGATCTGTCGCCACAATGGAATCGCGAACAATCTGTGGCACCACCGTTGCGGTACCCAGGTGCATCACACGTTGCGCCGCAGCGATGTCGTGCGTCACGAGACTCGCGGTTGTCTCGAACAGCATCAGACTCGGTTGCAGGACGGCATCGAGGTGATGCCATAGCCTCTGCAACGTCATCATGGCGGAGTTGAGATAAGGGACCCAGGCCGTCACCAGCGCTGCGCTCGGTAACAAGCGCGTCATATAGGACGACCACGAGCGCAGACTCACCGACTGCGCGAACGCCGCCTCGTTGGCCACGATGGCACGATTTGTATAGGCATCGAAATTCAGCGCACGCGCCTGCCAAACGGCCGCGCTCAATGCAGCCGCATCGGCTGCATTGGCGAGGCGCTGTTTTTCATTGACGGCAGAACCCGCCTCGACCGTCCACCATAAGGAAGCGACTAGCGCCGCCATCAAGACGACGAGAACGAGCAGCGATTGCCCCTGTTGGCGCCGAACTTCGAACATCACGGACGCTCGAGACTTATTTTTCGAAGTCTTTGAGTGACTTCTCGGTCGCCTGCTCGTTCGCTTTGCTGCGGCCTCCGGTCACGAGTGATCGACCCGAGGTATTGCTCTCACCAGACAACGCGACGGCTGCGACGGAGGTCTGCCCACGCAGCACATCGCCGAAGGCGGAGTACACCCCGATGGCGGCCACGGCAATCAAAGCGACGACGATGATGTATTCGGTCATACCTTGACCGATGATCTTGGTTTGCATTGCGGACTGACGCATGAGGAAACTCCTGTGCTGGCTTGGGTTGCGAGTTCAGGACTGCATTTCATGGCGAGAACGCGTGCGGGTCACGGCGAGAATCCGGATAAATTGGGCGATTTAGTCGGCTCGCTTTGATTTCTCGGTATCGAGCGAGTTAATGCGCATTTGTGCTGTAATGCGCGCTTCGCTTCCGTCAATCGAGGTTTATCCGATGCGTCGTTTGCTATCGATCGCCCTCGCCTGCGCCGCCGTGATCGGCAGCGCGCGCGCCGATGAAGGTATGTGGACCTACGACAACTTCCCGTCCGCTCTGGTGCGTGAGAAGTTCGGGGCTAATATCGATCAACCCTGGCTCGATCGAGTCAGGCAAGCAACCGTCCGTCTCTCTGGCTGCACAGCCTCTTTCGTATCGCAGGATGGTTTGATTCTGACCAACCATCACTGCATCACTGCCTGTCTCGCTGAGAACTCGAGTAAGGAAAAAAGCTTGCTCGAAGACGGATTTCTCGCTCGTCAGCGCGAACAGGAAGTGCGCTGCCCGACTCAAATCGCAGACGTGCTAGTCGGGATGGATAACATCACCGCCAAAGTGGAAGCGGCCTCGACGGGTCTCGATGATCGTGCAGCGAACGAGGCGCGTAAGCGAACGCTGACGGCATTGGAGCAAGACTGCGAAAAAACCACCGGACAGAAATGTCAGAGCGTGTCGCTCTATAACGGCGGTCAATATTTCCTCTATCGGTACAAGAGATACACCGACATCCGGCTGGTCTTCGCGCCTGAGGCTGGCATCGCCGCATTCGGCGGGGATCCCGATAACTTTCAGTTCCCGCGTTGGTGTCTCGATATGGCGTTTCTGCGTGCCTATGAAAATGGCAAACCCATACGAGTTGCAGAGCCGCTCAATATCAATTTCGCAGGCGCAGAGCCTGGGGAACTGATTCTCGTGTCGGGGCATCCTGGCTCGACTGATCGTCTTCTGACCGTCTCGCAACTGCAGCGACTTAGAGATACAGATCTTCCAACGTCCTTACTGCGTAGCAGCGAATTGCGCGGTCGCTACATTCAATTTGCCAAAGGTAGCGAAGCCAATCGTCGCATCGTCGATGACTCATTGAGCGGTCTCGAGAATGGCATCAAAGTACGTCGTAAATTGCTCGATGCGCTGCTCGATGAAAATTTGATGGCAAAGAAGCAACGCGATGAGGCCGCGTTGCGAGAACGCGTAGCGGCCACACCGGCGTTGGCCGCAATCGGCGATCCCTGGGCTGATATCGAGCGAGCCAATCGCACGGCGCGCGGCCTCACCAACGAATTGACCTTCCTCGAGGGCGCAGCGGGCTTCAACAGTCGCCTCTTTCGCTACGCACGTACCTTGGTGCGCGCAGCCGCTGAACGCGAAAAGCCCAACAACGATCGTTTGCGCGAGTTCACGGATGCCGCTCTGCCGCGCATCGAACAACAGCTGAAGGCACCGGTGCCGGTGTACCCAGAGCTGGAGCGACTGACGCTCTCCTTTAGTCTGGAGCGCATGCGTGAATGGCTGGGACCGGACGATGTCACAGTCCGTCAATTGCTGCGCGCTGACTCGCCCGATACTTTGGCGAGCAAGCTGATCGAAGGCTCGCAGTTGGGAGACCCGTCCGCGCGTCTCGCTTTGTGGAACGGCGGCGCAGCGGCCGTTGCGGCCTCGACCGATCCCATGATCGTGCTCGCCCGCAGCATCGATGAACGCTCGCGTCAAATTCGCAAGCGATATGAGGACGAAGTCGAAGCACCCGTCAGTGTTGCGGAGACCAAGATCGCCAAGGCTCGCTTCGCGATCTATGGCACTAATGTTTATCCGGATGCGACTTTCACCCTGCGCTTGAACTTCGGCACGGTGCAAGGCTGGGAAGAGCCGGGCAAGAGCATTCCACCGTTCACGACACTAGCAACCTTGTTCGAGCGTGCGACTGGCGAAGCTCCTTTTGCCATTCCGCAGAGTTGGCTCGCCGTCAAAGATCAACTCGATCTGTCGACACGCTTCAACGCCTCGGGCAACAACGACATCGTCGGTGGCAACTCGGGTAGCCCACTACTGAATGCCAAGGGTGAAGTAGTCGGTCTTATGTTCGATGGCAACATCCACTCGATATCAGGCTCTTACTGGTTCGACACCGAGAAGAACCGCTCGACGGCTGTTCACCCGGCCATCATGCGTGAAGCACTGACCAAAGTTTATAAGGCTGATCATCTGCTAAAGGAACTGCAGCAGCGTAAGCGCTGATCAGCTAGAAGTTTGAGTCCGACACTCTCAACACGGCATCGTCGAAACCCGCGACGATGCCGAGTTGAGCTCGGGCGCGCGGGATGTCTTGCGCGAAGAAGTGCCTAGCTGCCAGCAATTTTCCTTGCAGAAACTCCCGCTCCGTCTGACTCGGTGATTCCATGAGCATCTGGGTCGTCGCGATACGTGCCCGCTCCAACCAACGCCAAGCGACCGTAATGGTACCCAGCGCATCGAGATAAATCGTCGCATTCGCAAGAGCGCGCTCGATGTCACCGGAACGTTGGCGCTCGATAACAAGACGTGTCGTGTCGCAAGCGAGGGTGAGCGCGTCACTCAATGCGCCTGCCTGCTCGGCTAAAGCATCGTGAGATACGCTCAAATCGATCGTACGCGTGATTGCCGCACGCCAAAGATCAAAGGCCGCCCCACCCTGCAGCGTGACTTTCCGAGCGAGCAGATCGAGCCCATGAATTCCCCAAGCGCCCTCGTGAATATGGTTGAGGCGGTTATCACGATAGAGGCGCTCAAGCGGCAGATCACGCGTGTACCCTGCACCACCTGCAACCTGAATCGCTAATTTATTGGCCTCGAGACCGTATTCGGCCGGCCAACTTTTGGCGATCGGAGTTAAAAAGTCGAGTAGTAGCGCAGCCTCTTTGCCACGCGCGGCCTCATTCGAGTCACGACTCTCATCGACGAGATGAGCGCAGTAGAGCAATAAATCGAGTGCGCCCTCGACCCAGGCTTTTTGCGAAAGCAGCATCCGCCGGACATCGGGATGCTCGATCAGTGGCACCTGTACAGAGCGGGGGTCGCGATTAGCGAGCGGCCGCCCCTGTCGACGCTCCCGCGCATACTGCAGCGCGTACTCATAGCCCGCGAATCCAATCGCTGCTGCTGACAAGCCGACTGACACGCGCGCTTCGTTCATCATCAGGAACATGTAGGCGAGCCCTTGATGCAACTCACCAACCAGCTCGCCAATGCACTCCTCGGTATCACCGAAAGCGAGCGCTGTGTTCACATGAGCACGCCAACCCATCTTGTGATTCAAGCCCATCAGGCTCACGCCATTCGAGGCGGTAGCGCCCTCCTCTCGGTAGCGAGGCACCAGAAAGAGCGAAATACCTTTGACACCTGACGGCGCATCGGGTGTGCGTGCCAGAACCAGATGCACGATGTTCTCACCGAGCTCATGCTCGCCACCCGAAATCCACATCTTGCGACCGCGCAAGCTGTAGCGGCCATCTCCCCTCGGACTCGCCATCGTTGTGATATCAGCTAGCGACGAGCCTGCCTGCGGTTCCGATAAACACATCGTGCCGTACACGCGACCTGCCAACATGCGCGGAATCCAATGCTGTCGCTGCGCCTCGCTACCGAAGTGCACCAGCAAATTCGCTGCGCCTTGGGTCAGCATCGCATAACTATGGAACCCGACATTGGCCGCAGCGAGCAGGCTGCCGCAGGCCTGTGACAACGTGAATGGAAGGCCGAGGCCACCATGTTCTTCAGCAAAGGAGGTTGCCAAGAAGCCCCCATCCGCAACGGCTTTCATCGCCGCCGATAGCTCCGATGGCAGCACGACTCGACCGTTCTCGATACGTGGCTCATTACGATCGGCAAGCGCCGCATGAGGAGCAAACTGTTCATCGGCCAACACTGCCGCAGCTTCGAGCACGGCATCGAAGGTCTCGCGAGTCGAAGGTGACGGCGCAAGACCTAACACCTCGAAAAGGTCGAACTGCAATTCGCGCAGAGGTATGCTCATGCCACGATTATAAGCAGCAATCGCGAGACCCTCATGTCGAACCCCTTCGTCTTCGAACCTCTAGAACCGGTTACTGCGAGAGTCAGCGGCGCGACGCTGCGCTTTCCAGTACACCGCATTTATTGCGTCGGTCGAAACTACGCTGAACACGCCAAGGAAATGGGCTCGGATCCGACTCGTGAACCACCCTTCTTTTTTTGCAAACCCGCCGACGCGCTCATCTTGGATGACCGAACCGTGCCTTACCCGCCTCGCACGGAGAACTTCCATCATGAAGTTGAACTCGTACTCGCTCTGCACAGCGGTGGTCGTGATCTGTCGATCGAAGCGGCTGCCGAATGCATCTATGGCTATGCCATCGGTATCGACTGGACGCGTCGCGATCTGCAAAACGAGGCGAAGAAGACCGGTCGACCATGGGATACGGGTAAAGCATTCGATGCGTCGGCGACCCTGGGCCCAATCCACACGCGCGCCAGCGTGGGTGACCTTCGTCAGGGCAAGATTTGGCTGAGCGTCAACGGTCAGTTGCGCCAACAAGGGGATCTCGCCGACTTGATTTGGAATAACGCGGAGATCGTGGTGGAACTCTCG
>Ga0208788_1000389_pt1 | contig 21812 bp, 35 predicted proteins | sample Wag4_2014_7_11_3_FD_187363 | JGI IMG/M metagenome (GOLD analysis project Ga0208788, IMG submission 187363) | Fresh water mixed with fracking chemicals microbial communities from Ohio, USA - Utica-2 Time Series FC 2014_7_11 (SPAdes) (version 2) ...
TAATTGGTGTATCCTAAATTATATAGTTATTTATAAATATTGGATATTCAAGGAGACAAAAAATTAATATCTTCTATCTTCATGAAGATCCACGGCAGTGTGCAGAGTGGATGGTAGATAAGCATGTCGTCAAGATGATCCTTGAGACTGCCCAACTGCTGTCCACCGCACATCGTCTACTCGACGGTACCGAATCCATAGACACGTCCTCGGGACGTAAGAAAAAGGTATATACACTACATGACGAACGTGATTGCATTCTCTATAGTGCTACTCATATCAACCATCCAAGCGCTGTTTGGGCCAGATCGTCGGTTGAAAATTATAACTGGCTGGTCGATCATCTCTTTGCTCTCAGCGATGAGTATACTTATCGTTATGGTAAGCAACACGCAACCATAGCAAAGATGGGTATCCAAATCGCATCTCCTCCCTTAAACCTCAAGGAATGGGATATAACTCCTATGCCTTCATGTATGGATGAGCAATACAAGATCGGCGACAATCCTATCGCCAACTACCGTAACTACTATAAGTATGGCAAGGCTTCTATGCATAGCTGGAAGAAGCGTCCAGTGCCAGAGTGGATCAACTAAACCTCCTTCGGGAGGTTTTTTTGTATTTGATAAATAGACAAAAGGAGTTTATTAATGAGTGCAGCATCAGACAAATATGAAAAAGACGTAGCTGATTATATCAAGTCATTTGGTGTAAATGCGTCAAGACCTCCAGTAAGCGTAAAATATCCAGATATTAAAGTGAATCATAACGGGGTTGAAACCTGGATTGAAGTTAAAATGAATCATACTGACAATCTTGGAAATACTCGAGTTTCTTATAATGCTGGCGAATGGGATGCCGCCAAACCTTTAGATCCGGTAAAAAACTTTGCTATAAAATACTTATCAGAAAGTCAAAAAACAAAGCAATTTCTCAAAGACATTGCTAAGTTTGCTGCTAAAGATTGGGAGAACATGATTCTTCCATCTACAAAAGGGCCTCTAAGCGATCCTAAAGCTGTTCCATATGAAACTGTAAAAGCTTATTTCAAAACTAGATCTCAATACATTCTTACTGTAACAGGAGTAGATCTTGGTAAATTAGTTACAGCACATTATCTAGAAGCCAAAACAGAACCTGCTGAATACATGCAAGCAGGCGACGACTTTTATATGATCGGCACATCAAATCCACTTAAACTTCCACGGGATATCCCAGTTCTTGGAGCAAATGGAAGTTGTAAAGGCGATTTTAAAATGAGAATCGGTGTTAGAAGCAGTTCTTCAGCATTCTATGAGATTCAACCGGAAATTAAAATTACAAATATGCCAAAAAGCCCATATTCATTAAAACCTGGAACAACAAAAAAGAACCCGTTTCTAAAATAAACTGTGTACATTATTTCGAAAACGTTGTAGGGTAAACTATGATAAAGAAAAGGTTTAGAGAGTTCATAGGTGTTGGTACCCTCACGATATTTGATATTGATGAGACACTATTCCATACGTATGCCAAGGTTGCAGTTGTAAAAGATGGTAAGGTTGTTCGGATGCTGGACAATCAGCAGTTCAATACCTATAAGCGTAAAGCTGGTGAGACCTACGACTACGGCGAGTTTGCGAACGCTGAGGTATTTCGTAAGTCGTCTAAACCTATTGATCGGATGGTTGCAAAGGCCAAGGCGATCTTTGCCAACTCTCGTAAGAATCCACACAGTCGTGTAATCATCTGCACTGCGCGTGCAGACTTCGACAACAAGGATATCTTCCTACAGACGTTCCGAGATCAGGGTCTCCCTATCGATCAGATCCACGTCGAACGTGCTGGTAACCTGAAGATCGACTCATCGGCTGAAGCCAAGAAGATCATCTTCCGGAAATATATAAATACCAAGAACTATGTAAAACTTAGGTTGTTTGATGATGCTCCTAGCAATCTTCATGCATTCCTTTCATTACAGAAAGAGTACCCGAACATCAAGTTCGAGGCTTATTTTGTAAACCCTGATGGATCGGTAAAGACAGTACGATGACAACATTTAAAGATTTCCTCTCAGAAGATGCCAGTGAAGAGAAGCTTAAGCATCTTGAACATGCCGAAGACCATGTCATTCATGGTGGATCTGCAGGTTTCTCACATGCATACCATAACCTAAAGGATGTGCATGACCGCCTGACTGGTAAGCAGAATGCAACTAAAGTGACTATGAAGTACGACGGTTCTCCATCAGTTATTTTTGGTACAAACCCTGAAAATGGTCGTTTCTTTGTTGCTACCAAGTCTGCATTCAACAAGAATCCAAAGATCAACTATACACCTGAAGACATCGATAGGAACCATGGACACGCTCCTGGTCTGGTCGAGAAGCTGAAGGCTGCATTGGAACATCTGCCTAAGACGACTCCTAAGAAGGGTGTCTATCAGGGTGATATCATGCATACCAAGGGTGATGTCCAGACACATGGTAATAAGGTTAAGTTCACGCCAAACACAATCACGTACGCTGCAGATAAAGATTCGGAACATGGTCAGGCTGCATTGAATTCTCAGATTGGCGTTGCTGTTCATACTGCATATAAAGGCAAGACTCTTCAGGATATGAAGGCACAGTATGCTCCTGAACTTAAAGCTTTCAAGAAGCACAAGGATGTGCATCTGATTTCTACTGAACATGCTCTTGACCAACTAGACTATAATCCTAGGGATCAACAACAGTTTGCCAAGCACATGAAGGCAGCCGCCATGCTGCATAGAGCTACTGGCGAAGATGCTTTTGAAGCAGTTCAGAAACATCAACTTCCTTTGAAAACATATATTAATAGCACTGTTCGTCATGGTACGAATCCTTCTATCAGTGGATATATTCAACATCTTACAAATGCTCATCAAAAGAAAATTGATGCTGTAAAGACCGAGAAGGCCAAGGCACAAAAGTCTGCATTGGCCCAGGCCGATCTAGACCACATCAAAAACAATCGCCAAGGATTCAACCGGGTTCTTCAGATGCATCGTCGTCTCCAGAAAGCCAAAGATATCTTAACTCGTACACTGTCATCGAACTCAGAGTTTGAACACTCGATTCGTGGCAAGAAAGCAAAGCCAGAGGGATTTGTTGCTGTAAGACATAACCGTCCTACAAAGCTCGTTGATCGTCGTGAGTTCTCTGCTGCCAACTTTAACAGGGATAGTTCACTATGAAATCAATCCATATAACTCAGGGCAGGTTCAATCCGGTTCATGCTGGCCATGCAATGGTCGTGAAGCATGTGATGGATGCTGCCAAGAAGGAAGGCGCAGACCATAAGATCCTGACAACCGGATCCCACGATGCCAAGAAGAATCCATTGACACCTGAACAAAAGGTAAAGCATCTGAAGCGGGCTGTCAAAGGATCTAATGTACAAGCCATGGGCAGAGATGCACCTACACTACTTCATCAGATGTCAAAACTGCATGCGTCCGGTTATACCCATGTGACTATGCACGTCGGTTCCGATCGTGTTGAAGAGTTCCACGATCTATTGCATAGATACAATGGAACAGAAGGTCGACATGGCCACTACAACTTCAAGAGCATCAAGGTCAAGTCTGTAGGCGGTGAACGCAAGGAAGGCGGAGGCGGCATTGAGTCTGCATCTGGTACCGCTATGCGTAAACATGCTGCAGCTGGTGATAAAGAATCTTTTCATAAGATGGCACCTGCCGGCATGAGTTCGAAGCACAAGGATGAACTGTACCACGATGTTCGCAAGGGCATGGGCACAAACGAATCATTTATTATGAGATTTAAGAACTGGATTAGTTAATGGCCGCATATTATCCAATGGACAATTTGTTCCTCAATATATCTCGAGGACTTGTAAAAGGCACCAGCTTTATTCATAAGTTTGGAGCCGTTCCAATTTTAAGCACGAATACTACCGGCACTGTTTGGGACGTTGCTGATACGATCTATCCATGGTCTGCATGGGGTACTGCAGGAACAATTACCGTCGAAAGAGCAAGTGATAGTGATGCCGGCAAACAAATTACAGTGGTCGGTCTAGATTCAGACTACAATGCTCTTACCGAAACTATTACACTCACGAATCCTACAGGCAACGTTTCTATAAACTCATTCATTCGCGTATTCAGAGCATTTTTTTCGGATGGGGTTAATAACGTTGGTGTGATCTCGGTTAAAAAAGGAGCTACTACCGTAGCTGCCATCACTGCTGGTAAAGGTCAAACTCTGATGGCCGTTTACACCATACCAACTGGCTATACTGGTTATTTGATGAAAGGCACGTGCTCTGCCCAAGCTGGAGCTGATGCTACAGGTGAAATGTATGTGCGTTACTTTGGTCAAGAGGCTTTCAGAATAGGCCATGATTTTGAAGTTTCTGGGTCGGGCGGCCAATATCTGTACGAATTTGCTGTGCCTATTCCTATACCTGCCAAATCAGACATTGACGTAAGAGTCACGGCGCGTTCGAACAACGGCCGATATACTGCAGCATTTGACTTAATTCTTATCAAAGATTCCTTGGGTGGGGGCTGATCTTTTATAAATACATATACGGTTAGGCTACGGCAATCCCGTTTGTGTAACAGATAAGCCCAAGGGAAACTCTGATGGAAGATAAAGAAGTAAAAGACAAGACTGTACCGGTTAAAGCGCCTGAGAATCAAAAAGACCTCAAGAAGCCTACTGGGAAATCTGCAACAGGTAAACCATTAGACGGTATCGACATCAATCCTCAGCTCAATGACGTGAGTACCAATGGTAACCTGTTAAAAGTACGCAAAGAGGATTCCGTAGACCTAACTGCTCCCGTAATTCAAGAGCGTAAAGCCTTGACATTACCACAGCGCCAGAAGCGCGCTCGTCAACTTCGTGCCCGTGAACACTCGATGGAGAGAGCACGTGAAGTTGCCAAGACAAAGCTAGCACCTACAAGTAAGATTCAACAAAGAGCGGTTGCTCATGCTCGTGCAATCGTTAAGAAGAGATTCGCAGCTCGCAGGGGTACACCTTACGCCGAGCTAACAACATCAGAAAAGATTCAGGTAGATACGGCTGTGGCCAAGAAGACGAAGCTGATCCAAAGGATTGCTAAGCGTCTGCTTCCTCGTATCCGCAAGGCAGAGTACGAACGCCTTAAGTCGTTCCGTGCCGGTGCACCACTACAAGATCTATCGACACAGAATCCTAAGGCCCAGGGGATTATGCCTAAGGTGACCGAAGAGATGTCACAACTGTTCAATACACTGGACGTTGTTGATACGAACTCACTGATCTCTATTATCGAAGATACGATCAATCAGTTCAAACAAGACAACAATCCGCTAGGCGACCAACTCAAGAAGATGCTTGATGCAGTTCTTCCTGAGGATGTTGTCACCGAAACGTTGATGAAGAAATCAGAGAAGACCGGTATTGCATTCTCGACGCTGAAAGAAGTGTTTGACCGTGGTGAATACTCTTGGGAAGCATCCAATCGGATGACCCAGGAGCAGTTTGCGTTTGCCCGCGTCAACTCCTACATCGCCAAGGGTAGAGCATGGCATATGGATGCCGACCTTCGCGAAGAGAAGGTTGTGAACGCCAAGCTAGACGAGTCGTTCTCAGACTTCATGGAAAACTATAACTATCATGTAGGACTAAGTGGTTCTACAGCCAAGAAGCGTGAAGTTCATTGGAAAAAGATGCAGAAGTATTCTGATAAGGACCCACGTGCATATCAAGATGCGCCTGGTGATAAGGAAGCTCGTAAGAAGGGCATGCCGCAATCAGAGTATACAAAGAAGTATCATGCAATGTACGGTGAAGATATCGAGGCGCCTATCGATGAAGCCGGTCCAGGACTCTGGGCAAACATCCATGCAAAGCGTGAAAGAATCAAACGCGGATCCGGCGAACGTATGCGTAAGCCAGGTTCTAAGGGTGCACCAACACCTGCTGGTATTAGATCGGCACAGGAGTCTGTAGGAACCGATAAGCGTAAGAAGATCGAACTAGTAGATCGTCCTCCTGCCGATCAGGCAGTCAAGGCACGTCAGCAAGAGATTCAAAAAAAGATCATCGATGAGTCTGGCAACAAACCATATGTCAAGCCATTCAGCCAAACAGGAAGCAATGAACATTCTGGTTGGAAAGCTTCTAACAAGCATGGCAAAGTAAAGTTCTTTGGGAAAGATTTCAAAGCATCTGCTATGAAGCATGCTGGTATCTCAGAGGACAAAGCTATAGACCGTGAGATCGGTACAGATTCGCTTGTCAAGAAGTACAAGAAGGATACACCAGGACAGAAGTCGAACCTAGACGAGTCATTCAATATGGCATGGACATCTGGCATTGGTGTGACCTTATCGGCTGCTGACTGCGGTATCCAGATCAAAGGCGGTTTCTCTCTGCATCCGGATGTTATCGAACAGATGGATGCTATCGAAGAGGATGTAGTCGCTGCTGACAAGAAGCCAGTCTATATGCCACCACGTCGTCACAAAGATGGATCGTTCGGCAAGGCATCAACCTCGATGCGTAGAACTGGCAAGAAGATTATTGACGTCAAAGAACCAGAAGACGTAGATTCGGATGAACACGATGGCAAATGATATTATCGGATTCAGATCATTCATCACAGAACGTGGTGCAGACTCTAAAGGTCATTTCATTGCGACTGAAAAGGGCGCAGGAATGACCTCGAAGGGTGTCAAGGCATTCCGTGCAAAGAACCCAGGATCTAAACTACAGACTGCCGTAACCGGTAAGGTTAAGCCAGGATCTAAGGATGCAAACAGACGCAAGTCGTTCTGCGCCCGTATGTCCGGAATGAAAGGTCCTATGAAGGATGAGAAGGGCAGACCAACCCGTAAAGCAATGTCACTAAGAAGATGGAAGTGCAGATAATGGAAGAGATTACAAACCCACTTAAGGTAGCTTTTGCAGATACGTATGCACTGTATGTGAAGGCACAGAACTATCACTGGAACGTAGAGGGACCAATGTTCCCTATGTATCATGAATTCTTTGGTAACATCTATGAGGAAGTCGGCGGTGCAATCGATCGTTTTGCCGAAGAGATTCGTGCAGCCGGCGCTTATGCTCCAGGCGCATTCAGTCGTTTTGCAGAACTCTCTAATATCCAAGACGAGATTCTTGTAATCGGCGCTTCTCAGATGGTATCGAACCTGTATACAGACAACATGAAAGTGTACACATCTCTTAAGATGGCACGTGATGCTGCAGACGAGTATAATCAGAACGGCCTTGTTAACTTCTTGGAAGAGCGTCTAGATGCCCACAAGAAGCATGACTGGATGCTTAGAGCTACATTGAAATGAAATACCGCTCGGTAGAATCTAAGATCAGAGATATCCTGGAAGGTCTTCAACCCAAGAGTCAACTTGGGAAGGAATCCGACCAGAACGATCAGATCGCTGTAGGTTCTTACCAGACCAAGATGTTTGATATGTCTCCTGATGCGCAGATCATCTTTGCTGATCTTCCTAAGGATACTGATGCTACATCGGCCGAGGTTGCCGCTCTTAACCTTGACAGGCTGTTTGGTATCCACAAGCACGTTGTCAATACAAAGATGGCATCAGAGTCTGATATCGATTCTGCCGAAGAATATGTAGCGAAGATTAAATCCGCTGCTGGGGGTATGAAGCAACCAAAGGTTGCAGATATTGCTGATGATCACCTGAACGATATTAAAAGTTTTGCCAAGGAACATCCTAATATCATCGATCCTGAAGATCATATCCATCCGGCAGATGATCCTAGGTTTCATAGTGGCCCAAAGGGTAATAAGCCGGATCCTGTTGCAGGACCGCAAGGTGATCGCGATATAGATAATGTGAAGAATTATTTGATCAGAAGATCAAAAGCGGCACAACGCAAGATTAAAATCATAGACGTAGATTAACGGAGCAGAAGATGTTTACAAAAAATATTAAAGACACATTTACAGCCAATCTTCTGAATGCCGTATCTGGCGTTCTTGGTGAGGCAAAGAAAAAGCAGTGCTCTGAAGGATGTGAGTGCGAAGCTTGCGTTCCTGAAGAAGAAACAAATGAAAACTATGTCAGCCATGCACAACGTAAAGCCGTATGGGCAAACCGTGCCGATGACGGTAAGGGTCATCCTGACAAAAAGAAGAAGATGAAAGAAGAAGTAGACGTAGAAGAGATGGTTAATGAAGCCGCAGACGGTCTTGCTGATAAGGCAAAGAAGTCTGGTGTTTCCTTATCTGTTCTTAGAAAAGTATATGCTCGTGGTATTGCTGCTTGGAATACCGGCCACCGTCCTGGTACTACTCCTCAGCAGTGGGCACACGCCCGTGTGAACTCGTATATTGCCAAGGGCAAGGGCACATACGGCGGAGCTGATAAAGATCTTCGCAGTGAAGGCACGATTCCTACTAACGATATGCCTTCTGACAGAGACCGTAAGGTTGCCGGTAAGCTTGGTGCTTTGCTAAAGCGCGAGCGTGAAGCCAAGGAAAAGAAAGAACCAAACGGCGTCAAGGAATCTAATGATGATGTTCCTTTTGAAGGTCCTTACAGAAAAGCAGGTGAGCGCAAGGATGAGTATGGCAATAAGGTAAAGAATGTTGCCAAGCATCTTGCTAAGAAGGCTATGAAGGCTAACGAAGAAGTTGAAGAGCTTGAAGAAAATTGGAGCCCAGTCAATACTGGCGCTGGAAAAAAGCAATTCACACAAACATCTCTACGTTATAAGAAAAAAGCCGAGGATCATTTATCATCTGCTAAAGGTAGAGTAGGCGGCGCCGATTCTCCTATGGGTCGCAGTGACATGGCAAAACACCATGCAGCTATGGCCGATCACATCAAGAATTCTTTTATAGCTGGTAGCGCACGTTATAGCAACATGACAGACGCTAAACAAGAATATAATAAGCACAAAGCTTTGGCTAAGCAATATAAATCTAATGTAAATGAAGAAGTTGAACAGATTGACGAAGATCATCAGTATGTTGAAATCACAAATGCACATACTAATAGCAAGTCATATATTCCTGTTCATAAGACTCAGGCATTCGCTGCTCTGAATCATTACAGAAGTTTCTCACATAACAAGGGCGTTCGCATCATTGACAAGAAGCAACATGATGCTATTCAAGCTGCCAAGACTCCTTGGAATCCAAGCGGTGAAAGCCACTCACCATTCCATGAAGAACTTGAAGAAGCCTGGGTTGTAAAGAAGGGCACAGAAGTTGTATCTTCTCACAAGTCTAAGGATGAAGCCGATGTCAAGGCTATGAAGAATCCTATGTACAAGGTTTACGCCAAGGAAGAAGCCGAGATTGAAGAAGCTGTAGGTGATATCACTGTCAAGAAGCTATCTCCTGATGAAGCTTTCAAGAAGCATACAGGCCAGATGACTAAGAAGACTTCAGTTCCTAAGGATCCAAAGACTGGCAAGACTCTTTACCAGAAGGTTACTTCGGAAGAAGTCGAACAGATTGACGAACTCTCAAAGGCAACGATGGGTCGCTACATCAACAAGGCTGCTACAAAAATGGGCAGCCAAGGTGTTACTGCTGGTCTAAAGATTGCTGCTGATGAAAAGTCAAACAAGCAATTCAAGGATATGGGCAAGCGCGAAAAGGGTATTAAACTCGCTGTCAATAAGCTGACCAAGGAAGAGCAAGAATTTATTGATGCTCTGAATGCAGATACGCTGGATGAAGCACGCGGTCGTCCGAAGAAGGCTGGTGCCAAGGACTTCACGGTTAATCCGAAGACCAAAGAAAAGCTGATGCATGACAATCCTGCACACATGAAGAAGATTGAACTTCTTCAGAAGAACGGCGTCCTTCCTAAGCCAAAGACTGAAGCAAACCAGAACATCATGACTCAGCTTCAGAGAGCCAAGACATCGATGACTGGTGGGACTACAATCCACTTTACACATGGCGATTCTAAAGAAGTTTCAGGCACTCATGCCGCCAAGTTGCTTGATAAGCATGCTGGTATGAAGCCAAATGAGAAAGAAGCATTCCAGAAGAAGATTGGACATTCACACGCTAATCTTAAAAGCGAGCTATGATATGGCAATTAAAGCAGGTAATATTGTAATTGGTGGTGTATCATCCGAAGATGGAAAAGCCAAATCAATCGAACCAGTAAAAACAGTATTTGTTGAGAAGAATATTTCATCTCTACAGGATAATGTTGTAATTGTTGGCGGTAAACCAAAAAAGTTTAATAAAATCTCGAGATATATGCTCGATATGCTAACAACAGAAGAATGATAAATAAAAGAAAGTTTCTAGGAGAAGACTAAAATGGCACAATGGGGTAATACGGATGATGCTGCAAACTCGGTCCTTTGGGCGACTGCAGCGGTAAATCTTCCAGCAAATAGCACTAATCAAGCAGCTTTGTTTGGTAACACAACCGTCGACGCATGGAACAACAACGGCGTTGCCATGAATAAGGCAGTTGGTCAGTTCGGTCTAGGTGTTACAGAAATCAGTGTAAGTGGCAATGCCGCAATTGCACAATATGTAGTTGTAAATCCAGGATCTGGCTATGATGCTAACGCTGCAGTAACAGTTGCTAACTCAACTGGTGGATCCAATACGTCAGCTGCTAATTCAACGGTTGCAACAGGCCGTGTTACAGCTGTAAGTGCAAATATTGTAATTGCCGGTTATAGCTCAATTCCAGCTGTAACAATTGCAGCACCGGCGGCACAGAGCTTTGATGCTAACTCAGCTGTTACCAATGCTACAGATGCTATTGCTATCTCAACAGCAAATAGTATCTTTCTTGCTGGTGATAAGGTAACCTATACGGTTGCTGCTGGTAATACTGCTCTAACAAATCTGACATCGGGTACATCATACTATATCAAGACATCAAACTCGACTGCGGTAACTCTGACAGATGTTCCTAATGGTTCGACTATCGATCTTACCAAGGGTGTGACAGAATCAGGCCACTCTCTGACTGGTGAAACTGCTACAGTTGTTGCTGTTCTTACAGAGCGTGGTTATACCGATGGTGCAGCTCATACCGGTTGGGTACTTCGTACAGTGGGCGAAGGTGGTCGCGCAGGTCGTGTTCAGTATGAAACGCTAGTTGCATTCGGCGGCGATTTCTCTGATGATGCATCTGACGATACAACTCTGCCTGACGCGTAAGGAATAATAAATGACTGATCGTGCCAAGAAGATTCGTGAACTAGGTTCTAATACAGAGCTTACAGTACTTGCATCTAATGATGCATTCATTGTCGATGACTATTCTGCTGGAACCACAAGATTCACATCTCTTGGCACGATCAGAAAATATATTATTGTTGGTCCATATGCCGATGACACTGCAGCTAATACAGCCGGGGTAGTTGTTGGACAACCATACTATACCAGTACGGGGACGGTAAAAGTTAGAATTGCATGATTGATAAACTTGATGAGTCCAACTTTATGTTGTACGCAGCGAAACATTATGATAATCCACAATGCTTTGATACTCTAGAGTTCTATGAAGACCTATCAAGGTTTAAGTATATCAAAAGATTATTCAATCGTTATGAGGAGTCGGGTGAACTTAAAGAGAGATTGATCCTGAATCATCTCATTATCTTGTATAATGTATTTGGTCCAGCCACTACGCAAATGCTATTCTTTAAGTTAAACGGCCATCTCCACCTTTTGAAGCCATTCATTATTTTATTGGGGTTCCTCCCAGAAAAGGTGACGGGCGTGGGAGTAGAGAATAAGACAATCATTAGTTCTGACATCCCTATGGATGAGAACATCGTAAAACTACTAAGGAAGATTTGATGGCCAAGGAAAAACAAGAATACGACTACGAAGGTGACATGGCCATGTCGCAACTGAAGTCTATTATTGCCAACGCACAACGTATCCATGATATGCTCAGTCGCGACACAAATATTCCTGAGTGGGTACAGTCAAAGATCACACTGGCCGAAGACTACATCACCACAGCTGCTAACTATATGCAGGGTGAAATGAAGGAAGATATGGCAATGGGAACTGGTCCTGTAAACGTTGCTGCTAACGTAGCAGATCCAAAGAACAAGAGACTATTCGGCCAGCCTATTAAGAGATTCAAAAAATTCAAGGCAGATTGATATGTTTAGCATGATTCCTCTACCATATAAGTTAATGGCTGCTGCTGCACTAGTTATTGGTGCATTCATCTTTGGCTATATGAAGGGATCAGCATACGCCGAGGCAGAACTAGCAAGATTCTCTGCCGAGAAGAGCAAACAGGTTGCAGAACTAGAGAAAAAGAATACCGAGATCAGCAATCAGGTTGTAACTGAGTACGTTGATAGAACAAATACAATTAGGGAAAAGGAATATGTATACCGTGACATCGCTCAAAACAGTGTTCCTACTCAGCACGACATGTCTAATGGCTGGGTGTACACGCACGACCTTAGTGCCACATCCAGTGATGCCGACCCCGCCAGAGCTTCTGATGCGAGCCCCTCGGGAGTTGCAGACAATACAGCCCTCCTCACCGTCATCTCTAACTACGCCAACTGCCAATCCAACGCCGAGCAACTAAAACAGTTACAGCAATGGATTATCCAAAATAAGGCTGCTGTTGATGCTATGGCAGAAGAAAAGAAAAAGAAATGAAGAAGTTCAAAGAGTTCGAAAAGCAAGAGGATGATACAGAGTCGCCTACCCGTGATTCTGTAATCAATATCGTTGCCAACTCTTTGAATAGAGCCGGCGATAAAGACAGCAAGAATGTGCTGATGCTTATTGCCGCGATTGGATTACTTAACTTATCAAAAGAATCTCCACTTGCACTGTCTGTTGCCAGAAAGCTTGCGAGCCAGGGATCGAGAAAATAAAGGTGAATGAAATGTGGGAAAAGATTAAAAAGTTTTTTGGGTTTGCTGACCTGAATAAAGACGGCAAATTCACAGCAGAAGATCTTGAGGTTGCTCGTGCTATTGCTGACAAAAAAACAAAAGAAGCAAACGAAGCAATTAATGCAGTCAACGATCAGATTACTGATGCGGTGACTCAGGTCAAGACTCGTGCAAAGAGAGTAAAAGAAGAATTTGCTGATATTGTGGAAACTGCTAAAGAAGTAGTCGACCAGGTTGAAGACGTGGCAGCAGCTGTAAAAGGCAAAGCACGTAAAGGACGTAAAAAGAAATGAGCCTAATGTCATTCTTCTCAACGCCACCTATCACATCGTTCCAACAACTTGAACTCGAGAAGGGCAAGATCCAGCTAACCATCATGAAGATGGCTGCAACTGTTCTTGGTGTTATCATGTTGGCTGTTGTTGCAATCTTCTTGATCGGTATGTTCATGCCGAATGAACTGATCGACAACAACGAGATCTTTAAGATCATTGGTCCTGCATTCTCTACCATCGTTGGTGCCTTTGTCGGCGCCTTTGCTACGATGATGGGCATGAAGGTCACCGAGTTTGATCCGAATATCAAGACACAGGAGCTTGGTAAGACAGATCATAAGGCTTTGGCTGAAGCACACGTGATTAATGCTCAGGCAGAGTCGATTGAGACAGATAATGAAATTAAAATGATGGCTGCGGTTGACAAATATCTGGAATCAGACGAAGATCACGGACCTTTCTAAGGAATAAACAAATGGACATCACCGGTTACATCAAAGGTATGATGGCCGACGGTAAAGGCAATCCATCTTCAAAGAGATGGATTGCCCTAGTTGCTATGATTCTTGTGTGTGTCGGTTATATCGCAAATCTATTCTGGGACTATACAGTCGATCAGTTCATGTTCGATGCAGTAATGTATATTGTTATTGCAAGTCTTGGAATTACAGGTGCAGAGAAGTTTGTACCTAAAACACCTACGGAATAATAAGATGGCTGCCCAACCGAGTCTACAAAAAATAGCTGAGAATGTGTCGTATCTTCAACAGGATATGGCAAAGGTAGGTATGCTTGTAGATCGGTTGGACACCACAATTGATAAACTGGCCGACATCTCCAACAACGTTTCAAACCTTCTTGCCGTGCATGAAACCAAACTGTCTGCTCAAGAGATTATAAGTAAACAGACCGTGGATCTTGTAGAGAAGAGACGCATCGAAACTGATGATAAGTTACAAACTATTCATGCAAGAATCTCATCTGGAGAAAAAGAGTTGGCCGATAAAATTGATACACAATACGACGAGATCATGTTAGAACTTAAAGACATGCGTCGTGAGTCTACAGAACAGCACAACAAGCTATCAGGCCGTATCACTACCATGGAAAAGTGGATGTGGGCGGTTGTGGGCGGTTCTGGTGTAATCGGTGCCCTGATTACTATCGCAATTAGATTCATCCCAGCCTAATTATTTAGTGTACATAATTCCCTAACTGTGTATAATGGTAATACAGTTGTGAGGAATACATATGCTTTGGTTAGAACACAAATACATTAATCTCTTGTCATCAAGGCTTGAACGGTTCTCCCGTGTCAATGCCAACACCTATAAGTTCCGTTGCCCTGTCTGTGGCGACTCCCAAAAGGATACACGCAAGACCCGTGGGTACGTCTACATGCGTAAGGGTGCGTTAAAGTTCTTCTGCCATAACTGTAACGCCTCTATGGGGCTTCCATGGTTCATCAAGACACTCGACCCGACCCTATATACTGAGTATCTTAAGGATAGGATGCTTGAGAACGGACACAGGGATGAGGTACAGGAGTTTGTCGATAAGATGAAGACTCCGGTCTTTGTCAAGAACACAGGTCTCAAGGATCTGCAGAAAGTCTCACAACTGAAGGCCGAACATCCTGTCAAGGAGTATATTACCAAACGACAGATCCCATCTGATACTCATTACAAATTGTTCTATGCCAAGACATTTAAGACATGGGTTAATACCATGATTCCTGATAAGTTTGAGGATATCGAGAAGGATGAACCACGACTGATCCTGCCGTTCCTTGATAAGGACAAGAACCTATTCGGGTTCCAAGGTAGATCCTTTCGAAAGACTGGTATCAGGTATATCACTATTATGCTGAATGAGGATCAGCCAAAGATCTTCGGTCTGGATACTATGGATCCGTCTAAAGATATATATGTAGTGGAAGGCCCTATCGATTCACTATTCTTACCGAATGGTATCGCGTCGGCCGGTGGTGATCTTATCAGTCCACTGCAACAATTAGATGTACAAAAAGAACATTTTGTTGTAGTATATGATAATGAGCCAAGGAATAAAGACACAATAAAAAAGATTGTAAAGGCTATTGACTCTGGGTATAGAGTGTGTATCTGGCCAACGGCTATGGAACAAAAGGACATTAATGATATGGTCCTGGCCGGTTACACAATCGAAAAGGTGAAGGAAATTATTGATGAATGCACTTACTCAGGACCAACTGCAAAACTACATCTCGCTATATGGCGAAAAGACCGTTGAGGCTATTCAGAATCTACCAGAGCAAAGACTCACATGGGTAGTTTATAATGCCAACATGATTCAGTCAGCCGTAGAACTGATTACTGAACTTCGTGGGGAAGACTTCTACTATGATTATGTTCAGGTTATGTCATGTGAACGCGGCGAAGATAACTGGGGTCCTTTGTACTTTGATCCTCACGTATTCAAACTATTAGGAAACGGATATGACTGATTTAGTAGACAACGAATTCGGGATCGAGTACGAGCAGATCTCAATCAAAAAGCTTCGGATTTTCCGAGTCGGTAAGCAGTGGCTCGTAGAGTATCAGCGGGCTCCTCGTGCTTGGGCGCCATGGGATTCTTTTTGGTGGTACAATGATGGCCAGTATGTAGAGTACTATGATGCTCTTGCTCGTGTCAATGAACTTAAGGCTAATGGATATATTAACGTTCCTCGGTTCATGAAGGCAAAAATGTTTGAGGTTGAACAATGACGCCTGAAGAAAAAGAATTAGAAGAAATGCTTGAGATGTTGAATCAAGATTTCAACGAACGTGAAGTGACAACATATGACGATGCAATGGATTTTCTTCAAATGTTGAGGAGACAGTTGCCTGAATGGTCTTATGATGATCATAATCCAGTGCTCGATTATATCGAAGAAGTAATGTGGCGAGACAATGATATGAGGAATAGTTAATGAGTGAAGTAAATTTGGTAAGTCTGTCTAAGCCGAGTGCCTATACAGAGTGTAATACAGCAAATGAACTTGTGGCTTGGGCTGCAAGAGTATCAAACCCTTCCAATCAAAACAATACAGCAACAGCATCTAAGCTTGTGCAGTATCTTATTCGCAATCAACACTGGTCACCTTTGGAGATGGTCCATGTCGCAATGGAAATCAGAACTACCCGAGATATCGCTCGACAAATTCTTAGACATCGTTCTTTCTCATTCCAAGAGTACAGTCAGCGTTACGCCGATCCAACGCAAGATCTTGGCTTTGTTGTTAGAGAAGCCAGACTTCAAGATGCCAAGAATAGGCAGAACTCGATTGAAGTCAATGATGAAGACTTTGAGTTTCTGATAGATGATTGGAACGGTTTGCAGGATGAAGTCCAATTTGTTGCAAAGCGTGCATATGAATGGGCTATCGACCATGGCATCGCCAAGGAACAGGCACGTGCTGTTTTGCCTGAGGGTATGACTGAATCGGTTATGATCATGTCCGGATCTCTACGTTCATGGGTTCACTATTGTCAGCTGCGTATGGACAAGGCCACACAGAAAGAACATCGTATCGTTGCCGAACAGTGTTGGGATATTATCGGCCAGCATTTCCCTGATGTTATCAAGGCTCTTGACGGTATCAAAGCATGGGAAGAGTTTGAGAGAAAACTGCCATGAACTGGTTGGTATACAATAAACATAATAAGGTTGTTGCAGATGTTGAAACTGAAGAAGAAGCTTGTCAGATTGTAGAAGATCTTACAGAAGATCCATATTGGAAATTCAAAGCACCTTACAGAATAGAGATGTTGTCATGACCAAAATGATTGTCAAAGAAGACGAGAACGGCGAATTATATATAGAACTACCTGATGGTCTCTTGGAAGACATGGGTTGGGATGAAAACACAGAACTAGTTTGGACTGTTACCGATGACGGAACAATTGGACTAAGAAAGAGAACAGATGATCCAAGTAACGAAGCGTGATGGAACGCGTGAACCCCTAGATATTAATAAGTTCCATAAAGTTGCCGAGTATGCCTGTGAAGGCCTAAGCGGCGTCTCAGTTTCAGATCTTGAGATCAAGACTCACATCCAGTTCTACGATAAGATCAAGTCGGCCGATATCCAGGAGACCCTGATTAAGGCTGCTTCTGAACTTATCACAGAAGAAACTCCCAACTATCAATACGTGGCTGGTCGTCTTATCAACTATAATCTCCGTAAGGAAGTTTATGGTCAGTACGAGCCTATCTCTTTATGTCAACATTATGCTAACGTAGTCGAAGAAGGCTATTATGATGAATCATTGGCTGATATATATGACGATGCAGACTGGTTTGAATTAGCAGAATACATCGACCACGACCGTGATAACCTGCTGACATATGCTGCCATGGAACAGTTCCGTGGTAAGTATCTGATCCGTAACCGTGTCACCAACAAATTCTACGAAACACCTCAGATGGCATTCATGTTGATTGCCATGACTCTCTTTCAGAACTATACAAAAGACAGAATCAAATGGGTAAAGGAACTCTACGATGCTATTAGTACATTCGACATCAGTCTTCCTACGCCAATCATGGCTGGGGTCCGGTCACCTCAGCGTCAGTTTAGTTCCTGCGTCCTCATTGAAACAGACGACTCACTGGATTCGATAAATGCAACATCTTCTTCAATTGTTAAGTACGTTTCTCAGAAGGCCGGGATTGGTATTGGTGGCGGTTCTATTAGGGCTATTGGATCTCCTATACGCAACGGCGATGCTTCTCACACTGGTGTTATTCCTTTTTATAAACATTTCCAGTCGGCTGTTAAGTCTTGTAGCCAGGGTGGTGTCCGAGGTGGAGCAGCGACACTCTATTACCCCATTTGGCATTACGAAGTGGAGGATCTACTTGTCCTAAAGAATAACAAGGGCACAGAAGATAACCGTATCCGCCATCTTGACTATGGTGTACAATTCAATAAGGTGATGTATGAAAGACTTTTGGCTGGGGGTAACATTTCGCTCTTCTCGCCTCATGATTGCCCGGATCTCTACAGAGCGTTCTTTTCAGACGTTGATGAGTTCCGTACACTCTACGAGAAGTACGAACGTAGTAAGATTAGAAAGAAAACCATCCCTGCGATTGATCTCTTCTCAGCCTTCATGCAGGAACGAAAGGACACCGGACGAATCTATCTGATGAACGTAGACCATGCCAATGATCATGGTTCGTTTGTCAAGGAAGTTCCGATCAAGATGTCCAACCTGTGTTGTGAGATCACACTCCCGACAACTCCTCTAAAGGATATTCATGATGAAGACGGTGAAATTAGTCTTTGCACTCTCGCTGCGATCAACTGGGGAAAGATTAAGAAGCCTGCTGACTTCGAAAAGCCATGTACGATCGCTGTCCGCGCTCTTGACGCACTTTTGGACTATCAGTCGTACCCAATTCGTGCTGCTGAGATTGGTACTAAAAACCGCCGTCCGCTTGGTGTGGGAATCATCAATTTTGCTTATTGGCTTGCTCGCAATGACAGTAATTATTCCGATCCAAATCTTGATCTGGTGCATGAGTACGCCGAAGCTTGGTCGTACTACCTGATTAAGGCGTCGGTAGATTTGGCTGGTGAACAAGGTGCTTGTTCTAAGCAACATGAGACTAAATATGGTGGTGAACTACTCTTCCCGATTGATACGTATAAGAAAGAAGTTGATGAACTAGTTGCTCCAGTGTATAAGATGCATTGGGATGAACTGCGTGAGACTATGAATGCTGATGGCATTCGCAACTCTACACTTATGGCTCTGATGCCGGCTGAGACATCTGCACAGATCTCGAACTCAACCAACGGTATCGAGCCTCCTCGTGCTCTTGTTTCCATCAAGCAATCCAAGGATGGAATCATGAAGCAGGTTGTTCCTGAGTTAAAACGACTCAAGAATAAATATGAGTTACTATGGGATCAGAAGAGTCCGGAAGGATATCTGAAGATCATGGCGGTATTGCAGAAGTTCATCGATCAAGCCATCTCTGTCAATACGTCATACAATCCTGTCCATTATGAAGATGGCAAGATCCCCATGTCTGAGATGATAGGGCATGTTCTGATGCATTATAAGTACGGTGGTAAAACACTGTATTACTTTAACACCAATGACGGAGCGGGCGAGATCGAGGATAAGCCACTGGAGTCTGGTGCTATGGACGAAGAAGATTGCGATAGCTGCAAAATTTGATGTACAGAAAGTAGCAAATGGATTATATTAAGATAGATAGCGACCAATGGGATGATGCCAATAAGGTTTGGGGCGTGTTGGAATATTCCACCCGCCCCAATTCTACTGCAGTTGATTTAGTCCTAGAGGACACAACAACAAGGCAGACCATTCATAGAGTCGTTGCAAACAATCAAATCGAATGGCTAGAGGCCAAGGACTGGTAAATGTCAGTATTCAATAAAAACGTATTCGATGCCACAGAAGAAACATGCTTCTTTGGTAATCCTGTTAACATCGCACGGTACGACAAGCAACGTTATAATATCTTTGAGAAGCTGACTGAGAAGCAGCTTGGTTTCTTCTGGCGTCCAGAAGAGATTGACCTGTCACGTGATAGCAAGGACTTTAAGGCACTCAATGAAAATGAAAAGCATATCTTCACGAGCAATCTCAAGCGTCAGATCCTTCTTGATTCTGTACAGGGCAGAGCTCCATCTCTGGCTTTTCTGCCAGTATGTTCGCTTCCTGAGCTGGAAACCTGGATCCAGACCTGGGCGTTTTACGAGACGATTCATTCCCGTTCCTACACTCATATCATTCGTAACGTCTATTCTGATCCTTCCAGAGTCTTTGATGAGATGCTGGAGATCCAGGAAATCGTAGACTGTGCTGGTGATATCAGTAAGTACTATGATAAATTGATTACATCTAACAATCAAATTGGTTTGTTTAAACACGATAAGAAGCATCTTCATGCACATAAACGTGATTTATGGATGTGCCTGAATGCAGTCAATGCACTTGAAGGAGTTAGATTCTATGTCAGTTTCGCCTGTTCTTGGGCGTTTGCAGAAGTCAAAAAGATGGAAGGTAACGCCAAAATCATTAAGCTCATTGCCCGGGACGAGAACGTTCACCTTGCCTCGACTCAAAATCTCCTCAAAATTCTACCGAAAGAAGATCCAGACTTTCAACGCATTCAAGAAGAGACGCGGGATGAATGTATCGAGCTATTTCATAACGTTGTTGCACAGGAAAAAGCCTGGGCTCATTACCTTTTTCAGAATGGATCGATGATCGGTCTGAACGAACAGTTATTATGTGACTATGTAGACCACATTGCTGCTAAACGTATGGGTGCAATCGGTCTTAATGGTAAGGCAGGTCCTAATCCTCTGCCATGGACACAGAAGTGGATTGCAGGATCTGACGTGCAGGTAGCTCCACAAGAAACAGAGATCACAAGTTACATTAATGGTGGTGTTGTGAAGGATGTTGATTCTGATACATTCAAGGGCTTCACTCTATGAGAACCAAAGAGCAGGAAGTCCTTGATAATTTGAAACATCGGGAAGAAGTCTGCTGGGATATGGCAGAAGTGTTTCTACAGAATAGAGACGCACACGGAATCCATGACATGGGAGTTGAAATACAAGCCCTACAAAGAACAATAACAGAAATAAAAAGGCTGAACGAACAATGAAATGGATAACCTGCCCCGAATGTGAAGAAGAGTTTAGAGTCATCACTGAATCCATGGAACCAGTCACATATTGTCCACTATGTGGATCTGACCTACCAGAGGGTGAAGAAGAAGACGAGTTTGAGGATGAATAAATAGATCTTTCACCATTGAGTTGATGATCTATGTGGTTATACGAAGATAAAGAGTTTGAGTACGACGATCAATGGTATGGATTCATCTATCTCATTGAGAATATAGTCAATGGTAAGAAATACATAGGCCGCAAGTTCCTGACTAAAGCAGGATACAAGACGGTCAACAAGAAACGCAAGAAGATCCGGGTTGAGTCCGATTGGGCTGACTATTACGGATCTTCTCCTGCCTTGGCCAAAGACATTGAGATCTTCGGTCGTGAGAATTTCAAGCGTACAATTTTAAGACTTTGTAAGTCCCGGGGTGAATGTAATTACTGGGAAACTAAACTCATCTTTGAGACTGATGCGGTTCTAGATGGCAACTATTACAATACGTGGGTGCAATGTAAGATCCAAGCCAGTCATGTAAGAGCATTGCATTTCAATTCACAGGAGACTTCATGAAGTGTCAACGGTACTAGAGCATAAGCATCTGATTGTCAGAGCGCAACTTAATAATCCTCCATATGATGTCACTGATATCAAAGATTGGATGGGATATTTAGTCGACAAGATTGGTATGAAGATCCTGATGGGTCCATATGCAGTTTACTCAGAGATGGAAGGCAATGCTGGTCTGACCGCAGTGACCATCATTGAGACTAGTCACATTGCTCTTCATGTATGGGATGAAGTCAAACCTGCATTGATGCAACTAGATGTTTATACTTGCAGCGCTTTAGATATTAATGATGTGTTTGAGGCTATTAAAGTCTGGGAACCAACAAAGATTGAGTATAAGTATATTGACAGAGAACATGGTCTAACTTTATTGGACCATAAACACATTTAATAGTGTACAAT
>Ga0208788_1000390_pt1 | contig 21797 bp, 24 predicted proteins | sample Wag4_2014_7_11_3_FD_187363 | JGI IMG/M metagenome (GOLD analysis project Ga0208788, IMG submission 187363) | Fresh water mixed with fracking chemicals microbial communities from Ohio, USA - Utica-2 Time Series FC 2014_7_11 (SPAdes) (version 2) ...
GTGTTTCTACCGTGCTCTTCACGAAGTACTCCTTTTATATAAGTTATTTAAGTAAGTTAAAAAGTATGGTCGGGGCGGGGAGATTCGAACTCCCGATCTCCTGCTCCCAAAGCAGGCGCGCTAGCCACTACGCTACGCCCCGAGGCGCAAGTGGTGAGTCTAGACGAGATTTTCACCCTCGCTAACCGAGGCGATAGCGTTAGCCCCGATTCGGTAACCGTACTGCGGCAGAGGTAACCTAAGCCCAGCACAAAAACTGCATCAAACATGCGGGTGTAGCTCAATGGTAGAGCCCCAGCCTTCCAAGCTGGCCATGCCGGTTCGATCCCGGTCACCCGCTCCATAGTTTTATTAAGTAATTGCACCAACTTCGGTTAAGGCAAAATATCCGCTTAGTACTACTTCATAGTTGATTACTTGTGCAGTAGTTACTTTCACAAATAAGTTAAATGAACTTATCTCTAGCGATCCGTCAATTATCAAATCAGCACTAATGTTTTGAGAGAATAACGTGCCTGGAGAAATGTATTGCTTACCTGACGAAACTGAATATCCAGTTGTTATTGGAATTGAGCCAGCGGTGCAGAAAACTTCCAAAACCAGCGTTGTATCTAAATCTCCATAAGATTCCTTAGATCCAGAAATGTTTAAGTGCATTGAATACTTCTTCCCAGGGAGCATTGATCCAAAATTATTGGATTGTGCAGAAGGATTTACATTGCCGCTTAAAGTGTTAATGAATGAAATGGTTCCCAGTGAGACAGCTGTCACGCCGCTAATTCCTGGAGATCCCGAAGCACCTGGAGCTCCTGTTGCACCAGTACTGCCTGCTGGTCCAGGAGGTCCCGCTGGACCAGCACTTCCAGATGCACCCGCTGCGCCTGTTTCACCCGCTGCGCCGTTAGATCCTGCTGCGCCAGCTAATCCTGTTGCTCCGGTTGCACCTGTTGCTCCTGTTGCTCCTGTAGTTCCTGAAACAGTTGACGTGTTTGTAATTGTTTTCCCATCTGATCCTGCAACACCTGGAGTACCAGTTTTGCCATCTGTACCTGCAGTGCCTGCTGCGCCACGTAGTGAAATTGGAAGTGGCCATGCGTTGTTTTTCTTTGGTCCGTAGATGTTTAGGTTCTTTGTATCAATGTAGAAATCGCCATTAATACCGATTGATTTAATTGGTGCTTTTACACCGTTGAGAATTGTATTCGGAATTGAATTCGCTGTTCGGCCTGCAGACTTTAATTTGGTGACAGATTTTGTGGCTGCAAAACCTGGCTGAACAGCGAAAAGTGAGAGTGCGCAAAAGATTGAGATCAAACGAGTCAATGAACGTTGGCTTTTCATAGGGAAGCTCCTTTTTGATTGGACTCCAGTCTTCGCTCTACTTAGCTTCAGGCGTATAGGTCTACCCCTACACCGGCGTTGTAGGAGAGGTAGCGCTCGCTGCAGAAAAACTCACATGGACCCCACAGAATTCTCGCCTTTCTTTCTGAATGTGTGGGGGTTTATTACGACTAGTTAATGGCGTGGGGCCATTAATGAAAGTTCTTACGGGACGAAGGGACAGTCAATGTCAAAGAAAACAATTGCAACGGTTGTACTAACAACTGTTGCACTTACCGCTGGTGGATTTGGAACAGCAAATGCTGCTACAAAATCAACGCGAACAGTTGTCACTAAATCTGTAACAAAAGTTTCGCAACCAGGTGTGAATGCACGCAGTCTGGGCGGGCCAGCTGCTGCGCTAGATGGCATCCTGTCTGGTTTAGTAACCAAGGGAACAATTACTCAGGTTCAAGCAGATGCAATTAAGGCAGCAGTGTTGAGTGCTGCAGAAACCGCAAAAGCTAATCGTCCTGCAAAGGTCGGTGGACCAGATCGCGCAGCTATGGATGCATTAATTTCTTCTACGCTGGGAATTAGTACAGCAACAATTAAATCGCGATTGCAAGCAGGAGAAACACTTGCTGCAATAGCTGGCGATAAAAAGGATGCATTAATTGCACTCCTCGTTGCAGAACATTCCAAGAGAATCGATGCAAAAGTTGCTGCAGGAAAAATCACTGCTGCTCAAGCCACTACTTTAAAAGCTGATCTCGTTGCTCACGTGACGCAAGAAATTAGCTCACTAAAGGGCAAGAGTGGGCGTGGTGGACCTATGAAGGCGCAATCTCCATTAGGTGCGCCATCTAACTAGATATTCGTATCTCCTCCTTACGGGTAAGAGGGACCCGCTGCTAAGAAATTAGTGGCGGGTCTTTCGTTTTGTAGCAGTGCGCGTGAGAGTATTTCGCCATGCGCGTACATATCGGTAGTGATCATGCTGGGCTTGAACTAAAGAACGCACTCGTTGAACATCTAAAGAGTTCTGGTCACGACGTTGTTGATCATGGACCACATGTATATGACGCACTCGATGACTACCCAGTCTTTTGTATTCCGGCAGCGCAGGGTGTTGCTAATGAAAAAGGTTCTTTTGGAATCGTTCTTGGAGGCTCTGGAAATGGCGAGCAAATGGCTGCCAATAAAGTTAAAGGAATCCGCGCAGCACTTGTGTGGAGCGTTGAGACTGCAAAATTAGCTCGCGAACATAATGATGCCAATGTAATTGCAATTGGCGGGCGTATGCACCCGATTGAAGTCTGCAAAGAACTTATTGATGTTTTTCTAGCAACACCATTTAGCAATGACGAACGACATATACGTCGTATCGGGCAGGTTTCTAACTTTGAAACTATGGGTTCTATTTAGCCTTTTGCAACATAGTGAAAATCGCTGACGCGGTGATCTTTAGCTAAACCTTTGCCTTCAAACTTTGTAAATGGCCGCCAATCAGGGCGAGCTACTTCTCCCCCAGTGAAATCAACGGATGCCGAGAAAGCGTCTCTGATCCATTCAGCGTATGGAACCCAATCTGTTGCGATATTTATGTAGCCACCTGATTTTAGTTTTTGGTGAATGAGTGCAAGGAATTCGGCGTTAACAATTCTGCGCTTGTTGTGCTTTAACTTTGGCCATGGATCTGGGAAGAATAAGTGGAAACCATTGATGCAGTGATTGGCAAACATTGTCTGCAGAATTTCGATGGCATCGCCTTCGATAATGTAAACATTAGTTAACTCGTGCTCTTCAATCAGTGAGAGCAGCTTTCCAATTCCGGGTGGATGTACTTCAATGGCGATGTAGCCATTTTCTGGATGAGCTTTTGCAATTTCAGCGGTGGCATCACCCATTCCAAATCCGATTTCAACAATCACTTCTTTTGCATCTGGAAACAAATTATCGATATCTATCGAGGTTCCGAATTCAATTCCAAAGCGGTCCCATGAACGGATAAGGGCAGCGTTTTGCGCCCGAGTCATCCGCTTCCCGCGTAAGCGAAAGCTCTTGATCCCCGACTCTTGAGTTTCGTGGCGTTCCATTGGGCAACTCTTACATGCTTAGATATCAACCTGAAATCACACACGATAAACATTCTGAGGAGTTCTTGTGCCAGGAGTAAATCTGACCCGCGACGAAGCCGCTACACGCTCTACTCTGGTCAAAACCCACAGCTATCGCATTGATCTTGATTTAACGACAAGTGTGGAAACATTTATTGCTAAAACAACTGTGAAGTTCTCCGGGCTAAAGCCAGGAGAGAGCACATTCATCGATGCTCTTGGTAAGCGAGTTATCTCAGCTTCGCTTAATGGTGTTTCTTTCGAAGTTAAAGATTACGACGGACAAACAATTCATCTGCCAGCACTTGCAGCTGAAAACGAGCTGACTCTAGAAATCGAAGGTATTTACTCCAACACCGGTGAAGGTCTACACCGATTCGTAGATCCTGCTGATAACGAGGTCTATCTCTATACGCAATTTGAAACAGGCGATGCTCGTCAGATGTATGCATGTTTTGATCAACCAGATCAAAAGGCAACCTTCATAATTAGTGCAATAACTCCAAAGCATTGGGAAGTAATCTCAAATTACGACATTGATTCAGTCACAGATGTCGGATCAGATTTAAAGAAAGTGCAATTTAAAGAGTCTCAAATTATTTCAACATACGTCACAGCAATCGTGGCTGGGCCATACCAACATGTGCACGACGAATACGTTGGCGAGAAAACTATTCCTCTTGGAATCTACGCCCGTAAATCATTCTTCAAACACGTAGATGCTGACAATATTTTTAAGGTAACCAAAGAAGGTTTTGCGTACTTCGAAAAGACTTTCGGTTTGGCGTATCCATTTGGTAAATACGATCAACTCGCAGTTGCTGAATACAACTGGGGCGCAATGGAAAACGTTGGTTGCGTAACATTTCACGAAGATGTTTTGATTTTCAGAAGTAAGGTGACCGAAAGCAAGCACCTGGGTCGCGCCAGCACAATCCTTCACGAAATGGCACACATGTGGTTTGGCGATCTTGTCACCATGAAATGGTGGGAAGACTTGTGGCTTAACGAATCTTTCGCTGAATGGGCTTCATACATGGCTACAAGTGAAGCTACTCAATACACAACTGCGTGGACAGAATTCAATGCGCTACGAAAGAACTGGGCATATCGCCAAGATCAACTATCAACTACTCACCCAATTGCTACAGAAATGAAAGATCTCGAAGATGTGAAGACAAACTTCGATGGAATTTCATATGCAAAGGGAGCCTCCGTGCTTCAGCAATTAGTCGAGCACGTGGGCCGCGAAAACTTTATTAAGGGTCTTCGCATTTACTTCACTAAACATGCATTTAAGAACACAACTCTTAATGACCTCATGGTCGAACTAGAAGCAACTAGTGGGCGCGATCTAAAACCTTGGGCTGCAACATGGTTGCAAACAGCAGGTGTGAACACTCTTCGCCCAGAAATCGCAATTGAATCTGGTGTCTACAAGAAGCTTGCTATCAAGCAAGAAGCACCAACAATGCCAGTTGGTTCAAAGGAATTACGTCCACATCGTTTGCGCGTTGCACTCTTTGATATCGCTGGTGATTCACTCGTAAAGCGAAAGAGCGTTGCACTAGATATTGCAGGTGCTCTCACTGATGTAATAGAGCTTCAGGGCGAAAAAGAAGCAGACTTAGTTTTGATCAATGATGGCGATCTAACGTATGCGAAGCTGCGCTTTGATGAGCGTTCAATCACAACACTTAAGTCTCATCTTGGTGGGCTTAACGAACCTCTAGCTCGCGCACTTATTTGGGCATCTCTTTGGGACTCAGTTCGAGATGGCGAACTCAGTGCATCTGATTACATTGCTATTGCTTTAAATGCTCTAGGAACAGAGTCAGATATTTCTATCGTTTCTGCAACGAATACGAATATTGAAACAGCCATCTGGCACTACGCAGCACCGGCACATCGCGCCGCTTTACGTGCAAATGTTTCTGATGCGCTCAATCAATTCCTCAAAGCATCTGCTGCCGGAAGTGATCATCAACTTGCATTTGCACGTGGGTTTGCAGAATCTGCAGCAACTCCAGAACAGAGCAAAGAAATTGTTGAAATCCTCAACGGATCAATTAAGGGACTAACAGTTGATGCCGAACTCCGTTGGCACTTAGTTATCTGCGCCGTTAAGCGTGGACTTTTGGGTGCATCAGATATTGATGCAGAGCTAGCTAAAGACAACACAGCACACGGAAAGCAATACGGAGCACTTGCTCACGCTGCTATTCCAACAGCTCAAGCAAAAGAGAAGGCATTTACATCAGTTACGACAGAGAATCTCAGCAACACAATTCACGCCTACACATGTCGCGGATTTAACGTTGCTCTGCAATCTGAATTACTGACTCCATTTATCGATCGCTACTTTGCAATTCTGATCGACCTTTGGAACACCAAGGGTTATGAAATCGCTGAAACAACTGCGACGATGCTATTTCCTGCATTCGTTGTTACTGACGAGACATTGGCGAAGGCTCAAAAGTGGCTCGATGTCACTGGCAACGATGCGCCAAATGCTCTTCGTCGAGTTATAACTGAGGGTCGAGATGCGCTTGCACGATCACTACGTGCACAGAAGAAGGATGCTTAATTACTCGATATGAGTAATTATTGACTTTGAACGCTTCTTGCGCGTCGCTGTTCCTACATAAGTAAGCAGTGAGATCACTAAAAACATTACCGTTGGAACTACAACGAATGTAATTATGGTCTCGAGTGCGCTCAGCGCTGGTCCAGGAATAAACCCATCTTCTTGATTAATCATGTTCATAAGATTGATTAGTTTACGCAGTAGCTGCTGCCACGCCAAATGGCTCTAAATACGGCAGCCACGTTTTATCTGTACGACCTGTACCAAGAATTCTCCAAGCAGCCCCAACTGGTTCGCGTGGCAAAGTACGCAGGCGCCAACCTAAATCTTTCAGTGGCTTATCCGCCTTCGTGTGATTACAACGATGACAAGCAGAGACAACATTTTCCCAATTATGTGCACCACCACGACTGCGTGGAATTACGTGATCAATTGACGTTGCAGGTGCTGCGCAATAAACGCATCGACCACCATCTCGCGCAAAAATTGCACGACGAGATAGTGGCACTGAATGACGATATGGAATGCGAACAAATTTATTTAATCTAATAACGGAAGGGAGTGCGATTTCACCAGATGAATAACGCAAAACACTTCCAGAGTCTTCAACCATTGTTGCCCGTGAATTCAGGACAAGAATCAGAGCACGGCGATCTGAAATAACACCTAGAGGTTCGTAGGTGGCATTTAGGACCAGCGTCCGCAACATATGCACTCCGATTCTCAGCACGTGGCTCGCACCGATTGGTTTATCTTGCCTCAAAAGGAGCCGACTAGGGGGTATTTCAAGGCAAATTTTTCATGTCAATTTGGTTAGAGTGTGATTTATGAGCGAGAACGTGCAACAGATCTGGCAGTGGTTTAGCGGCTCCCCTTTACGCATTTTGTTAGTCATTGCCGGCGCACTCTTCACTCAATACTTTGGCGGCCGCGCTATTGATCGTGCCATGAATCGTCTGGCATCGGCTGACTTAATTCCTGGCCCAACAAATACAGTTGCTCGACAAAAAGAACGCGCACGAACAACTGGCATGGTCTTATCAAGCACACTTAATGCAATTATCTGGGTGCTTGCAATTGCAATGGTGCTTGGCGAATTTGGATTCAATCTTGGTCCAATCATTGCATCCGCCGGTGTTATCGGTGTTGCACTCGGTCTTGGCGCACAGACTTTAGTGCGCGATATTCTCTCCGGTATTTTCATGCTGATTGAGGATCAATACGGCGTTGGCGACAAAGTAGATGTTTTAGATGTTAAAGGAACAGTTGAAAAGGTTGGTTTAAGAATTACAACCGTGCGTGATGAAACCGGCACTCTTTGGTATCTGCGAAATGGCGAAATTTTAAAGGTTGGAAATCTTTCTCAATCTGGTTGATTAACCATGGCATTAGCTGCCATTTCAAGGTATTCCCACAACTGACTCTTTAGATCTTCACGAATCTTTAAATCAGCTACAGCTTCTCTCATGCACGATAACCACTCATCACGTGCTTGCGTATCGATATGAAACTCTGCATGACGCATGCGAAGACGCGGATGTCCACGCTCTTCTGTATAGGTTGTTGGACCGCCCCAATACTGTTCAAGAAACATTTTCAGGCGAAGCGCAGCGCCATGTAGATCATCTTTTGGATACATAGGTGCAATTACAGGGTTTATGGAGACAAGTGCATAAAAATGTGAAACTAATTGCTCAAAGGCTTCGCTTCCAATTTCGTCGTAGATTGTTGTCATGAGGTGATTGCCTCGCGCGACTGACCTTTGGCAATCTGCAGCACAAAGTATGAAGTCACAAGGCACATCGCTGCGCTTATATAAAACGCAATCGCATAATCACCAAACTGAACGCGCAAAACCGCTGCACCGAATGCTGCAATTGCTCCACCGATTTGATGCGCAACGAATACCCACCCATAGACAACCGTTGCTCGCTCTGGACCAAGGATTGTGCGACAGAGCATGATTGTTGGTGGAACTGTTGCAACCCAATCGAGTCCGTAGAAAATCACAAAAACCAGTGTTGAAGGGTGAACAGTTGCAAAGAGAATCGATGGCAGAAGTAGAAGTGATAATCCTCTTAAACCGTAGTAGAAAAAGAGCAACTTGCGTGGGTCATATTTATCAGTGAGCCAGCCTGATGCAATTGTGCCGACTAAATCAAAGACGCCTACTAGCGCCAATAATGACGCCGCTGTTGTCATGCCCATTCCGTGATCATGTGCTGCAGGAATGAAGTGAGTGCCAATTAATCCATTCGTTGATAGTCCGCAAACAAAGAACGAACCAAATAGATACCAAAAATCTTTTTTCTTACTTGCTTGTTTGAGCGTATCAATTGCTAACGCGCCCGCACCCATTGAGCTCTTGGCTGGAGCAACCCAATCTGCTGGAGCGCCATAAGGAAGAACCCCTGCATCTTGTGGACGTTCTTTAAGAAACAACCAGACAAATGGAATCAGGGCGAGTGCAACAAAGGTGATGGATAAAGAAACACTCTTCCAACCATTCATCTCTGCAAGATGCGACAGACCTGGCAAGAAAATTAGTTGTCCCGTTGCAGAACTTGCAGTCAGAGCGCCAATAACAATTCCGCGTTTTTGAACAAACCAACGGTTAGCAACAGTTGCAGCAAAAACCAGTGCAAGTGAGCCAGTACTTGCTCCAACTACAAATCCCCAGAGTGCCATCAGTTGCCAAGGAGCATTCATAAAAATTGTTAGTCCAGCGCCCACGCTGACGGCAACTAAAGCTGACATCACAACTCTGCGAATTCCAAAACGCTCCATGAGCGCTGCGGCGAAGGGTGCAACTAATCCGTAAACAAGGACGTTGATGGCAACTGCTAATGAGACTTGTTCACGGCCCCAGCCAAAGGCATCTTCAAGAGGAATGATCAGAACGGATGAAGCACTTCTAAATCCTGCTGTAATTGCTAACGTTATAAATGTGACACCAACTGCAAACCACGCAGGGTGTAACAACTTCTTCCTAGACAATTACTTTGATTCCTCGAGGTATTCAGCCAAGAATTCGCGTTCTTCATCGCTCAGTGGACGAGAGCGCTTTGTTTCAACAGAGACAGCTACTTGAGTGGTTTTTACTCGGGCACGAATAACACCCTTATGAATAATCTCGTACTCCATTTCAAAGGAGGCGTTACCGATTCGTGTAATCCAAATCTGGCAATCAACATCCATGCCGCCGTCATAAATAGGTTCGATGTAATCAACTTCTGCGCGAGCAACAACCATGTCGAATAGCAGAGGTGTCTTGCCGGCTTTTTGGCGTGAGAACCACGTGAAATCTGAACGCGCTTCTTGTACGTACGTTAAATACTTTGCGTTATTGATATGACCAAAAGCGTCGAGGTCATCCCAGCGAACATGAACCTTTGCTAGATATCGCATTAGCGTGTCAGCTTTCTATACGTCACGCGGTGTGGACGAGCTGCATCGACACCGAGTCGCTCAATTTTATTCTTTTCATATGATTCGAAGTTTCCTTCAAACCAGAACCACTTTGAATCACCTTCGTAAGCCAAAATATGAGTTGTGATGCGGTCTAGAAACCAACGATCGTGGGAAATAACGACGGCGCAACCAGGGAATTCAAGGAGTGCGTTTTCAAGAGAACCAAGAGTTTCAACATCTAAGTCATTCGTTGGTTCATCGAGCAGCAATAAATTGCCACCTAACTTAAGTGTGAGTGCAAGATTTAAACGGTTTCTTTCACCGCCTGATAAAACTCCAGCAGGCTTTTGTTGATCAGGGCCTTTGAAACCAAAAGCAGAGACATATGCACGAGATGGCATTTCAACTTGTCCAACTTTGATGAAATCTAAACCATCAGAGACAACTTCCCAGAGAGATTTCTTTGGATCAATTCCGCCACGTGACTGATCCACGTAAGCAATCTTTACTGTTTCACCAACTTTTACAGAGCCACTATCTGGCGTTTCCATACCTAAAATCGTTTTAAAGAGAGTTGTTTTTCCTGCACCGTTAGGTCCGATAACGCCGACAATTCCGTTACGTGGCAAGGTAAATGAAAGATCGTCAATCAGTAAACGTTCGCCAAATCCTTTTGATAAGTGTTCAACTTCTACGACAACATTTCCAAGGCGTGGTCCTGGTGGAATTTGAATCTCTTCAAAGTCGAGTTTGCGCATCTTGTCAGCTTCGGCTGCCATCTCTTCATAGCGAGCAAGACGTGCTTTGGACTTTGTCTGACGTCCCTTTGCATTCTGGCGAACCCAATCGAGTTCTTCTGCCAAACGCTTTGCGCGCTTTGCATCTTTCTGGCCTTCAACCTTAAGACGTGCAGACTTTGTTTCTAGATAAGTCGTGTAATTGCCTTCGTATGGATATGCACGGCCACGATCGAGTTCGAGAATCCATTGTGCAACGTTGTCCAAGAAGTATCTATCGTGAGTAATCGCTACTACGGCACCTGGGTACTTGTTTAGGTGTTGTTCGAGCCACAAAACAGATTCGGCGTCCAAGTGGTTTGTTGGTTCGTCAAGTAATAACAAATCAGGTGCTTGCAGAAGTAATTTACATAATGCAACGCGGCGCTTTTCTCCACCAGATAAAACCTTTACATCTGCATCCGGCGCCGGGCAACGAAGTGCATCCATCGCTTGCTCAAGTTGTGAATCTAAATCCCATGCGTTGCGATGATCTAGTTGTTCTTGCAGTGTTCCCATTTCAGCTAATAACTTGTCGTAATCAGCATCGGGGCTGGCCATTTCTTCAGAGACTGCATTAAAGCGATTAAGCAGAGCCATAGTTTCGGCAACACCCTCTTGCACATTTTCTAGAACGTTCTTTGTTTCATCCAGCACTGGTTCTTGTAACAAAATTCCAACGGTGTAACCAGGAGTTAAAAAGGCTTCACCATTTGATGGTTGTTGTAGTCCAGCCATGATCTGCAAGACAGTGGATTTACCGGCACCGTTAGGGCCAACAACGCCAATCTTGGCGCCAGGTAAAAACATGAGAGTGACGTCATCAAGAATTACTTTTTCGCCGTGCGCTTTACGCGCCTTCTTCATCGTGTAAATGAACTCAGCCATAGGACGAAACCTTACTAGTTCTTATCGGTAGACTTGCCCGTGTAAGAGCACCACAGGTGCCTGTAGCTCAGTCGGATAGAGCACCCGCCTTCTAAGCGGGTTGTCGCAGGTTCGATTCCTGCCAGGCACACAATAAAAAATATCCCGGCCTCTAGATTAGAAGCCGGGATATTTTTATTACTGATTAATTACTTGATCTTTGCAATCTGCGCTTTAGCCTTGGTTGCAAGTGGACCAGTGATTTGTGCAAAGCCCTTTTCTGGGTACTTTGTTGCACACTGCTCGAGAATGTATGTGAACCATTCAGCAACGGCCTTTTGCTTATCTGCATTCTTTCCAGATGAGTAAGCAAGTCCGTAAGAAGTTGTTCCGAGTGGGTATGCACCAGGAATCTTCTTTGCAAAGTCAGCAGAAACTGTTCCGTTGTCATTGATTGTGCCGCCACCGAGGAAGATTGATGTTCCGGCAGAACTTGGCGCAACGAATTCACCGTTAGCATTTTGAATAAATGCCGATGGCAACTTGTTTGCTGTCGCGAAGCTGACTTCACCGTATGAGATCGATCCAACCTTGTTTGCAACACCAGCTGCTACTGCTGCTGATCCTGAAGCTCCTTGGAAGTTAAAGAATGTTGAGATGTTATTTGGTGTTGCGTTTGAGAACACACCATTTTGTTTCTTAGGCCAGATGCGTGTATCTGGGTTCGCAGCATTAGCTTCCTTGAGGAACTGAGTGAAGTTCTCAGAAGTACCTGAAGAGTCTGTGCGATACCAAACTGTGATCTGTTGCTTAGGAAGATCGATGTTCACTGTCTTTGTTGAGTAAGACTTGATAATTGCCTTACCTTTTTTATCTAGAACGTTAACAGTCTTTGTAGCCTTCTTACCCTTGTTTGTTGTTGTAATTTTCTTTGTCTGGAAAATTGGAGTCTTAACAATACGCTCATTGTCAGCTGCGATTTCTGGAGCATCCCAATTTGTGATGTAACCAGAGAAGATCTTTGCAACAGTTGCTGGAGATAGATAAATAGTCTCTTTCACTGTTGGCAAGTTGTAGAAGACTGCAATTGGAGCTGCATAAATTGGAGCATAAATTAGGTTTGCTGGAGCTCCAGATGAATAAGGTGCATCTGATCCCGCGAAGTCCACTAAGTTTGATGAGAAGTCTGTACGTCCCTTACCGGAACCACCGCCTGGGTAGTTAACTGTGTGGCCTTTATCTTTTGTGAAATCTGCTTTACAAGCATCAATGAGTGGAAGGGCGAATGTTGCACCGCTGCCGTTAATTGATTGGTTAGCAAAAGCTGGTGTTGTTGATAGTAAAAGTGCAGATGTAGCAATCGCTGCGATTGCTAGTCTCTTGCGTGAATTCATCTATTCCTCCATATGTGTGAACTACATGTGGGGTTAATCTATTTTGCGGGCTCTAACTTCTGGGCTTTTTCAGGCAAACGAATTATGTAGGTTAAGTAAACAATTGGTGAATGAAATTAACCGAATCTACCCGTCACATAATCTTCTGTGCGCTTGTCTTTTGGATTTGAGAAGATCTCAGAAGTTGAAGAGCACTCAACCAAACGACCAGGACCACCATCTGATAAGAAGAAGCCGGTGCGATCTGATACGCGTGCTGCTTGTTGCATGTTGTGCGTAACAATGATAATTGTCATGGATGAAGATAATTCGCGAATAGTCTCTTCGATGCGAAGCGTTGATCCTGGATCGAGGGCAGAACATGGTTCGTCCATCAGCAAAACCTGTGGGCTTACCGCAAGGGATCGAGCAATACATAACCGTTGTTGTTGACCACCAGAGAGTGCTCCACCGTACTCATTCAAGCGATCCTTTACTTCATTCCACAGACCTGCTCGCTCAAGGCAACTTTGGAGAAGCTCTTCTTGATTGGAAACTTTTAACTGGGCTAACTTCAAGCCAGAGAGAACGTTTTCTTTAATTGTCATGGAAGGGAATGGATTTGGCTTTTGGAAAACCATGCCGATGCCCAGTCTGATCTTTGTTACATCAGTGCCAGCTTGGTAGATATCTTTTCCTTCAAGCAAAACTTCTCCAGCCATGGCGGCTGTTGGAATGAATTCGTGCATGCGGTTGAGGATTCGAATAAATGTTGATTTACCGCAACCAGATGGGCCAATGAGGGCTGTAACAGTGCCTGGAAAGAAATCTATTGAAACATCATCGATAACGTGTTTGTCACCGAACCATGCGTGAATCTTCTTAGCTTCGATACCAGTACCAGCGATGTGCGCAGGCTCCTTCGATGTAGCGCGTGCTGCTGCAACATTTGCTAAGGAATGCACAGGATTTGCTTGGCTCATTTGATTTGCTCCCTGGATAGTTGACATATTACACGCGACCCTTTCGTCCTGATAGGAATCGAGTTAGTGAGAAGAAAATAAGAACGATAATCATCAGAACAAGTACGCCTGACCATGCGCGATCGATAGATGTTTCGGTGCCTAGCAAGAAGTTTTTCCATACATAGAACGGAATTGCTGAGCTATTGCCGTCGAATGGATTTAAATTAAGCGCATCTGCGCCGCCCATTGTCAGCAAGAGCGGAGCAGTTTCTCCCGCAACGCGAGCGACGCCGAGAATCACAGCCGTGATAAGACCGCTTTGGGCTGCTGGGATAACAATCATGGCAACTGTTCGCCATTGGGTGCCGCCCATTGCAAGTCCGGCTTCGCGCAGATCATTTGGAATCAACTTAAGAACTTCTTCTGAAGTACGTGCAACGGTTGGAATCATCAAAAGCGCAAGTGCCATAGCTCCAGCAAAGGCGGAGTATTGATTGCCAAATGCAATCATCCAGACTGCATAAATGAATAGTCCAGCCACAATAGATGGAATACCGCTCATAGCTTGAACGAAGAACCGAACCGTGCCAGCAGCTTTGCCTTTTACTTCGGTTAAGTACAAGGAAGTTAAAATTCCGATTGGAACGCTGATCAGGCTAGCAATTAGAACAATATAGAGAGTTCCGACAACCGCGTGAAGCAAGCCACCTTCATTAAGTGGAGCATCCGATGCTGTAACAGCCATGTCCGTTGTGAATATTCCAAGGGAGAGACCACCGATACCGCGCTTGATAATTTCATAGAGAATCGAACCGAGTGGAAAAATAACAAAGAGTCCTGCGACATAAACCATCACCGTGCTGACGGAGTTGAGGGCAGCCTTGCGATCTCTGCGAATGCCTGAGATTGCAGCAGATGCAGCTAAAGCAACCAGGAATAAAACTACAACGAAAGCCAACTTACCCTTCATCGGAGTGTAAGCAACGATGGCAAAGGTGACTAACACGGTTACAACTGCGACTGCTAAGTCTGGAATTGTCTGCTTAAAGTTAACGCCCCATGGCTTTGATGGGCGCGGAATCGTTGCTGTGCTCATTACTCACGCGCCGTTCTGTTGATAATGAAATTAGCTAGAAAGTTAATCAAAAGAGTTACCAGGAAGAGAACGAAGCCAGAGGCCATAAGTGCCTTAAGTTCTTCTGGGTTTGCTTCACCAAATTTATTTACGATCATTGATGCAACTGAACCACCGGCGCTGAGTAGAACCTCGATGCGAATATCAAATACGATGTTAAGCACTGTATACACAGCAACGGTTTCACCGATTGCGCGACCAAGACCCAGCATCGCGCCACCAACAACTCCGCCGCGACCATATGGAAATACGACTGTCTTAATCATTGACCACTTGGTTGCACCGAGTGCGTACGCAGCTTGAACGCGATCAAGTGGAGTTTGCGCAAAAATTTCACGAGAAATAGATGTCACGATTGGAATAATCATTATTGCTAGAACAAGTCCTGCAATAAATGGCGAGCGCGAATACGCATTAGCCGGCATATCAAAGATTGGAATGAAACCTAAATACTTATGAATTAACTTTGCCCAATACTCGGCGTGAGGCATAAGAATGAAATAACCCCAAAGGCCGAAGACAATCGAAGGAATTGCTGCCATCACATCGATGACTAGAACCATTGGCTTCTTTAGCCACTCAGGTGCGTAGTAAGAAAGGAATAGAGCCGCACCTACAGAAATTGGAAATGCAAAGAAGAGCGCGATTAAACCAATAACCACAGTGCCATAAAGCATTGCACCAATTCCGTATTGCGCTGGTAAACCTTCTTCAGGAAGCGGAACAATCCAATCAAAGCCCGTTATAAATTTAAGGCCTTCGGTTTTAAAAACATTGAGACCGTTGTACAGAAGAAATAGTGAAATTAATCCAAGAATAACTAGTGAAGAAAATCCACCACCAGTAACAACTGCACGAAAAACTTTGTCAGAAAAACGAGGCTTCGTCGTAATGACGCGCTTCGGAGGCAAGGTCGGTGCGGCTGTGCTCACGAGGTGATACTGCTATTACCCCAGAGAAAATGGGCGGACGGATGGTTACGAGAAGGTGAACGAGTGGTGAAATTAATCCCGAGCCCGCCCGCGGCCGATACATTTGCCCCATGGCACTTGAGCACCCGCATCTGATCTGGATTGACTGTGAGATGACTGGGCTCTCCCTCGAAAGCGACGTCTTGGTTGAAATCGCCGTCCTTGTCACCGATAGCGAACTCAACGTCATCGGCGACGGTGTCGACGTTGTCATCAAAGCCACTGACGCGCAGTTGGCGGCAATGAATGAGTACGTCACCGAGATGCACACTAACTCTGGGTTACTAACTGAAATCCCTCAGGGAATATCCACAGCTGATGCCGAAGCACAAGTACTCGCATACCTAAACGCATCTGGCGTCACAGAAGGTAAGTCGCCATTGGCCGGAAACTCTGTCGGCGTTGATCGCTCATTTATCGCACGCGATATGCCGCTACTAAATAACTTCTTGCACTATCGCACCATCGATGTCTCATCCGTTAAAGAGTTAGCACGTCGCTGGTTTCCACGAGTTTATTTCGCAGCCCCTGCTAAGACCGGAAATCATCGCGCCCTCGGTGACATAAAAGATTCCATCGCTGAGTTGAAGTACTACCGCGAAGCAGTATTCGTCGCATCCCCCGGCCCCGAGTCCGCACAATTAAAGGAGATTGCAGAACGTATTGGCGGGTAGTATTAGCACCTCATGGTGGGCGTAGCTCAGCTGGTAGAGCACCCGGTTGTGGTCCGGGATGTCGCGGGTTCGAGCCCCGTCGCTCACCCCACTATTTTCTTGTCCTGCATTAATAACTAAGTAAGGGAGTGCGACAGTGATATTCGATGTTGTCGTAGAAATTCCTGCAGGCAGTCGCAACAAATACGAAATCGATCACCGCACTGGAGAAGTTCGACTCGATCGAATGCTCTTTACTGCAACTCGCTTTCCACATGATTATGGTTTCGTAAAAAACACTCTTTCCAATGATGGTGATCCACTCGATGCATTGATCATGTTAGATGAACCAACATTTCCTGGCTGCGTAGTTTCTTGTCGCGTCATCGGAATGTTTCGCATGACGGATGAAAAAGGTGGCGATGACAAACTTCTATGCGTCGCAGCCGGTGATATCCGTAAATCAAATTTGAGCGATCTCGATGATGTTCCAACGTATGAATTAGAAGAAATTAAGCACTTCTTTGAAGTCTATAAAACCCTCGAGCCAGGCAAAGAAGTCCATGGCGGAGAATGGGTTGGCCACGACGCCGCAGAGCTGGAAATCAACGCGTCATACAAGAGATATCAGGATTCACATTAATTAAGGCGCCTATCGGCAAGTGGTAATTACCGACCACGCGCTGATAGGGTCTGCCAAGCATTTGAAGTCACCCACTTCAAATGGGTTGTTAGCTCAGTTGGTAGAGCAGGTGACTCTTAATCACCGGGTCGGGGGTTCGAGTCCCTCACAACCCACTTACTTCTTCTTCACATACCCCTTCGGACACACAGGCTTAGCAGCGGTCACCTTCTTGATTAGCGTGCCTTTGACACATGTAAGAGTGCTTGATTTTTTGGTAGCTGTTGTGGCTGAACTAAAATAGAGATCTCGGGGAGTATTTAAAACATAGTCACACAAATTAGTTGCAAAGGTCTTTGCATCAAGTGTTCCAAGTCCGGATGCTAAATCATGACCAACTTTTGCATCAAATCCACCATAACCAAATGACATATTTTTTCCAGTTGTTATATCTGCAAATCCAAGATTATCTTGAGCCATTGCGTAAAGTGCTGGGTTTAGCCAACCTAATCGGTAATCAGATTTTCCATTTGAACAACTTTGAGCAATTGTGGCTAAAACTCCGGACATAAATGGACCATTCATTGAGTCACCGCCACTTTTTTGCCACCTATTGTTACCAAACACTATGGTGTGTGCGGATTGGACTACAAAGTCTGGTGAAACTCTCTTTGTAATCGCTGGGTCAAATCCAGGAGCATTTTGCCAGGCAGGTCTTGGCGCAAAAATTGAGATACCACTTCCACCTCCCATTCCTTCCGGTAAGGAATTCCATGGTTGTGCTTTCAATGGCTCAATTTGTGAGATCACAATTCCAGATAGCGCGGTTACCCAAGGTGATCCGGCACCACTAACAATGCTGGGCGTTAAATTATCTGGCGGATTAGCACCTTTCGTAGCACATGCAAGGGTGCCCATATCTCCCATGCCACGTAACATGGTTTGTCCTTGCTGCGCCAATTTTTTATACAACGCATCAAATCGATTATGAGTGATTGCACCGGTATCTAAACCTTCACATGATGGCACTGTACCAAAAGAGCTAGTAATAATATCTGCTTGATTATCATCAGCAGCAGCCTGAAGTGCTCCAAAAATATTATCGGCCTTATAAAAAATAATATCAGCGCCTGGTGCGAGAGACATTGCCGTTTGAATATCTAATATCCACTCAGGGGAGCCGTTGTCATTCATTGATCTAAAAGGCCGCTTACCAACACTCTTTATAGTTATTTTGTTGCTCAAATTATTGCAGGCCTTAAATTCTTTCATGTCACTTAATAGAAAATTACTATTACCCAGTACCGCAATAGTCTGTCCCGCCCCGTTTATGCCCTGACTCCATAACTTGTCAATGCCAGAAACTCTAGATTGTTGTAATCTGCTTAGGATTGAGCCATCAATCGGTAGATTTCCATTTTCAAAATTACTTTTACATGATAACCCCAGGGGCGCTGCTTGTGATGAAATTACTGGTAGAGAAATGGAAAGTGAGAGTATTGATAAGAATGCAATATATTTTTTAATCACTTAGCCAAGTTACAGTAGATTCATCGAATTCCCGCCCAAATCCATCCTAAATCTGTTCAAGATCTAGTAATTGTCAGACCACATCCCTAATATGGGTTGTGGATCAAGATCAATTGAATCCATATGTGGCCAATGAAGGATATGTAGTTCGAGTCCCTCACAACCCACATTTGAACAACAGAGGGATCAAGGCTGGCTATTTGATTATCTTTGTGAGTGTCGGTAACAATCTGTTGAGACTCTTAACCGGATTTGCCAGAGTAAAGATATAAACCATGTAACCAGCCAGCGCGACCCACGAGTTGAGTAGGCAGATAGCTACAAGAACAATTCCTAACAATGCTGGGAATCCATTGAAAATTAGAAGTGCTTTGTTTTGATACTCTCTTGACTTACCTGTCAAAATGAAATCTTCACTCCAGTTGATTGTCACATCACCTTTAATTATGAGAAGAAATATTCGTTGAATTGAAGCAGTCCAGTACTGACCAAAGAGACAAATTCCAAAATAGAAAACTCCCCATTTCATGTTTGGAGTATTTAGATTTTCAGCAAGAATTGCGGCACCAAATGGCATCAACGCCACCCAACCAAGCGTTAAACCATGGTTCCAAACTATGAATGTACTTGTTCCTACTACGTATTGACTTGTTACGTGATATTGATACCACCAGGAAAATAAGACAAAGAAGCTAAGAGCGTAAGCAAAAAAAGTCGGCCAGTGTTCAAACATGGCGCCATTAAAGTCTTCGCTCTTACTTATTCCATGTGCCAGGCTGAGAACATCGAGCCCTAAGAGGGTCAGCGCAATGGAAAACACACCATCGCTTAATGTGTCAATCAATTTATGACTGATGTGCTTGATTTGCATGGCCATGCGGGTCTCCGATTCCAAATGAACTTGGGAGGAAATTATCTGGAAGTTTTTGGGATTTCATAGACTCGCCCAAAACCATTCTAAATCTATTCAAAACTTCGTAATTGTCAGAACCCGTTTCAGTTTTACAGCCCTTCAGCAACACCTTTATTGAGTTCAATCTTTCCACCGATGTGATCAGCACTCTTTGTTGATGTGCCAGCTTTGCCATAGGCAACATAGATAGCGTTCTTCAGAGCTTCTGCATCGATGCCATAGAAATTGAGTAAGTAATCAAGTCCACCACCGTGAGTGAATGTGTCGTTGATTCCAACAGGAATTAATCGAGGTCCAGGATTTTGTGCAAGGTGCATGGCAACTTCACTTGCAAGCCCGCTGGTTACTAGGTGGTTTTCATAAGTAATAACAGTCTGCGCTTCTTTAATCTTTGCAAAGAGGTGCGGATCTCCAAATGGCTTGATGGTGTTGATGTTAATCAGCGCTAGATCAGCAAATTCTTTTCTTAGTTCGGTAACAACGTTGATGGCAGTTGCAGTCAGAGAGCCGCTCACAAGTACAAGTACTTTGCCGCCTGTAAAGATCTCTCGTGATTTGCCGATAGAAATTGGGCTCTGGTGAAGCTTAGGAACAAGACCGCGCAGGGCTCTGATGTAAACAGGGCCATCAATTGCATACGTCTCTTCAAGAATCGATGACATATCGCTGGCATCCGATGCTTCGATGACGGTCATATTCGGAAGCTGCTTCATCAAACCGATGTCATCGATTGCTTGGTGTGAAACTCCGCCTGGAGTTGTAAGTCCTGGCAGAAACCCAACGAGGCGAACAGGCAAGTTTGGATAAGCGATAGATAGCGCAATCTGTTCGTAGGGTCTGCGCGTTGTGAAGACTGCAAAGCTTGGATAGATCGGGCGCATACCTTCGCGTGCAAAACCAGAAAGAGTCAGCGCAAGGTTTTGTTCAGCCATTCCACCTTTAAAGGCACGATCTGGAAAGGCTGCTGCAAATTCATCAGCTTCACAACTGGCAGTTAAATCATTGGTAATAACAACAACGTCTTTATGTTTCTTGCCGTGCTCGACAAGTGCTGTTCCAAATGGCTTTGAGATGATCTCGTTCATGAGGCCGCAATCTCTTTCTCAAGGCCTTCACGCTCTGATTCAGTTAAGCGGATGAAGTGAAGTTTTTTATCATCCCAGCGCTTTTTTAAGAAGGTAAATCCTGTCCATGGCTTTGTTCGACACAAGATCGCAACAGGCTTATCTGAACTCTGAGCTTTCTTACACGCTGCTGTAATCGCATCGACATCGTTGCCATCTACTTCAAATACTTGCCATCCAAATGCTTCGAACTTATCTCCGATTGGTTCGATTGGCATGATTTCCTTCATTGGACCATCTACTTGCATGCCGTTGATGTCCACAATTACTTTCAGATTCGTTAGTGATTCCGCACTTGCAAGTTGAAGTGACTCCCATGTGGCACCTTCTTGCAATTCTCCATCGGAGAGAAATACCCAGATATCGCCAGCCTTTTTCTGTAAGCGACGTGCCATCGCGCGACCAACGCTTACGCCAAGTGCTGTGGCAAGTGAACCAGCAGATACAACAACACCTGGTGAGTGTTCTGCTGCAATCAGTTCTAGTAATCCACCATCACTGCTTTCGCTAACGAGTGCGCTCTCATCGAGGCGACCAATTGAAACCAATGCACAATATTGCGCGGTGCCATAGTGAGCAGGAGAGAGAACAAGAAGATCAGGTCCTTCACCAAGCCAGAGTTCGCCATTAATTTCTTGGCGCGATTTATTAGGAACGCTAACAAACTTTGGAGGTTGCATCGGCCCCTTACTTGGACCAAGGTCTAGAACATTGCAATACAAAGAAGCAAAGATTTCAGCGGAACCACATGCTTGGGCTAGATATCCACCATTTGCGCGAATAGTCCAACGCGCGGCAGAGACGCGAATCTCGCGAGCAACTTCTGCTGCGCTCTTATTCGTCACTGTGGTCTCCAATTAACATCGCTTACTTCAGGTTCAGAACTCTACATTACGAGCGTTTTTTCCCTACAACAATCAGATTTAAGTCATAATTATTCAATGGGTAATCGGGTATGTGTCATCGGCGCCGGGCCAAGTGGAATCACGGCTGCAAAGAACTGCATTCAAAATGGACTCGATGTCACTGTCTTTGAGAAAAATGACAAGGTAGGCGGAAACTGGGTTTTTAACTCTAAAACCGGACACTCAAGTGTTTATGAAAATACGTTCTTGATTAGCTCTAAAACATGGTCAGAGTTTGAAGATTATCCAATGCCAAGTTCTTTTCCAGATTATCCAAGCCACGTACAACTGCAGAACTATTTCGAATCCTATGCACGGCATTTCGGGGTTTTAGAGAGAGTCAAGTTTGATCACACAGTCATAGATGCAAAGCCTTTGGGCGCAAACAATTGGTCAGTTACGTATATAGACAACACTGGTCTTGAGAAAACTGAAGAGTTTGATTATCTGATGGTTTCCAATGGTCACCACAACGTTCCAAAGTATCCAAGCTATCCCGGAGAGTTCACTGGTAAGTTTCTACAC
>Ga0208788_1000392_pt1 | contig 21714 bp, 16 predicted proteins | sample Wag4_2014_7_11_3_FD_187363 | JGI IMG/M metagenome (GOLD analysis project Ga0208788, IMG submission 187363) | Fresh water mixed with fracking chemicals microbial communities from Ohio, USA - Utica-2 Time Series FC 2014_7_11 (SPAdes) (version 2) ...
TATGAAAATTTAGAAAAAAATACGACTTCTTTCTCCCATCCTTAATTCCTGCTATCCCTCCAGCTACTCCAAGCGCTGCAAAAGGGACGCAACGAGCAGGGTGAAACAAATACTAATTGAGACCCCAAAAGAAGATACTGCAAGAGTTAAGTCGTAGCGTCCCAACAAGTAGGTAGCTTAAACTTGCTTGGTACTACTACTTCTGTTTAGAATTTTGGACAAGGAAGGATCGTGTCTCGACCGAGGGGCTTCCCTTGATTACGACTCGGAATCGTCCAGGAAAGGCTTAGCTCATGTGCCCCTCCACTTTGAATCCCAAGTTGGGATACGGTGTAGTCAAAACTATAGCCCACACTCAAGCCACTCAATAAGTTGACTCCCACCATCATCACGATGGCTTCGCGGTTGCTTTGTCCTTCCACTGGCTTGTAAGGCAAACCTCTATACCAGACCCCAAATAAAATGGGCTCTACATAGAAATATGCCCCTAGATCGAGCTGTTCAAATGGTCCTTGCCTTTTGTAGTTGACGGTTGGGGTCAAGTAACGCTGCTTGCTCATGTGGGTAAAATCCCTCCGCATGCTTCCTTGACCCAACGAAATTCGGTAGCCTGCATGTACCGATAATTTCCTTGGAAGAGGGCTCAACCCATCCACAAAAGATTGGTTGGGCTCGTTGAGATGGTGGGCAGAAAATCCCAACCAAGCATTATTGGTAAACAATAACCCTCCTGCCGATAGCGAAAAAATACTTACCGGATCCCCTAGCCCTGGGATATCGGCACCCGGAAGTATTGGCCCTGTAGGATCTAGCGGATTGATTTGGTTGGCGAAAATAAGATTTTCATAAAACCCTATTTCCCTACGAATGTAACTCGCTTGAAATCCAGGTCTAAAATAAAGGTTGTCTGCCAGCCGCAACTCGTAGGAGTACATGGCAGAAACTGAGGTAGACCTCAACTTGGAAGCTCCTTCCGAATCTTGCATCACATGAACTCCTATCCCAGAGTTGTATTCAGGCAAATAGGTGTCGTAGTAGGCGGAAAAAGTGGTAAATTGGGCCTCAATGGAGGGCCACTGGTTTCGGTAATTAAATCCTACTCTTCCCATTAACTCAGAACCAGCCAAGGCTGGATTAAGGTAAAGTGGCGCTGCGTAATACTGACTGTATTGTGGGTCTTGTGCGAAGGCCCGAGAAATTGGAGCTAAGCTCAAGGCAATAAAAAAAACTAATGTCAGCAGAGACCGTAACACGAAATAGTTCGTTTATTTGAATACGCACTTGACTTCTAAACGTGACCATTGATTGGATGTTTTAGAAGTAGGGCTAAAAATATGAAAAGCAAGGTTAATTCCATACGTTTCATCCTTCTATTTACAGGCTTCTCCCTGCTGCTAAGTATGTCTTGGACTGAGTCAATTTTGGCTCAAGGATACAATGACAACGAATGGATTTTTGGAAATTGCAGTACTGGAGGCCATCCCTACCTCTCTTTTGGGAAAGGAGAAACAGCAACTATTCAAACGCTCCCCGCAACTGTCATTGGCGGTGCCTTCAACAATGCCATTGCCATTGACCCCATCACGGGCCAACCCTTTTTCTACACCAACGGGGAGTTAGTCTACGATTATTCTGGTAGTCCAATTGAAGGTTCAGCACCTGGATTAAATGGCAACTTTCAAGGAAGACAGACCGTGGCTACCGGTATTTTGGAATACAACCCGACAGGCAATAAACTTTTTTACATTTTTTACTTATCGCTGGCTGGGCAACTTCAGTATGCACTCGTAGACATGAATGCCATGGGGCAAGCAACAGGAGCACAACCCCCATTTGGTGAAATCACAACTAAAAACCAAGTTGTAGGACCCGCTCAAGGGGCTGTGTTGGTAGTCAAAACCCCAAGCTCCCCCTCCTACCTAATTAGCTTTGCAGGAGGAAATTTACAGTCCCGCAGATTAGGATCGACTGCCGGATCATTTACCCTTACAGGTACAGCAGCCATTCCATTTGCTCCCAAAGCAATCGTCTTTGATGAGGCAAGCAGCAGCCTTCTGCTTCTTCCACCTAACCCAGGTGAGGACATGCTACTGCTTACCTTTGATTCGAGCGCAGGCACCTTTGGCAGTCCTGTGGCGCTAAGTAACTCAGGTGGAGCGGATGCTATTTTTGGAGCAGATTTTTCTCCAGAAGGGGATTACATCTTTTTTTCAAGAGGAAATAAACTTTTCCGAATTCCAAGAAATTCTCCTGCAGCAATTCCAGAGCAAGTTCCTGTAGACCCAAGCATTCATCAAATCTATGATGTCAAAATAGGACCAGATGGCTCATTGTACTTCCTCTACGAAGAGCGTCCAGGTGGGCCACAATTGATTGGTAGGGTGAAAAATCCGGATGCAATCACGGTCGGCACGCTAGGATTGGAAGAAGATCCTTTCGCTGGAAGTGATTTTTGTGGACGTGTCTTCCCGGTGTTTGCACCCAATGCCGATGTAGAACCCACGGTGGATTTTTCTTGGGATCCAGAGGAGCCTTGTGCCAACAATCCGGTACAACTTGTCAGCGAAATTACTCCTGCCAATTACCTTCCGCTCTCCTTTTCCTGGGAGTTCTCACCCCCTCTGAGTGGTGCCGATGGCAACCCACTACCTGCAGACTTTAATCAAGAACACTTTTTGGTTCCTGCAGAAGCAGCCTCAGGAAGCAGCCTAGAGGTGACGCTCACAGTCACCTTTCCCGATAGTACCACCAAGGTGGTAACCAAAAGCATTACGCTCACAGAAAATGAGTTGCAAGCCAATTTTTCCCCTTCAGACACCACCCTCTGCGAATCCTGCATCGACCTCGATCCCCTGCTTCAAGCACAGTCAGGGGGTGGCAGCGGTGGAGGAACTGGAGGCGGAACTGGTGGAGGCACCTCCTACGAGTATTTTTGGTCCAACAAGCGGGAAGAAGGCTGGATTGCTAAGGGTGCAAATGAGGTATGCAAACCCGGATTATACTGGGCACTGGTTCGTGAACCAGGATCCTCCTGCTATGCTTATGCAGAAATCCGAATCAAAATGTGGGACATCCCCGACCAAACCAATAACATCTGGTATTTTGGAAATGGAGCTGGATTGGACTTCAATCCAGACCCTGACGATGAAAATGCTCCAGTACCGCGCCCTATTGCGGTACCTCATTCACAAAATATTCCTGCTGGCACCACCACAATCTCAGATCAAGCTGGACAAGTGCTATTCTACAGCGATGGCCAATCCGTCTGGGATCTCAATGGAGACTTGATGGAAAATGGCACCGACATCGGAGGTAGCAACACGGCTAGCCAAGGGGTGTTGGCGGTAGGCGTACCTACCCAGCCAACCCTTTTCTATCTCTTCACGACGCAAGCCTCCACAAGTGGCAGCAATGTGGTTAGCTTTTCCCTAGTAGACATTAAAGCTGAAAACAGTACCGGAGTAGGAAACGTGGTCACCAAAGATAATTTCCTCTTTAGCCCCTCCACCGAGCATAGTGCAGCACTAAGCGCAGGAGATACCACCTGGGCGATTTTTCACGAACTAGGGAATAACACCTTCCGAGCCTACCCCGTATCCTCCCAAGGCATCGGCCAACCAGTCAAGAGCTCCGTTGGAAGTGCCCATGGCTACAATTCCGGCGTAGGAACGATGAAATTCAGCCCCGATGGCAGCAAGCTTGCAATTACCATTTCCGATGGGGGATGCAACCGAACGGAAATTTTTGAATTCGACCAACAGACCGGAGAACTTACCGAATATGCTCTTCTAGATCTTGGTTGCACAGGTGAAATCTATGGACTCGAATTTTCTTCAGATTCCGACCGCATCCTAGTTTCTTATCGTGATGGAGGACCCGGCATCGAAGAATTTATCATCAAGGAAGTGACTTCTAACTGCCCGACCTGTTTTGCGACAGCAACAACTGCTGCTGCAAGAGCAACCTGCATCCTTTCTACCAAGAAACAAGTTCCAGGAACCGCTGGCCTTGACCTCGGCGCCTTACAAATTGCTTCTGATGGTCAGATTTATGTTGCCATCGTCGGAGACAACCGCATAGGTCAAATACAAGTAGGCTCGGGTTGCACCGCAGCGAGTTCCTTCAACCAAAGTGCGGTAGCAGCCATGCCGGGCACCTCCAATTTAGGATTGCCTTCCTTCGTTCAGAACTCGGGTAGCTCTATCCCCGAACCTGCCTTAACCATTCCTTCTACTCTTTGCTTGGACCCGGTATCTGGCGCGACCGCCACCCTAGAAGGCGGAGGAGAACCTGACATTGACTCCTATTTCTGGACCATTACCCACGAAGACGGAACAATAATTCGATCTAATTTTGGAGGGCCAGGAGATCAATTTCAAAACTTAGAGCAACTCTTCTCAAAGGTAGGTACCTACACCATCGAGTTACGTGTAGACCGATGCGCAGAAATTGGCTATTTCACCGACAAGGGAATCCTTAAAGTCATCGCTCCCCCAGTCCTGACCCTGGCTTCAGATGCCACACTTTGTGAGGGGACCCCCATCACCCTTACTGCTATTGACGGGTACAACCCAAGTCAGGGATTGTATGATTTTCAATGGACCAATGCAGCAGGAACTATTTTTGGAGACCGCAACTCCAATACAATTACTGTTACCGAGGAAAGTATCTACACCGTAGTGGTTCAATACCGCCCAACGGCAGCTGGAGGAGCTGATGAGGAAGCACTCTTTGAAACCTGTAATGCTACCTCCTCTATTTTTGTAGGCCCAGCCTTTGAATTTGACCTCACCCAAACGGCCACCACAGTCTGCTACGAAGAAACCTCCGTCACCTTCGCTCCCAACACTCCCATCACGGGGGAATGGTTTTACGAACGCAACGGGAATGGAGTTAAGGTTCCCTTGGGCCCCTTCTTTGAGTTGGAATTGAAAATCCTAAGCCTCCCAGGTCCTGGACAATACACCCTCACCTTTATCGCCCAAGATCCAATTCTTCCGGGCTGCAAGGTATCTAAATCTCTTAACCTACAGGTCAATGAACTGCCCATCGTAGAAGCCAAAGCCATCAAGGGAGCCACAAGCTGCGCGACAAAAGACGGGTCCATAGAGGTGCGCTTACAGGCTGCAGTAAGCAAACTTCGTCTGGTAGAACTGGGACTATCCTTTCCTTCAGCTCCAGCAGGAACAGTTATTCCAATCACCGGCCTAGCTCCAGGAGTCTATACCTTAGAAGCTGAAAATGCAGCAGGCTGTACCTATTCTGCGTCTGTCACTGTAGAAAATTTAAACCCACCTGCAGCCTATGCATTTACAGTGGTGGCAAAGGATGAAACCTGTTCTCCTACTGGGGTTGCACAAGGTTCAATTCAAATCAATTTATCGGCTGGATTACCTCGGGTAGGAACTTACAAAATCGTCCGCCAGGGCGATGGACTCGAACTGATTGGACCACTTCCAAATCAAGCGAGTTTTCAGATTCCCGTATCCAACGGAAACTATTTGGTGGAAATCCTAGACCCTTCAGGCTGCTCGATCCCAGATAAGACGGTCTATACAGTTGCTCAAAAAAATGAAGTTGAATTTTCTGTGCCTGAAGTGGTGCAAGGATGTGTTTCCTACACCTTTACCCCAAGTGGCCCCAAGCCACTAAACTATCTCATCACAGGACCGACTGGCAACTCCGTTGCTCCTCAAACAGGCGGTTCCTATCTACTTACGCAGGCAGGAAAATATGTCATACTTGGGGCCGATCCGACTGGAGTCAACTGCCCGAAGGTGCTCCAAATGACCGTGAATTTGAGCCCAGCGCTTGACTTTGAAGTTTCTCCTCCCATCGTGGATTGCCTTACTGGAATACGCTATGAGGCCGTCCTTAAAAATGCTACCCCAGCCAATGTGATCTTCCTCTGGCGAGATGATTTGGGAATTATAGTAGGGAGGAGACAAGAGTTTGTGCCGAGCAAATCCGGAAATTACACCTTGGAAGTGCAGCCCATTTCGGGAGGCCTTTGTCCAACTAAGAAAATTCCGTTTACCGCTACATTACTCTCCACTAGACTAACTGTAAGTTTGGATGCCAGTCCTTTCTGTGTGGATCAATCCAAGACAACGATTGAAGTGAAAGCCAATTTAACGACCGTAAGCAGCTTTGAATGGTTTTCGGTCACTGGAGGAACGCGGACTAGGCTCCCACAATTCACAACTAGCCTCATTGAAGTAAGCCTTGGAGGTACCTACGAGGTACTTTTGCGCAGCAGCTTTGGATGCGAGATCGGAAGAGCCAATGTCGTGGTGGTCAAGTCTCAGCTTGTACCTCCTGTGCTTCCAAGCGAACCGCTGCTGATCTGTGCGGTAGAAGGAAAATCGGTAACTATCAACCCAGGCAGCTATGCCAGCTACTCCTGGATTTTGGATGGTAAGGAAGTGTCAAAGGATGCTAGCTTTACCCCTGAGAAGGGAGGTACCTATACCCTAAGGGTGGGCGATCCGCTAGGATGTGAATGGGAAGGAACCTTCACCGTAGTAGAAGACTGTAAGCTTAAGGTCGTCTTCCCGAGTGGGATGGTACTGGAAGACCCAAGCCGCAATTTTATCCTGTATGCAAATGAGTACATCGATGATGTAGACGTATTCATTTTCAACCGCTGGGGCGAGTTGATTTTTTACTGCGAACATGAAATTTTGGAACCCAAACAGCCATTCTGTCCTTGGGATGGCCGTGTAAATGGAAAATTAGTACCCATTGGAACATACGTGGCCGTTGTGCGGTTTACTTCTAGAGAACAGAACCTCACCCAAACCGAAACCAAGGCCATTACGATTATTCAGTAACCCATGCTACTTGTTATTTCTCCTGCTAAAACCCTAGATTACAGCCATCCAGAGTACAGTGCCCATACCCAACCTGACTTCACCTCAGAGGTCAAAGACTTGGTGGGGGTGCTTCGAAAGAAATCTGCTAAACAAATTTCGAAGCTGATGCACCTCAGCGATTCTTTGTCTATCCTAAATGAGGAGCGCTACCAAACCTTTACGGAGACATTCAGTCCGGACAACTCAAAGCAAGCGATTTTGGCATTCAAAGGGGAGGTCTATGCCAAGATGGAAGCAGACAGCTTTACGGCAGAAGATCTAGAGTTTGCTCAGCAGCATTTACGAATCCTGTCGGGACTGTATGGACTATTGAAGCCATTGGATTTGATTCAGCCTTACCGACTCGAGATGGGGACCAAGCTGAAAACTAAAAAGGGAGACAACTTGTACGACTATTGGGGTACCAAGATCAGTAAAGCCTTGAATGCCGCAGGCGAAGGAAGAACCTTAGTTAATTTGGCATCACAAGAATACTTCAAGGCAGTGGATAAAAAAACCTTGAAGATGCCTGTCATTACCATCCATTTCAAAGAGCACAAGGAAGGAAGCTATCAGGTAGTTGGATTCTTTGCCAAGCAAGCAAGAGGACTGATGACCCGATATGCTATCCAAAACAGGATCACCGATCCGGAGCAGCTCAAGGTTTTTCAAGAAGATGGCTATGAGTTTGCCGAACGCTTGAGCAGTGCCCAGGATTGGGTTTTTGTTCGTTAAATCCCTAGTTTTTCGCTAACTATCCTCCCTCTAAAACCGGGTTTTGGGAGAATTTTGTCTATTTTTTTTAATTAAGGATAGCTGTTTTCATTTTTTTACCTACTTTGAATGTGTCAAAAGTCACTTAACGTAACCCATCAACCTAACGCACTATCGTATGACACAGACCATTAACCGTGGCGCACTCTTCAACGCAAGTTGTTTGGCGCTTATCACCACTGCCTTTTCCTTCTCTATCCGAGCAGGTATCCTTCCTCAATTGGGAGAACAATTCGGCTTAAGTGCCGAGCAATTGGGCTTTATCAACTCCATGTGGTTTTTAGGATTCCCAATCTCCATGATTCTTGGAGGGCTATTTTACCACATCGTTGGCCCAGCCAACATCATGCGCATCGCATTTGTAACCCACACCCTAGGGATTTTGATGACCATCTTTGCAGATGGCTACACCACCCTATTGATTTCAACCCTATTTATCGGCTTTGGCAACGGCTGTACAGAAGCTGCTTGTAATCCGATGATTGCCGACATGTATTCCGGTACCACGCTAAACAAAATGCTAAACCGCTTCCACATGTGGTTCCCTGGTGGTATCGTTTTGGGCAGTTTGATTTCCAAATTCATGACCGATGGAGGTTTTGCTTGGCAAACCCAGGTTTGGGTGATGATGATCCCAACCATAGCTTATGCAGTACTTTTCTTTGGCAAGGCCTTTCCTAAGCCTTCCGTTGACGGAGTTACTTCGGTGGGATCCAACCTAAAGGCCATGTTTAGCCCTGTGTTTATCTTCCTATTCTTTGCGATGGCTTTGACCGCTATCTCTGAATTTGGACCGTCGCAATGGGCCAATGTCGTATTGAGCCAAAGCGGTGCTTCAGGCATGTTGATCCTAGCCTTGACTACGGGAGTAATGGCTGTAGGCCGATTCTTTGCTGGCCCAGTGGTGAAAGCCTTGGGACAGACAGGAGTACTGTTGGGAGGCGCGATCTTCACGATGATTGGTATCTTCTTGTTTAGCACTGTGACGGGCAACATGTCTTATGTGGCTGCCTTGATCTTTGCCATAGGCGTATGCTACTTCTGGCCAGTGATGGTAGGTGCTGTAGCCCAGCGTGTGCCGTTATCTGGAGCATTGGGAATGTCCATTATCGGAGGAGTAGGCATGTTCTCTACTGCAATTTTCCAGCCGATCATTGGTCGCTGGATTGATGATTCCAGAGCAGTACAGAGTGCAGCAGGCCTTGCGGGAGATTCTCTTGAACTCGCTGCAGGACAGGCTACCCTAGAAAAAATGATGCTTTTCCCAGGGATTTTGATCGTACTCTTTGTCATCTTCTTTATCTGGCAGCGCGGTGTCAAACCCGCCGCTTCAGCCGGACACTAACACTTAGAAAAGCAGCCTTCGGGCTGCTTTTTTTTGCTTTAAATTGTGTCGTTTGATTAAACCTTGGACCATTCTATGCGAAGACGAAATTAGAAGAAGGCATAAGTTAAGAAGCGAGATATTTTTTAAAACCACACATCACTTTTTAACTATGTGACTCCTATACGGCAAAAAAAAACACATAGGCACATGAGGTTTATTGATCCTTGAAAGTCAAATTTAAGGGTGACTGATTCAAAGGTCTATCTCTTTTCTCTATGTGTCTATTTGGTAAAAAAAATCATATAAAAACCACATGAGGTTTATTGATCATTGAAAGTCAAATTAAGGGTAACTGTTTTAAAAGGTCTATCTCTTTTCTCTATGTGCCTCCTATGTGGTTTGAATGGTTCTTCATCAAATTGGCGGTTCATCATTGCGGGTAAGTACAGTAAAGAAAGTTTGAAGTTTAGATTTTCTAACTAGTTTTAATTCGCTAATTTTCTGAACTATTTTGAGTAAAAGAAAACGAATTGGGTATGAAAAAGATGAATAAATCCGGTTTACTATCCTTCACAATCCTCTTGATTTTGGTTGTAATGGGAATTCCTGTATGGAATTATTTTTTGGGTGATGGGAGCTTACCCTCAGTGAATTACCTGTTTTTTGCTTTTATCCTATTCGGAGTCATTCTCCTACTTCTAATTTTTAATTTGGACAAGGTCGTTAAGGATTCAAACTCTTTATCGAAAGAAGCTAATCCCCCTGCAGCTACAGTTGAAACGGAGAAAGAAGAAATGGTGACTACCTCTGTAGCACAAATTGAAGTAGAGGAGGAAGTTATACCTACCCCCGTAGCCGAAATTGAAGTGGAGAAGGAAATTGTTCCTATTGAACTAGTAGAAAAAAATGAGGAGGAAATTGCGCCAACTCCCATAGCAGAAGAAAAGCCGAAGGTGGAAGTTAAAAACACCCCCATTGAAAAACCCGCTAATACTGGAGATCCCAAACCCTATAGTCCTCATTTTGGAAGTAAGAGAAGTGGGGTTTGGATAAACGAAAAATAGACGGGCTTCGCGAATTAAATTAGGAAGTTGATCTGAATGAAAATCACCTAAAGTACTAGGCGAATTTCAACCAAATAATCTACCTATAGATTAACATTACCCGTGTAGCATACCGTAAGATCTGCTCACGTGTCATTTTTTTTTAAAGGAGAGATGTAGAATCAGCTCCAATTCTTCAAGCCAATTTTGCTGTAAGAGGGGCTGATTAGAAAACAAAAAACCCTAACTTCTTGAATCCAAGAAAATTAGGGTTAGTTTTTGTGACCTCGTCAAGATTCAAACTTGAAACCTCCTGAGCCGTAATCAGGTGCTCTATTCAGTTGAGCTACGAAGCCATTTGAGACCCCAAAAGTACGTATTAATTTTTTCCATCCAAAAAGAACGACGGAAGAATTCCAGAAAATCCTAGAATTCTATAAACCCCTATCCTTAAGAATAATTAAGACCAACAGGCGCATAAATCCTTGCGAATTTTATATTTTTGCCCACATTCTCTTGAAAAGAAACTTCTTTGATGAAAAAAATACTCACGCTTGCCTTTCTAGCATTTACACTAAATGCTCAAGCACAAGATTCCGCTCCAACTAGCCCAAAAACACCTATTGGTGGACGACCAAACATCCCCAATGACCTGAGCATTGAGTTTGGATTCAACCAACTGACCAATAGACCCGCTGACATAGAGCTAAATTTATTTGGTTCAAGAACCTTCAATGTCTATTACCAAAAACCATTCAAAATTTTTGGAGAGCAGTCTGGATTTGTTCTTAGCCCAGGGATTGGAATCGCAACCAATAAATTTTCCTTCAAGGACGATGAAAACCTATTCCGCAGCAGCACACTAGGCGCTGAATCTTCCGTATTGAAGGAAGTGAAAAGTGTCTATGGGACCACCATCGATGTCAAAACCAACAACCTTGCCGTCAACTACTTAGAGGTTCCAATAGACCTGCAGTACAATCTCAACAAAAAGGACTACAGCAAAAGCTTTCGCGTAAGCCTCGGTGCCCGAGTAGGATACCTCTTCCAAGCCCAAACTAAAATTGCCTACGACTCCCCTACCACCGGTGCAGTTAAAATCAAACAAGCCGAGAACTATGGCATAGAAAAAATCCGCTACGGCCTGAACTTTAAAGCTGGAAGCCCAGGATTTTATGTGTGGTCTACGTACTACCTCAATCCCATGTGGCAAGCTGACAGAGGTCCATTCAAAACTGCTGCAAATCAAATTAGCTTTGGCCTAGCCATCGGACTATTCTAAAAAGAATATCTTTAAGTCTAAAAATCAAAACTCCCTACCAAGGGAGTTTTTTTTTGTTTATCGACTGCTCGGTTGGAATTTTCAAGCTGATTTAGAATCCGTAAATCCACATAAAACCTATCCAGCAGATGGCAAACCCTACCAAAAGTCCCACATATACTTCCGCAGGGCGATGGGCATCCAAATACAATCGTGCAGAGGCTACCAAACCTCCCACCAGGAGGGTAGCCACTAACAGGTAAGCCAGATTCAAGGAAGGAAAATAAATTCCCAAGACTCCCAGCACAGCCAACAGCCCACCAATACCGGTCATGTGAGCTGACATCTTCCAAAAAAAAGTAATTCCAGTAAGTAAGATTACTGAAAGGGTCATAACTCCCATCCCCTGCCATAGAATTGGATCCAGTTCGGTCTTTTCCTTCAAAAAATAGGTGGTCAGCAGGTAAAAAAGCGTGACCAAAATAAAGGGAGTTCTTCGCTCACTTTTCTCTTCAAAGTGCAAGCTTTTGACCATGCCACTCCACCGAAGACCTAGCATCAAGACCATGGGAATCAACAGGGTGGAAGTCACAATCAAATAAAAAAGCCGAACCTTGAAAGAATCGGGAATACTGCTCGCCTGGGGAATCGCAAAAAACAATACGCCAAATACCAAAGAAGGCATCAGCAAGGGTTGAAACACCACCGAAAGCAGAAGCGCCAGTTTCCGTACCACTAGAGTTCTTTTCGTAGTCTAGCCACCGGGATCTGAAGTTGCTCCCGGTACTTGGCGACTGTACGGCGGGCAATATTGTAGCCTTTTTTATTCAACATCTTCACCAGCTTATCGTCAGACAAGGGCTTCTTTTTGTCTTCTGCATCCACCATGCCCTGAAGTACCGATTTTACCTCTCGATTACTTACGTCCTCCCCACTGTCGGTAGCGATGCCCTCTGAGAAAAAATACTTCAAAGGAAACACCCCAAATTCGGTTTGAATGGACTTACTATTCGCCACTCGGGAAACCGTAGAAATGTCCATGTCGATCTTTTCTGCAATGTCTTTTAAGATCATGGGGCGAAGGGCCGCCTCATCTCCATCTACAAAAAAAGGAGTCTGGTACTGAAGAATCGCCTCCATGGTTCGAAGTAAGGTGTTTTGCCGTTGTTTGATCGCATCAATGAACCACTTGGCTGAGTCCAACTTCTGTTTGACAAAAGTCACCGTCTCCTTGAGTTTTTTATCCTTCTTGTCGCTCTTGTCGTAAGTGTCAAAAAGCTCTGAGTAGGAGCGTGAGATCCGAAGCTCTGGTGCATTCTTGGAGTTCAACAAGATCTCAAACTTTCCTCCAGTGGTCACCAAGATAAAATCTGGAATCACATATTGCGTAAGTACTAAGCCATCTGCCACCCCTCCTGGTTTGGGGTTGAGGCGCGTGATGAGCTGAACAGCTTCCTTGATCTCCTCCTCATCGAGGTTGAGGCGCTTCTGAATTTTTGGGTAATGCTTTTTGGTAAACTCCTCAAAGCAATCTTGAATGATGGCCAAGGCATGTTGCACAGTAGGGTCATCGGGATGCTCCTTACGTTCCAATTGGATGATTAAGCATTCTTGAAGACTCCTTGCCGCAATGCCTGCAGGATCAAAACTCTGAATTTTTCGAAGGATTTCTTCGAGCTCATCGAAGTCGGTCTCTATGTTTTGAGAAAACGCCAGGTCATTGATGATGGCTGTTAATTCCCGGCGGATGTACCCATCGTTCTCAATACTGCCGATAAGCTGCTCCCCAATAATCCGCTGTCGCTCATCCAGCTTCAAAAAATTCAACTGGGTAATCAGCTGTTCATGCAAGGAACTTGGCGCAGAAAAAGGAATCTCCCGATCCTCATCGTCCGGGTTGTAGTTGCCGTCCCCCTGCATCTTGTAGCCTCCATAGTCGTCGTCCAGGTAGTCGTCTACATTGACTTCATTGGACTCTTGCCCGTACTCGTCTCCAAACCCCTCATCGAAATCCTCCTCTCCAGAAGATTCGCTTTCTTCCACCTTACCTTCTTCCAAGGCAGGGTTGATTTCAAGTTCTTCTTCGATCCGGGCATCCAACTCCGCCGTAGGCACTTGCAGCAGCTTGATAAACTGAATCTGCTGCGGAGAAAGTTTTTGAGAGAGTGACTGAGAAAGCGTTAACTTTTGCATTGAAATGAATCAAACCACTTATTTGCGAAAAAGGAGCATGCTTCCAAGGAAAACTGCATGTTCAAATTTAGGAAAAAGCGTCAATTTTTTGATAAAAAGGTGATTTAATCGTTTTTTTGCATTCTACTAAATTTAAAGAGGCGTTTTACGCTGCCTCTACCCCAAACACATGGCATTCAACAAACGGGTCAAAATCAAGACCATCCTGGAACAAGACCTGATCGGACAAGAGATCACCCTCATGGGCTGGGCACGCACCAAGCGAAGCAACAAGAATGTTTCCTTCATCGCACTCAACGACGGCTCTATCATTACCAATTACCAGGTAGTGGCCGACCCCAATGTCATTGCTGAAGAAGTACTCAAAAAGTGCAGCACCGGTGCCTGCCTCAAAATCACCGGTACGGTGATTGCCTCGCAAGGCGCTGGTCAGCAGTCTGAACTGAATGCGACGCACATCGAAGTTTTGGGTGAATCTGATCCTGAAAAATATCCACTTCAGCCCAAGAAGCACTCCCTAGAATTTCTTCGGGAGATCGCACACCTCCGCATGCGAACCAACACCTTTGGTGCTGTCTTCCGCGTGCGTCATGCGCTGGCTTATGCCGTCCATACCTATTTCAATTCCAAAGGGTTTTTCTACATCCACACGCCCATCATCACGGCATCAGATGCGGAAGGTGCAGGGGAAACCTTCAAGGTGACCACCCTCAACCTCAGCAATCCTCCCAAAACTGAGGACGGCAAGATCGACTACAGCCAGGACTTCTTCGAAAGAGAAACTAACCTGACCGTATCTGGGCAGCTCGAAGGAGAACTTGCAGCCATGGCTTTGGCAGAGATCTATACCTTTGGCCCTACCTTCCGAGCAGAAAACTCCAACACCACACGCCATCTGGCAGAGTTTTGGATGATTGAGCCTGAGATGGCCTTCTACGATGCCGAAGACAACCAGAACTTGGCTGAAGACTTCTTGAAGTACATCATTCGCTACGCATTGGACCACTGCGCTGAGGATCTGGCATTTTTGGACCAGCGTGCTGCAGAGGAAGAGCAAGCAAAGCCTACCGAACAGCGCGCAGAATTGGGCTTACTGGACAAGTTGAAGTTTGTAGTTGAAAACGACTTCGTTCGCCTCACCTACACCGAAGCGATTGACATCCTGCGCAACTCCAACCACAACAAAAAGAAGAAATTCCACTACCTCATCGAAGAATGGGGTACCGATCTACAATCCGAACACGAGCGCTACTTGGTTGAAAAGCACTTCAAGAAGCCTGTGATCCTCACCGACTATCCGAAAGGCATCAAAGCCTTCTACATGCGTCAAAATGAGGACGGAAAAACGGTAGCCGCCATGGATATTTTGTTTCCGGGTATTGGAGAAATCGTCGGAGGCTCTCAGCGAGAAGAGCGGCTAGATAAGTTGACTCAACGTATGCAGGAAATGCATATTCCTACCGAAGAACTTAGCTGGTACCTAGATACTCGACGCTTTGGCGCTACGCCACACGCAGGCTTTGGACTTGGGTTTGAACGCATGGTATTGTTTGTTACTGGTATGGGCAACATCCGTGATGTGATCGCCTTCCCAAGAACTCCAGGAAACGCGGAGTTCTAAGAAACGCAAACTCATTCAAGCACCTCCAGGATTTAATTTTGGAGGTGTTTTTTTTAGCTGACCACTTTGATGCGCCAAGCCAACGGAATGCAAAGTATGCTGAAGAAAATCGCTAGGTAGCCTACATAATTGAAATTGGTCAGCTGCCCCAACTCATTTTCTCCAATCAGGAAGCCAGCGAGCAAGGAAGCAAAGCCAGCTGCCAGCTGCTGCACGGCAGAATTGAAACTCAAAAAACTACCCCGATTTTCTGGTTGCGCGGTACCCGTCACCAAAGCTGCCGCTGGCACATAGCGTCCGTTGGAAGTCACAAAAAACAAGGTCGTCACCACCAATACCAAAGCCACAGGAGTGACGCCCAGGTGAGTAATGATTGCAATCGGAATTAGATTGAGGATCATGAAAATGGTAAAGATCTTTAGCTTCCCATGTTTGTCTGCTAGCTTGCCTACCCAAGGAGAGGTAAACATGGTGAAGGCTCCTCCAGCCATGTACACATAGGTCAGCTGCAACTCTGTGAAACCCACATTGGCCACATTGTAGGGACTTAGGAAAGGGATGATCATAAACTGCCCCAACATCATCATGACGGATAGCGTGATGGCACGCATTTGGTTGGGGTTGCTCGTGACCCGACTGATCACTTCAAAGGGATGGGGGCGCTTGACACCACTGTTTACGTGTCCAGTGATGGAAGGAATAAACTTAACAATCATCCCCATGCTCACAATGGACAAGGCGGATAGAATATAGAAAGGCGTATGCCAATCCGATAAGCTCGCCAAAAAGAGTCCCAATGGCACGCCCATCACGGAAGCGAAGGAAAAGGCAGACATCACCAAGCCCATGGCCCTACCGCGACGCTCATCGGGCACCACGTCCCCAATAATGGCTAAAATCAAGGCTGAGGTCAGTCCTCCAAAAATTCCAGACACTACTCTCGCCAGCAGCAAAATAGGGTAACTTGGAGACAAGGCACAGGCAAGTGTGCCTAAGGTAAATCCAACAAACACCCAAATTAAAATCTTTTTACGATCAAAACGATCCAAGATAAAGGCCCCAAAGAAACTAGAAGCTCCAGCACTGAAGGTGTAGGAGGATACTAAAAACCCAAACTCGCTGGGGCTGATGTCAAACAACCGCATCAGTTGGGGACCGAGTGGCATCAGCATCATGAAATCCACGATATGGATAAAATTGATGGCTGCCAGGGTCCAGAGTAAGGCTTTCTCTTGTTTCATGGATAATTCAAAAATAGAAATAGGGTAGAAATACGATGGAAATAAGGTAGAAATATATTGGACTGAAGCTAGTCCAAGCCGATGCGGTGATAGGTTTCTGGGATGGCATCTATCAAATCCTGAGCCATAGTTCCTCGCAAGTAGCGCTGACCTGCCAGTTCCCCCGCTAAGCCATGATGAAACACTCCACAAAGCAGGGCATTCTCTGGAGAATAACCTTGTCCCAAAAAGGAAGTAAGCATTCCTGTAAGTACATCACCCATCCCTGCTGTGGCCATGTACTTACTTCCAGAAGAGTTGAATACTTGTCTTCCATCTTGAAGCGTACAAAGTGAATTGGCCCCTTTAAGGACTAGATTAAGCCCGTATTCAAGGCAGCAGGCTTTGGCTTTGGCCATTCGCTCAAAATGCGTAGAAGAGGGTCCAAAGAGTCGGTCAAACTCTTTCAAGTGAGGAGTAAGGATACTGCCTTTGGGAATTAAGTGCCAGAGATTTGGATCTAAGGAAAGGAGATTTAAAGCATCTGCATCCAATACCATGGGCTTGGCAGCAGCAGTTAACAGGTGCTGGAAGAGCGCTCCGTTAGCTAGCCCCCAGCCAGGGCCTATTCCTACTGCATCGTAGGCAGATAGATCCACGGCATCTCCATACACACACATGGCCTCTGGAAGTGCAGTCTGAAGAATTCCTCGCTCCTCTTCTGGTATCCAAACTGTGACCATACCAGATCCAGTTCGAAACGCACTTTTGGCAGCCAAAAATGCAGCACCCATTTTTCCTTTACTACCAGCTACCAGGAGTACTTTCCCGAAATCTCCCTTGTGTGCAAAGCGATGAAAGGTCCGATGATGCGACAAAAGATCTTTCTCCTCCAGATAAAAGGTATTGGATGAAAAGTCTTCAAATTCTTCTGGCTCAAAGCCAATGTCTAATACAAACAAATCTCCCGTAAACCTTGCATGCTCGGGACACAATAAGGATAGTTTGGGAAAGCCCAAGGTGACTGTGGTAGTTGCTTTCACCCCAGCGGTAGCAGGAGAAGTGTCTGCTGGCAAGCCACTAGGCAGGTCTAACGCAATAATTTTCCCTCCAAACGAATTGATTTTTTTAATTCGCAAAAGAGCCTCTTCACGGAGTTCACCTTTACATCCGATTCCCAAATAGGCATCAATTAAGATTCCACCATCTGGCAACGGTGAAGAATCCAAGGGATAGGTAGAGATTTGTGGGGGAAGCATCAAAAGGTTTTGCTTGCAGTCGCTAGCTAAACTGGCTTCCGCCGAAAAGCAGGTTGCCACTTCTACCGTATAGCCTAAGGAATAAAGTAGACGGGCAATCGCCAGTCCATCACCCCCATTATTGCCTGCTCCAGCACAGACTACTACCGGAGTAGCTAACGGAAAGCCTTGCGCTTGATACCAGCTCACAAAACGTTGAGCAACCAGCTCCATAAAGGCATGATTGGAAATACCCAGCTTTTTCAAGTGGAGTTGATCCAGATTGGCAATCTCCGAAGCTGAAAGAATTTTCATCATAATTTAGACCGAGGGCGAAAGCGATTTCCTTTCAGGTAATTTCAATCTACTCAAAAAGAAGATTCCAAGTACAAAGAAAATAACTAGAAACAAGGCTGAATTTCGCATACTACCGGTGAACTGTTCGATAGCTCCATAAGTGGCAGTTCCAAGGACGACTGCGACTTTTTCTGTCAGGTCAAAGAAACTGAAAAAAGAAGCATGGTCAGTAGTTGTGGTTGGAATCAGCTTGGCATACGTGGAACGTGAGAGGGACTGAATCCCACCCATCACCAGACCCACCACAAACGCTAGCGAATAAAACTGATAAACTGAATTGACAAAATAGGCAGCTACGCAAATCCCCATCCAGATTAGGATCATAATCACCATACTAGTTTTATTTCCGAACCTTCGGGACACAAAAGCAAAAAAGTAACTCCCTCCTATGGCTACTAATTGAATAATCAACACCGTTAAGATCAGTTGGTCTCCAGGCATACCGAGCTCCTTATCTCCAAATGAGGCAGCCAAATACATGACCGTTTGTACCCCCATGGAATAAAAGAAAAAAGATGCCAAGAATCGATTCACTACAGGCATTGCACGGAGCTCTCTAAATACAGCGTTTATTTCCCGATATCCTTTCAAAAGGTAGTCAGCCGAAACAGATTTCTTGTAGGGATTATTCGGTAAAACCCGAAAAGGAATTTGCGCAAATCCGATCCACCAGATGCCGGTAACTAAGAAAGAAAAACGCGGAGCAAAGCTTCCAGCAGGCATCCCAAACCATTCGGGTTGCTGAATCATCAGCAAATTAATAATTAGGAGAATCACACTTCCGATGTAACCAAATGCAAAACCTTTGGCACTTAGCATATCAAATTCTTCTTCTTTGGCTATTTCAGGCAAAAAGGAATTGTAAAATACGATACTCCCAGAAAAACCGATACTCGCTAGGACACTACAGATGATTCCAAATTCAAGGTTTTCGCCCGTAAAAAAGAATAAGGAAATACAGGACACTGCCCCTAGGTACACAAAGAACTTCATAAAGTTCAACTTATTTCCAGAGGAGTCTGCAATACCAGAAAGCAAGGGAGCTAGCAAGGCAATCACTAGGAATGAAAACGAGATCGAATAAGAATACAACACGGTATTCACGACTTCCCAGCCAAAGAAGGAAACGGTATCGGAACCATCTGAAGCTTGCGTGACACTGTTGTAATACACTGGAAATATGGTGGAAGTTATTACCAGACTGTATACCGAATTTGCCCAATCGTACATGACCCATGCACGTTGAACTTTCTTGTTGGAGGTTGGTTGGGTGTTCATAAAGGCAGAAATAAAAAAAGCCATTCGCAAGGCGAATGGCTTTCAATATACGAGAAAGATATTTAGTCTATCTCAGTTTTTTTAGTTGAAGCATACAAGACTTTGCGCGCATCTGCATTTCGCAATTCAGTCTGCACATCAGAGATAGGACCCATTTTCACTTCTTTGTCTACTTTCATAGAGATAGTGATTGAGGCACGGTCTGATTCAGGTAGCTTATCACGTTCCTGATTTACCCACTGTACAATCTCTGGAGAGCTAATCAACACATCGTTGGCTTGAACTCGAGGCTCAGAACCGTAAAGAGTTGTATTTTTTGGCTTTCCAATGAAGATATAGGAAATCAACGTCTTATTCTGCAGCTTTTGAAGCTGAGTAGACTGAGGAATTTTCTGATCCACTAATACGTCCTGCTCTCTCAACACAGTTGTCACCATGAAGAAGAACAACAACATGAAAATGATATCTGGAAGGGCAGAGGTATTGATTTGATCACTACCACCTAACTTTTTCTTTCTAAACTTTGACATATCAATTTCCTCCTGCTTTATCAGGTTCAGCAATAGAGATCGCCATTGGGATCCCTTCTTTACCCTTGTCTTGAAGTGCTTTAGAAGCCTCATCATCACCAGTTAAGGCTCTGTACTCGTCAGAAGTAAGACCTACTCTTTCTGAATACACATCGAAATACGCCTTTTTGGCTAAATCGAAAACCTCAAGGAATACAGCATAGCTGGTTCCACGGTTAGTCTTAATGGAGATTACTGCCTCACCTGGGTGATCCGATGATTCAGGTCTTCTTAGGGCTTGTCCTTGTAACGACGCTGGAAAAGAGTTGAACAATGCAACTGCATCCTCATCCGGCGCTCCAAAATTCATGATAAAGTCTTTAAAATCTTTATCAAGACCTTCTGCTGTCCTTCTGTATTCCCCTTCAACCAACAAGTCATTGTTGGCATTAATCAAGACGTTGAAGATATTTCTTTCGTTTTTCTTGATATCTGGGGGTGGTACATTAGGATCCTGCTTCGGAGGAAGAACATTTAGAATCCCCTTATCCGAAGCAATAGTAGTAGTCACGAGGAAGAAGATCAACAACAGGAAGGCGATATCCGCCATCGATCCTGCGTTAATCTCATTACTCATTCTATTTTTACTTCTTGCCATTTTATTTGACAGCTTTAGTAAGTTCTGTAACTACAATTGACACAATTGCAACAACAGTAAGGATGTAGGTCATGACCAACATACCACCGATGACTTGTGACGTACCAGGAGTCAAATTAAAGGGAGCACCTTCAAACTTTGGCAATACTTCGTTGCCAGAAAGGCTGTAGCAAATAAAGAAGAGTGCAGCTAGTCCCAATACCCCTAAACCTGACTTCAACAACCCTTTCGGATCATCCAAAGACTTTAATAAGGGCATCACAATGGACAAGATGGTACCAACCACTGCAAGCAGGTAGCTGGCGTAAAGCATTATATCGTAAGCATCCATAGTTTCAGTTGTTTATAACTTTAATAATTGAGCAAGTAGATTGAGCTAGTAATTACTTACCAGTCAATTTGTGCTTAACCAAGATATCAACAAATGAAATGGAAGCATCTTCCATGTCGTTCACCAAAGAGTCAATTTTTGACACCAAGTAGTTGTAGAACAATTGAAGAATCATAGCCGCGATCAAACCAGCTACTGTAGTCAAAAGGGCGATTTTGATACCACCTGCTACGATAGATGGAGAGATATCACCAGCTGCTTCGATTGTATCGAAGGCGAAGATCATACCAACTACAGTACCGAAGAAGCCCAACATTGGAGCAAGAGCGATGAACAAAGAAATCCAGATAAGGCCTTTCTCCAAACGTCCCATTTCTACTGAACCGTAAGAAACGATAGACTTTTCTACCATGTCAATGCCTTCAGCATAACGCATCAAACCTTGAGTGAAGATAGAAGCTACTGGACCTTTTGTGTCCTTAGTAATATCCTTAGCAGCTTCAACACCGCCATTAGCCAAAGCGTCTTCTACTTTTAACAACAATTTCTTGGTGTTCGTAGTCGCCATGTTAAGCGTGATGATACGCTCCAATGCAATTGCAAGACCGATAATCAAGCAAAGCAATACTGGAGTCATGTACAATGGATCTCCTTCAATAAATTTTTCCTTGATAAGCTGATGGAAGCTTTGCTCCTCAGCGACGATCTCGTCGTCAACTACTGTTGGTGACGCAGCAGTCTCTTCTGCTGCAGGTGTTGTGGCAGCTGCAGAATCTGCAGGTGCATCTTGAGCGTTAGCGAAAGCAGGAACGAATAGGATACCTGCAAGCATGAACAAAGCGATGAACTTTCTCATAGTTTTTTTTTTAATTGACTTGGATTAAGGTTAAATGGTTTCCAGAATAAATCGAGTTTTAAAGTTATCATTTTTTAATTTCAAAAAACAAGAGGGGCTTTTAACTTTTTTTTCATAACACTTCATTTAAACAGAAATGAAGGCAATTTTTACACGAATGGAAGTAATTGAAAAGGGACCTAAACCAAAGAAAA
>Ga0208788_1000395_pt1 | contig 21556 bp, 15 predicted proteins | sample Wag4_2014_7_11_3_FD_187363 | JGI IMG/M metagenome (GOLD analysis project Ga0208788, IMG submission 187363) | Fresh water mixed with fracking chemicals microbial communities from Ohio, USA - Utica-2 Time Series FC 2014_7_11 (SPAdes) (version 2) ...
GATGAACACGACATCGGAGCGCGCGAGATCCTGCGCGAGCGCCGCACTCCCCTCATCGACATGCGCATCGTGATATCGGCGCAGATCGACCGAGAGCCCCGCTTTCGACAAAGCCTGTTCGACGTCCGTCCAGACGGCCGCATTGAACCGCTCGATCCCGACGATAAAGGTAATCGTGGTCATGCATTCCTCCCGATTGACATATCGGAGTGTCTTGTTATGTTGACACATTGAAGTGCGGGTCACCACCCGCCGTCTTCGGGGGCAATTTGCAACAGACTTTCCCTTTCACGGCCATCGTCGGACAAGACGATCTCAAGCTCGCCGTGCTGCTCAGCGTCATCGATCCCGCGATCGGTGGCGTGCTCATCACAGGACACCGTGGGACGGCCAAGAGCACGGCCATTCGCGCTCTGGCGGATCTACTGCCACCCATCAAAGTGGTTGCAGACTGCCCCTATCGCTGCGATCCCACATCGATCGCCGCAGAGTGCCCTCATTGCTCCGCGCAACGTGCCCACAAGTCGACCGTGCAATCGGTGCCAGTCGTCGATCTACCACTCGGTGCTACCGAAGATCGTGTGGTGGGATCAGTCGATCTCGAGCGAGCACTCGTGGATGGTGTACAGGCCTTCTCACCAGGCTTGCTCGCAGCCGCACATAGAGGCTTTCTCTACATCGATGAGGTGAATCTATTGGAGGATCACCTAGTCGATTTGTTGCTCGATGTCGCGGCCAGCGGTCGCAATGTCGTCGAGCGTGAAGGCTTGAGCGTGCGGCATCCGGCACGCTTCGTACTCATCGGATCAGGTAATCCGGAAGAAGGCGACTTGCGCCCCCAACTGCTCGATCGATTCGGGCTGCATGCGCGCATCAAAACCTTGCACGACATCGAGCAGCGCGTGGAAGTGGTCCGTCGGCGCCTTGCGTTCGAGAACGACGCCGCAGCTTTCATCGCCAGTTTCGATAAGGAGCAAGCCGCACTACGCAAGCGATTACAAAAGGCGATCAATGCAAAGCCCAAAGTGTCGTTGCCAGAGTCAGCCCTCATGCTGGCGGCCAAGCTCTGTGATCGCCTGGGAATCGATGGGCATCGTGGGGAGCTCGCTCTCACGCGCGCAGCCGTTGCGCTCGCCGCTTATGAGGGCAAGAAGTCAGCTGACGACGAACTGGTCGCTCGCGTGGCACCGCTCGCTCTTGCGCATCGATTACGAAAAGATCCGCTAGAGCCTGCGGCAGACGACGAACGTGTCAAACGCGTACTCGAAGAAGCGCTCGCCTAAAGCGTAGGCACCCATTTCAAGGATGTCATCGCACTCCCTTACTCGCCTACCGATCGGCGGTCTCGTGGCACTCGATGTGCCCCGTTTGGCGCTGATGATGTTGGCAGTCGATCCGGCTTTGCGCGGCATCGCGCTCGCCGCTCCCGCCGGCAGCGGTAAAAGCGCCTTGCTGCATGGCATGCGCGAGCTGCAACCGGAGCTGCCATGGGTGGAGCTGCCCCTCGGCTGCGATAGTGAATCTTTGTTAGGCGGTCTTGATCTCGAAGCCACCTTGCACCAAGGCAGTCGCGTCATCCGTGCGGGCGCATTGGCGCGAGCGCATGGCGGCTTCCTTTTAGCCGAGTCCTGCAATCTCATGGACGATGGCAGTGCCAATACCCTACTCGCGGCTCTCGAAGAGGGAGTCGTCCGGATCGAGCGCGAGGGAATCAGCTTAAAAGCCCCTGCCCACTTTCGGTTATTGACGAGTTTTGATCCGGCAGAGGGTGCGCCGCGGGCCCACTTGCTCGATCGACTCGGGATGATCGTGATGATGCCCGTGATCCGCGCAGGCGACGCGCGGGCGAGTATCGTACGACGTCACTTGCAACCGGATCTCGACACCTGGGCCGACGAGGCGCAGTTACTGCGCGGCTTGATCGAGAGCGCTCGCGATCATCTCTCGACGATCAAAATTGGCGATGCACAACGTCTCGAACTAATTCGTATGGCAGAGGCGCTCGGCGTTCAAGGACATCGAGCTGATCTGTTCGCGATTCGCGTCGCACGTGCCAGTGCGGCGCTCGGCCTACGCGACGAGGTTCAACGTGAGGATCTCGAACTCGCGGCACGGCTCGTTTTATTACCGCGCGCGACGCGACAGCCAGAGCCGAGCACCAGCGCTCCACCCCCTGAGTCCGCAACGCCAGAATCGACTCCGCCGCCCGACTCTCCGGAAGATCAAGATAGCGACTCCAAGCCGCTACCTTCGGAGGAAGAGCTCGAACTCGCCGAAGAGGTATTGGAGTCGCTTGCTGTCGATCTACCCGACGCACTCTCATCGCTCTCCTTCGCACGCCAACGCAGTGGCCGCAGCGGATCGCGTGGCGCGACGAGTGGTCAACGTGGTCGTCATGTCTCGAGCGTCCCTGGCATGCCTCGCGGCCAACGACTCGACGTGGTTGCGACGCTGCGAGCAGCCGCTCGCTGGCAGCGAGTGAGATCGCGACGACGCCACGGCATCGCACTCACGGCGGACGACTTTCGAATCAAAAAATATCGCAGTAAAGCCGGCGCACTCTTTATCTTCGCCGTCGACGCGAGCGGCAGCATGGCGCTCAATCGCATGCGACAAGCCAAGGGCGCCGTCCACGCCTTGCTAGAACAAGCCTATGTCAATCGCGATCGCGTGGCGCTGCTCGCCTTTCGCGGTCACGCCGCAGATCTGCTGCTGCCGCCGACAGGGAGCGTAGAGTTGCTGCGTCGTGCGGTCGACCAGCTGCCGACCGGCGGCGGCACACCGCTCGCTGCGAGCCTCGTCGCGAGCCTCGAAGTGGCCGATCAAGCGAAGCGCCGCGGTTTTGGGAACATCGTGCTCGTCTTACTCACCGATGGACGCGGCAATGTTGGTTTAAAAGCAGATCGAGCTGGCGTTGACGCCGAGATACAACAGCTCGCTCATGCGGTCTCTGCATCCGGGATTCGCTCTCTCGTGATCGATACCCAGCGCAGCTTCATGAGCCAAGGGCACGCACCCAAGCTCGCCAAGGCGCTCGCCGGCGATTACCTCTATCTACCAAATGCCCAAGGGAGCGCGATCGCCGCCGCAGCGCGTCAGGTTGCCAATGCCTGAGCGAGATCGACCTTAAGATCCTCCAAGGCCTCAAGTCCGATCGATAACCGCACAGTGCCTGCGTGAATATCAGACTTGGCTCGATCTTCAGCATCGAGATCCTTCGGCTGCATCAACTGGGGCGGCATCACCAATGACTCGGTGGAACCGAAACTCGGTGTCATCGCGAAATAACGCAATTTCTCGGCGAACACGCGACCCGCTTCGGCTCCGGCCACCATGTCGAATGTGATCACGCAGCCGAAGTCGCGCATTTGCCGTCGCGCGAGATCAACACCTCGATGCGAAGCGAGACCCGGATAGCGTACGCGCGCACACGCTGGATGAGTCTCGAGAAACTGAGCGATGGCCAAGGCGCGTGCCGATTGTTCGCGATAGCGCAGTAGATACGTTTTCATACCGCGCACCATGAGTGAGGCCGATGAAGGATCGAGCTGTGCGCCGAAGAGCCCAAAGTCATGTCGCAACCGATCGATGATCTCACGATCGCCGATGACCGCTCCGCCCATGACATCCCCGACTCCAGTCGTGAACTTGGTCAAACTATGGATGAAAAGATCGATGTCGAATTCGCCGTGTTGGTGAAAGCCGGCGGAGGTGTTGTCAATCACCGTGATGACACCGAACTCGCGCGCCATCGCTGTCAGCGCGGCAATGTCGGCGATCTTGTTCACCGGATTGGTCGGGCTCTCGAAGAACATGAGCTTGACCGGTCGCGATGACAACAAGGCACGCACTCCGTCGAGATCGTCGATCGAGAGCATCGTGTGGGAAACGCCAAACCGCGCGAGCAAACTGCGAATGATGTGACGCGTGGGTCCGTAGCCCTCCACGAAAAATAAAACGTGATCGCCCGTCGCTGTGAGTGACAACAAGGTTTGTGCGATGACGTTCACGCCCGATGCCGTCGTGAGACATTCCTCTCGCCCTTGCAAAGAGGCCAACTGTTGCTCCAGTTGACGAACAGTGGGATTACCGGCGCGCGAATAAAAGAACCCCGGTCGTTCGCCGCGATAGACACGCAGGGTCTCAGCGACACTCTCCGTCTCCCACTTGACGTTCTGGTAGATCGGAAACAACAGGGGATGGTTGTCCGCAGGCGTTTCGACGGTCGCTGGATGTTGCAGCGCCGTCTCGGGTCGCTCTTGTTCGCTCATCGCCAAGATTGTACCGGAACGCTATCGGCTCGCCCGTCAGGGATTTCCGTCGTTCTGCGCCATCTGCTCTTCACGGGCTCGACGTTGCTCGGCTCGGCGCATGTAGAGCGTTGATAGCACCACCCCGATCGCGACGACGAGCACCATCAGCGTCGCCAACGCATTGATATCCGGACTGACACCACGTCTGACGCGCGAGAATATTTCCATCGGCAAGGTGGATGAACCGGGGCCTGAGACGAACTGTGCGATCACGACGTCATCCCACGACAAGGTAAATGCCAACAGCCATCCCGAGATCAGCGCAGGCGCAATCAACGGTAATGTGATTCGGAAGAACACCGTTGCCGGTTTCGCACCCAAATCGAGTGCAGCCTCTTCCAAGGACTCATCGAAGCCCGCGAGTCGTGACTGCACGATCACGGTGACGTAAGCCATGGCGAACGTGATGTGCGCGATGGTGATCGTGAGGATACCCCTGCCCGAGGGCCAACCAATCGCCTGCTCCATGGCGACGAATAACAGCAACATCGCAATGCCCGTAATGATTTCGGGCATCACGAGCGGAGCCGTCGTCATCGCCGACAAAAACGCTCGCCCACGAAACGGCCCGAAACGCGTGAGCACCACACCCGCCAAAGTACCGAGGATCACCGCGCCGCTCGCAGTCATCGCAGCGACCTTGATCGAAATCCAGGCCGCTCCGAGGAGCTGATCATTCTCGAGCAGTCTCGCGTACCAGCGCAGCGTCGGCGAGTTATCCCGATCCCAGACCGTGACCAGACGCGAGTTATTGAACGAGAACACGATCATCGAGAGGATCGGCACATACAAAAATGCCAAACCCAATGCGAGCATCGTGCCTCGAAACCAGCCGCGTTGATTCATGCCCACGACCTCATCGTCGTGCAGCCTCGAGCTCGCGGCGTTGATAACGCTGGAACAACAAAATCGGAATCAACAACACCAGCAACAACGCGATGGCGACCGCGCCTGCAACCGGCCAATTTCGTGCGCCGAAGAACTGAGCCGAGAGCACCGTGCCGATCATCAGCTGATCGGTGCGGCCGAGTAGCGAGGGAATCACGAACTCGCCGACAGCCGGGATGAACACCAGCAAACAACCGGCGACGATACCGGGCATCGAGAGCGGCAAGGTGACTTTGAAAAACGCCTTGAACGGTTTAGCGCCAAGATCTGCTGCGGCCTCAAGCAAAGTCAGATCATGCTTTTCGAGGTTCGAGTACAGCGGCAGGATCATGAACGGCAGATAGGAATAGACGATGCCGATGTAAACGGCAAAGTCGGTATACAGCAGCGTCAAAGGCTCATCGATGAGCCCTATCGCCAACAACGTGTTGTTGATGACGCCATTGGTCTTGAGCAGGCCCACCCATGCGTAGACGCGCAAGAGGAACGATGTCCAAAACGGCAAGATGATCAACATCAACAAGAAATTTCGCGTGCTCGGTTTAGAGCGCGCAATGGCGTACGCCATCGGGTATCCGATCAGCAAACACCAAAAGGTCGAAACCGCGGCCACCTTGACGGAATAAAGAAACGTGTCGAGGTAGAGACTCTCGCGCAACAACACCTGATAGTTATCGAAGTTGAAAGTGACGACCAGACGCCGCGTCTCCTCCACCCACTCGAGTAGCGGCGCATATCCCGGCTGGATCGGCTGCATCCACGAAAACGAAATCTTCAGGACGATGACGAAGGGAATCGCAAAGAACGCGAGCAGCCACAGATAGGGCACGCCGACCACGAGGTTGCGCGGCTGACCCCAGCGCTTCAACGTCGATACGAGTGATCTGCGCACGATGAGCTCGCTACTGGATCAACACAACGGGGCTTGAGGGATGCCACGAGAGATGCACCGTCTCGTCCCACACGATGCGCTCATCGTGCCGCTCGACGTTCGGCATCGTGACGCGCACCAAACGACCCGATGGCAATTTGACGAGATAAATGGACAGGTCACCCATGTAGGCGATTTCCTTGACCACACCGGACACATGGTTCTCACCACCTGTGGGTGCAGCGCGTGTCATCTCGATTTTTTCCGGGCGAATCGCCACGGTCACCTGCGCATCGGGTGGTGCACTGATGCCGTGACTGACGAATACCGTCGTCTCTAGCTCCGGGCACCCGATACGCACATACGCGGGCTCATCTTCGATCAATTTGCCCTCGAACATATTGACCGAGCCAATGAAATCCGCCACGAAGCGCGAGTTCGGGAATTCGTAGATGTCGGTCGGCGTGCCCACTTGCACGATCTGACCCTTGTTCATCACGCCGATGCGCGATGCTAGCGTCATCGCCTCTTCTTGGTCGTGGGTTACGACGACGAAAGTCACACCGAGTTGTTCTTGCAAATTGATGAGTTCGAACTGGGTGTGCTCGCGAAGCTTCTTGTCGAGCGCACCGAGCGGCTCATCGAGCAATAACAACTTTGGCTTTTTGACCAACGCGCGTGCCAGAGCGACGCGCTGGCGCTGACCACCCGACAACTGATGCGGTTTACGTTTGGCAAAATCACCCAATTTCACGATGCCGAGCATCTCGTCGACGCGTCGATGGATTTCGTTCTTGTCCACGCCCTCCTGCTCGAGACCGAAAGCGACGTTCTGCATGACCGTCATATGCGGAAACAAGGCATATGACTGGAACATCATGTTGACCGGTCGCTCGTAGGGCGGAATCCCGGCCATATCTTGACCATCGATGAGAATCCGCCCGGAGGTGGGCGTCTCGAAGCCGGCAAGCATGCGCAGCAGCGTCGTCTTACCGCAGCCGGAGCCACCGAGTAGGCAAAAAATTTCGCCCTTGAAAATACTCAGCGATACGTTGTCGACGGCAACGAAATCGCCAAATCGTTTCGAGACACCTTCGATGCGAAGGTACTCGTTCTGGCGGTCCACGACTCGTTCGGCCAAGACACACCCCCCAAAGATAAAAACCTGCGGCAACCCCCGGGAGGGAGCTGCCGCAGGTCGGCTCTAACGACCCAAATTACTGACCAGCTTTGAAGCGCGTCCAGGTAGCCGTCAGCAACTGCGTGAATGCGTCACTCTCGGCAAGGTCGACCTGCAAGCGTGATTTCACTTCTTCGGTCGGATAGATCGCCGGGTTCTCGAGGATATCTTTCTCGACGAATTCCTTAGCCGGGATATTGAAGCTCGCGTAGCTCACGTAGTTCGTGTTCTTCGCCGCCACTTCCGGACGCATCAAATAGTTGATGAAGGCGTGGGCGTTCTCGACGTTCTTGGCGTCTTTGGGGATGGCGAGCATGTCGAAGAACATGATCGCGCCTTCACGCGGCAGCTTGTAGTCGATCTTCACGCCGTTATTCGCTTCGGTCGCACGGTCACCCGCTTGGAACACATCTCCCGACCAACCCATCGCGAGGCAAATCTCACCGTTGGCCAAGTCATCGATGTACTTCGACGAGTGCACGTATTTGACGTAAGGACGGATCGCGAGCAGCGCCTTTTCGGCGGCAGCGAGATCTTCCGGATTTTCGCTGTTCGGATCCTTGCCCAAATAAACGAGCACGGTGCCGAGTACTTCAGATGGCGCATCGAGAATTGAGACGCCGCAGTCAGCGAACTTCGAGACGACCTTCGGGTCGTAGAACATCGCGAAGCTATCAACCGGCGCGTCCTTCATGCGCTCGTTGATCTTGTCGATGTTGTAACCGACGCCCGACGTGCCCCAAAGGTGATTCACCGAGTGCTCGTTGTTCGGGTCGTGCAGTGCGACCTTCGCCATGAGCTCGGGGTCCATGTTCTGCAGGTTCGGCAGCTTGCTCTTATCGAGCTTCTGGAAGACGCCCGCCTTGATCTGTCGCTCCAAGAACGACGCCGACGGCACGACGATGTCGTAACCGGTGCTACCGGCGAGCAGCTTCGTCTCGAGCACTTCGTTCGAATCGAAGACGTCGTAGGTGACGTCGATACCCGTTTCCTTCTCGAAATCGGTGATTACGGTCTCGTCGATGTAATCAGACCAGTTGTAGACGTTGAGCACCTGTTTTTCGGCAGGCTTGTCACCACAAGCCACCAACATAGCCGAGACGGTAACGGCGACGAGCGCCGCACGGGCCGAAGTTTTCATTTCGTGGAGGTCTCCCTGAGATTCGACGTGATGCGCCCCATTGCGCTGCCGCTTTTATAGCGCAGCCACCCCCCCCTGAAAAGCCCGAGAGGGCTAAATCTCAGACAGCGCCTTCGGCTCTCAGTGCATGGTGCAACTCATCGAGGGTTTGCACCGCTTTGGACACCAGTTCGTCGATCTGCCACTTCTCAATGACGAGCGGCGGCGCCACGATCAAGGTGTCCCAGACGGCTCGCATCACGAGCCCGTTCTTGACCGACAAATCCCTCGCGCGGGTACCGATGGTGCCCCGCTCGGCAAAGAATCGGCGCGACGGCTTGGCTGGAACGAGCTCCAACGCACCGAGTAGGCCGAGCGATCGCGCCTCACCGACGAGCGGATGCTCGGCGACTGAGCGCCAGCGAGCGGCAAAATAAGGCGCGAGCTCGTCTCGAACACGCTCGACGATGCGTTCCTCCCGCAGGATCTTCAGATTCGCCAGCGCAAGCGCTGCGGCTGCCGGATGGCCGGAGTAGGTGTAGCCGTGCGCGAACTCACCACCCTCTCGGATGAGTACATCAGCGACGCGCTCGCCCACCATGAGAGCGCCGAGCGGCAGATAGCCCGATGTAATCGCCTTGGCGAGCGTCATGAAATCCGGTCGGGTGCCGTAATGCTCACAGCCGAACCACTGGCCGGTGCGACCGAATCCACAAATCACCTCATCCGACGCAAACAAAATGCCGTAGCGATCGACGATGCGCTGGATCTCGGGCCAGTATGACTCGGGCGAAATAATCACCCCACCTGCCCCCTGTACGGGCTCACCAATGAACGCGGCCACATGCTCGGGACCCAACTCGAGAATTTTGCTCTCGAGTTCACGCGCTGCCTGCAAGCCGAATTCTTCGGGCGTGAGCTCGCCACCGCACTCGAACCAGTAAGGCTGACCAATGTGCACGATATCGGGAATCGGCAGACCGCCTTGAGCGTGCATCGCCCTCATGCCGCCCAACGAGGCCCCAGCCATAGTGCTGCCGTGGTACCCGTTCCAGCGACTGATGATCACGCGCTTCTCGGGCTTACCCTGCAGCGCCCAATAGCGACGCGCGAGTCGAACAAACGTGTCGTTCGCCTCACTGCCAGAGCCGGTGAAGAAAACGTGGCGGAACTGCGGCGGCGTCAACTCCGCGAGCACTGCGGCAAGCTCGATAGCCGGCGGATTCGCGCACTGGAAGAAGCTGTTGTAGTACGGCAGTTCTAATAATTGTCGATACGCCGCCTCGGCCAACTCTTTGCGCCCATAACCGAGCGCCACGCACCACAGCCCCGACATACCATCGAGAATCCGATGCCCCTCGGAATCGTGCAGGTATATGCCCTCGGCGTGCGTGACGATGCGCGCGCCCTTGCCCGCGAGTGCCTGATGATCGGTGAAGGGGTGCAGATAATGCGCAGCATCGAGTTGCTGCCACTCTGCCGTGCTGCGCGACATCGACAATGAATTGGTTTGCGGCCTGCTCACGAGCGGCTCAAACGTTGAGCAACAAGTGCTCACGCTCCCACGAGCTGATCACCTGCAGGAAGACCTCGTACTCGGCCTCCTTGACGAGTGCGAAGGCCGATACGAACGAGTCGCCCAAAATTTCGATGAGCGGATCGCACTCACGCAGCAGACGAATCGCCTCATCGAGATTGCGCGGTAACGAGAACGGCAAGTCGTGCGCGCTGCCGGAGATGGGATCGGTTGGCGAGAGCCCCTGCACCATGCCGAGATAGCCGCAGGCGAGCGACGCAGCGGTCGCCAGGTACGGATTGGCATCGGCCCCTGAGATACGATTCTCGACGCGACGAGACTGCGGCTCCGACATCGGCACGCGCAAACCTGCTGTACGATTGTCGTAGCCCCACTGCACGTTGATCGGCGCCACTTGGAAACGGGTGATGCGACGATAGGAATTCACATTCGGTGCAAAAAGCGCCATGGCCGCTGGCAGATAGCGCTGCAAACCCGCCAGATGCGCAAAGAATAACGGCGTAGGTGTGCCGTCGTCGGCCGAGAACACATTCTGGCCGGTTTTTTTGTCGACGACACTCTGGTGCAAGTGCATCGCGCTGCCCGGCTCCTTCGCGTGCGGCTTGGCCATGAAGGTCGCATACATCTTGTGACGCAAGGCAGCCTCACGCGCCGTGCGCTTGAACATAAAGGCCTGATCCGCCAAGTCGAGCGCATTGCCATGCAGCAGGTTGATTTCCATCTGCGCCGGGCCATCTTCATGGATCAGCGTATCGATGGCGATGTCCTGCTCTTCACAGAATTGATACAGGTCATCGAACAGCGGATCGAATTCATTGACCGCCGCGATACTGTAAGACTGGCGACCCGGCTCGGATCTTCCCGATCGCCCCATCGGTGGCTTGAGCGGATAGTCCGCATCGACGTTGGGCTCGACCAAATAAAATTCGAGCTCGGGCGCAACCACAGGCTCCCAACCACGCTGCGCATACAGATCGAGAACGTGCTTGAGCACTTCGCGGGGCGCCATCTTCACGCGGCGACCATCGGAATAGAAGCAATCGTGAATGACCTGCGCGGTGGGCTCGGCCGCCCAAGGCACGCGACGCACCGTGCGCGGATCCGGCTTCAAAATGATGTCGATCTCAGCAGGACTCATCGCCTGCGCGGTGTCTTCAGGATAATCGCCGGTCACGGTCTGCAAAAAGATGCTCTCGGGCAGCCGCATACCGCGATCGCCCTGAAACTTTTCCGCAGGCATCAGCTTGCCGCGAGCAATGCCCGCCATATCAGGCACGATGGCCTCGACTTCCTGAATATTGAATTCTTTGAAAAACTGCGAAATTGGATCACTCATAACATCAACCTCTCGGGGCACCGCGACGGGCAGCACGCTGACGCGCCGCCTCACCGAAAGCCTCGAACATAGCAACGGAAAACGCATTGGCCATCACGCGCCACTCGGGATGCCACTGCACCCCAACCGCGAAAGCCGGTGACTCGGCAACGCGAAAAGCCTCGATCAAACCATCGGGAGCTTTCGCCTCGATGTGCAAACCGGGCGCAAGTCGTTTGACTCCTTGCCCGTGCAAAGAGTTCACGCGAATGATGTCGGCGCCATCAGCCCAGCCACGAAACCAGCCATCCTCAGCCAGATGCACCTCGTGTATCGGGCCGTACTGCACATCGAGCGGCGCTTCTTTGTCTTCTCGATGGTCGCGATGACCAGGCACTTCATGCACGCGCTGCCAGAGACTTCCGCCCAAGGCCACATTCATTTCCTGAAAGCCACGACAAATGGCGAGCACCGGTACGCCACGCTCGATGGCGCGACGAATCAACGGCAGGGTCGTCGCATCGCGCTCGGGATCGTGCAAGGTCCCAGGCTCGCTCGGACCCTCCTCGTAATGATGAGGCTCGACGTTGGATGGACTCCCAGGCAGCAACAAACCATCCAAGGTGTCGAGCAGATCGTCGACATCGAGTGGCTCAGGGAGAACTGGGATCAGCAACGGCAGTGCGTGGGCCGCTCGGGCCACCGCGTGCGCATACTTCTCGCCGACCATATGGAACGGATGCAGGCCGACCATGCGGCGATCGGCGGGAATACCAATGACGGGCAGCAATGACATGCGAGGATGAGGGTCTCGGACATGAATGACCGACAGCCCATGGCATTTAACCATAAAATCGAGCCATGACCGACGACACCCCCGTGAGCGAACTGCAGGCATTTCTGGCCGCACACCCGGAGGTGACCCACGTGGATGCCTTCCTGAACGACCTCAACACGGTCGAACGCGGCAAACGGGTCGATCGCGCGTCGCTCGGGGGGCTGTATCGGGACGGCATGTTGCTGCCGGGGTCGATGTTTGCCTTGGACGTGCTCGGTGGCACGGTTCAGGCGACGGGCCTCGGCTTCGACGAAGGCGATGCAGATCGGCCCTGCCGCCCGCTGCCCGGCAGTCTGGTAACGGTCCCTTGGCAGGCACCCGGGCTCGCTCAGGTGCAGTTGTCGATGTACGAGCCCGACGGCAGACCGTTCCACGCCGACCCCCGACACGTACTCGTCAAAGTCCTCGATCGGCTACATCGCTTGAATCTGACACCGGTGGTGGCGATCGAATACGAGTTCTATTTCATCGACCGTGCGAGAACCGCCGAGGGGCAGCCGCAGCCGCCACCATTGCCGATCACGCAGCGCCGCGAATTTCGAACTCAGATTAATTCAATGACAGATCTCAATGAATATTCTGAAGTTTTATCGAAAATCTATCGTGCCTGTGAAGCTCAGGGGGTCCCTGCGACCGGAGCTTTGGCCGAGTATGGGCCGGGCCAGTTTGAAGTGAATTTGATGCATCGAGCCGATGCGTTGCAAGCCTGTGACGAAGCCATGCGCTTCAAGCGTATCGTGCGCAGCGTCGCGCGCGAGTACGGCTGGGATGCCACGTTCCTGCCGAAGCCCTACCGCGACATGGCAGGCTCGGGGCTGCACGCTCACGTAAGCCTCTTGGATGCCGGGGGGCGCAATCTCTTCGAATGCGCGGATCCGGCCGGTACCGGCGGGCGCCCTGAAAGCAGCGAGTTGCGTCATGCCCTCGCCGGGATGCTGCACACCCTCGCCGATGGCATGGCGCTGTGCGCCCCTGGCCCGAACAGCTACCGCCGCTTTCGAGCGGAATCGTACGTACCGCTGACGCCTGGCTGGTCGATCAACAACCGCGGCTCCGCGCTTCGCATCCCGGTCAGCGACGATCGCAACCGGCGCATCGAACACCGACTCGCGGGCGCCGATGCCAATCCCTACTTGGTGGTCGCTTGGATTCTGGCGGGCATCCACTATGGCCTCGCCGAGAGCCTCGAGCCACCACCGGCCATTGAAGGCAACGCCTATCGGACGGCGGGCGAAAAACTCCCCATACACTGGGCCACGGCCATCGAACGATTCGAGCGCAGCGACTTCGCTGCCCATTACTTAGGACGCCCGTTCAGAGATTTGTACGCGACCGTCAAACGCGCCGAGCTCGAGGATTTCGACTCGCACGTCACGCCCTTGGAGGTCGCCTGGTTCATGGGCGCCCTCTGATGACGCCGTCGACCTGGTATCACGCAGAAGCCAAGGCCGCCGCCACCTATCCAGCCCTCAGCGGCCAGATCGAAGCAGACGTTTGTGTCGTTGGCGGCGGTATCGCAGGCTGCTCCGCAGCCTTGCATCTGGCAGAGCGCGGCTACCGCGTCGTGCTGCTCGAAGCTGACCGAATTGGCTCGGGCGCCTCGGGCCGCAGTGGCGCGCAAGCCATCACTGGCGTCGCCTGTGGTCAGGACAAGCTCGAGAGCTTGGTTGGATTCGACACCGCCAAACGCATCTGGGACATGACCGTCGAGGGACTCGCGTTACAGCGAGAGCTGATCGCTCGTCATTCGATCGACTGCGATTACACACCCGGTCAGATGCAAGTGGCGATCAAGCCGCGTCAGGAAGCTGCTCTGCAAAGCGAGGTCTCGCGACTTCAAGACGTCTACGGTTATTACTCGATGCGCATGATGGATCGCGCTGAATTGCGCGATTGTCTCGCAAGCTCGCGATATATCGCGGCAACTTACGATCCGAATGCAGGACATCTGCAGCCCCTGCGCTACACGCGAGGCCTCGCGGCGGCGGCTCACACGCTGAGCGTACGAATTTTTGAAAACACGCGCGCGCTCGCGCACCAACGTCGCGATGGGCGACTCGTGATTCGCACGACCTCGGGCGAAATCGTGGCTCGTCAGCTCGCTCTGTGTGGCAATGCTGCGCTCGGCCAATACTCGAAGGCTCTCGCTCGCAAGATCATGGGCGTCGCGACCTACATCATCGCGACCGAATCTTTGGGCCCAGCGCGCGCGAGCGAACTCATTCGTAATGCAGCAGCGGTCACAGACACCAACTTCGTACTCGATTATTTTCGGCGCTCGGCAGATCATCGCCTGCTGTTCGGCGGGCGTGTGAGTTACTCCGGACTAGATCCTCTCGGGACGACGCGTGCTACTCGGGCACGCATGCTGCAGGTCTTTCCACAGCTAGCCGATGTCCGTATCGATCACGCTTGGGGTGGCTACGTCGACATCACCATGAACCGCGCGCCGCACTTCGGGCAGCTCGAGCCGGATGTCTATTTCGTACAAGGATTCTCAGGGCACGGCATCGCGCTCACGGGCTTGGCAGGCAAGCTGCTCGCAGAAGCGATCAGCGGCACCAGCGAACGCTTCGATGTCTTCAGTCGCATCCCGCATCACGACTTCCCTGGCGGTGATGCACTGCGTCGACCACTGCTCGTGCTCGCGATGTTGTGGTATCGACTACGCGACTGGCTCTGAGGTCGGCGCGCGATGGAACAATCGATCCCGCAGCGGATGTAAGTAGCGCTCGGTCACTTCCGCGACCATCGAATACGCTGCCGGAATGACCACGAGCGAGAGCAGCGTTGAGGTGATCAAGCCACCAATCACCGATACGCCTAAAGGCGTTCGGAAGCTGCCGTCGGCACCGAGTCCAAGCGCGATTGGCAGCATGCCCGCACCCATCGCGAGCGTCGTCATGATCACAGGACGCGCACGCTTACGACAGGCATCGATCAGCGCATCGTGGCGCGAGAGCCCTGCCCGCTCACCCAAGATTGCGTAGTCGACAATCAAAATCGAATTTTTGACCGCGATGCCATTGAGCAATAGCAAGCCGATCAAGGACGGCAGAGATAAGGCGGTACCCGTGAGCAACAGCAGGCCGAAGGCACCACCACCACACAACGGTACGGCGGCGAGAATCACGATCGGCTGTGTGCCACTGTGGAACAGTAACAACAGCACGAGATAAACCGACAGCACACCGGCGAGTAAGGCGAGCGCAAAGCCCACGAACAACTCGACGAAAGCCTCAGAATCTCCAGCCGGTAAAATTCGCACACCGGCGGGCAAGTTCGTCATCGCCGGCATGCGACGAACTTCGCTCATCACATCACCGAGCGGCAGACCGTTGAGCTCAGCCGAGACCGTGATCACACGCTCTCGATCACGGCGATCGATACGCGCCGGGCCACTGCCCTCGCCGATGTCGGCCACCGCAGCGAGCGGCACAGGACCATTCTTCCCCGGCACTCGTAATTGCCGAAGCATCTCGACATCGCTTAAAGCGGAGTCCGCCAACTTCACGCGGATCGGCACTTGCCGCTCGGCGAGATTCAACTTAGCGAGACGCTGATTCACATCGCCACTCGTTGCGATTCGCGCCGCATCAGCGATATCCACCGTCGAGACGCCAAGATCCGCGGCGCGCGCAGGATCTGGACGAATCACGATCTCAGGGCGAAGTAGCGCAGCAGATGTTGTCACGGTGCCGATACCGGGGACGGTCCGTATCGAGGCCGCTAACTCGCGCGCGGCAGCAGCCAAGGTTTCGGAGTCGCGACCCGCAAAGGCCATCGTCAAACGATCACCCGGCCCGCCTGTCGCAAAGCTCGTTCGAATGCCGGGCATGTCGGCCAGTTGTGCGCGCACCGCATTTTCCAACTCCGAACTCGTTCGCTCGCGATCTTCTTTGAACGACAAGGTGATACCGAGTTTCCGAACCTCCGGAAAACTGACACCGCCTCCCATCGACTCACCGCCTTCACCGCCAATGATGGTGAAGAACCTTTCTATCTCCGGAACGCCTGCACGCAAGCGTGCGCGCACCTCACTACCGGCTTGCAGCGAGTCGTCTAGCCGCGCACCGGGCGGCAGTTCCACCTGCAACTGCACTTGATCGACATCGGTCGTCGGAACAAAGGTCGTCGGAATCAGCGGCACGATCGCAAGCGAGAGCACGAAGGTGGCCGCCGCCAACGCCAGCGTGCGACGCCGATGCGCGATCGCCCACTCCACCCAACCGAGATAGCGGGTCATCAGCGGCGAGTCGACGACCGACTTCGGTTCACCGCGCATGAAATGTCCCGCGAGCATCGGTGTCAGTAGCCGCGCAACCAACAATGAGAACAACACCGCCGCTGCCGCGGTCCATCCGAATTCTTTGAAGAACTTACCGGTAACTCCCGGCATGAACGCGACGGGTATGAAGACGGCCGCCAAGGTGACCGAAGTCGCGATGACCGCAATACCGATCTCATCGGCAGCGTCGATGGCTGCCTGCATGGGCGCTTTACCCATGGCGCGGTGTCTCGCTACGTTCTCGACCTCGACGATCGCATCATCGACGAGCACGCCGATGACGACGGCAAGCGCGAGCAAGGTCAGCAGGTTGAGCGAGAAGTCGAGCCAATACATCACCGCGAAGGTGGGTATGACCGAGAGTGGCAACGCCAATGCCGAGATCAAAGTCGCACGCCACTCGCGTAGGAAAAACCACACGACGAGCACGGCGAGCAACGCTCCCTCGAGCAACATCGTCATCGACGCGTCGTAGGACGCTTTGGCGATCTCGACCGTCGAGAGCACCTCAACGAAGCGAACCTCGGGATGCTCCGCCTGCAACTTCGCGATCCGAGCACGCACGCCTTGTCCGACGTCCACCTCGCTGGACCCCGCAGTTCGACGCACCGAGAATCCCACGACGGGCTTATCGTCGAGCAAAGCGGCTGCACGCGCCTCAGCAGCGCCATCTGTTACCGTCGCTATCGAGGACAAACGAACCGAACGACCGTCCGGCAAATAGATCGGATAATCGGCAAGCTCTGCCGCCGTTCTGACGATCGCCACGGTGCGCACCGCTTGCTCAGCGCCGCCCGTTTCCGTGCGCCCGCCCGGCTTTTCGATCTGTAGTCGAGCCAGTTGACCAGAGACAGCCCCTGCTGAGACACCGAGCGCCTGCAGCGCCTCCGGACGTAACTCGACGCGTACTTCACGAACGATACCGCCGACACGCGTGATGGAGCCAACGCCTGCGACGCTGTACAACGCTCGCGAGACCTTGTCATCGACAAACCAGGAAAGCTCATCGGGCGCTAGACGATCCGACTCCACGGCGAACGCGATGAGCGTGCCGCCAACCAAGTTCATTCTTTGAACGACGGGCTCGTCGATATCAGCAGGCAGATCGCGACGCACACGAGCGACCGCATCTTTGACCTCATCCAGCGCTCGATCGAGATCACGCCCGAGCTCGAACTCGATCTTGGTGATCGAGGTGCCTTCGCTGACCGCCGAGGTGATCTTGTCGATATCCGGAATACTCGATACCGCATCCTCAATTTTGCGAGTCACATCGGTTTCGAGGGTGGATGGTGGCGCACCCGGCAATCCGACGGTGACTTGGATCGTGGGCAACGCGATGTCAGGCAACTGCGAGATCGGCAACTTGTGCCATCCCCAGAATCCAGCGGCCGTCAGCAGAACGAAGGCGAGCACCGAGGGCAGCGGATAGCGAATACCCCAGAGCGAGAGATTCACGATGCCGCTTGCTCCTGCCCGTTCTGCTCGACCACTTTCACGATGTCGCCGTCGCTCAAAAAGCCGGCGCCGCGAACAACGATCGCCTCGGCGCGCGAGAGGCCGCTGCGAAGCTCAATGAAATCCCCTTGTGTGCCGCCGGTTTCGACCCGGCGCTGCGAGACTCTGCCGCCATCGCCTAGCACGAAGACATAGGCGTAGCCGTCGCGAAACACGACGGACGGCCTCGGAACGGCCAGCACGTCGGCGGTGCCCACCTGCAGTCGGCCCTCGACGAACATACCGGCGCGTAACGCGCCTGGATTCGGCAAATCCGCAAACAGGGTTCCGGTTCGCGTCTGCGGATCCACCCCAGGGGACACCGCACGCACGATACCCGTGACGCTCTCGCCATCAGGAGTACGCAGCATCACCTTCGCACCCACTCGCAGACGACCGATATCACGCTCGGCGATCTCGGCGCGCCACTCCAAGCGACCGCGACGGATCAGGCGTAGCAACTCGTTGCCCGCACTGACCACCTGACCGGGCTGAACTTTGCGCACGGCGATGACACCCGCATCGGGCGCGCGCAACGTGGCAAAACCGAGTCGCAGTGTCGCCTCATCACGCAGCGCCTCGGCCACGACCACCTGCGCCTCGGCGCGCGAGCGATTGGCCTGCAGCTCATCGAAATTACTCGTCGAGATCAAATTTTGCGCAAGTAGCGTCTCTCCGCGCTTGGCTTGCGATGCGGCAAGCGCCGCACTCGCCCGTGCTTGCAATAAATTGGCTTCGGCTTGACGCGCTTGCACTTCGAGTGTGCGCCGATCGAGCTCGACGAGGGCTTGACCGGCTACGACACGATCACCCGGCTCGACCAAGACACGCGCCACGCGCAAGCCCGTCACCTCGACGCCGAGGATCATCTCCTGCCAGGCCGCGACGGAACCCGAAGCGGCGACTTCGCGAGTGATGGAACGGGTGACCGGCTGTGCAGCGGTGACCGTGAGGGAGGAAGCTGCCGGTGGCGCCTCAGAACCCGAACGACCGCAGCCGACAAGCAGGGTCGAAACGAGAATGAGTCCAAAGAAAAATCGCATCATCAGTGCACGTTACGCGCGAGGCCGATCGAGCGCCAGCGTCCGTCGTGGCTTGTCCGCGCCACGGCACTCGAAACAGCGATGGATTTGTCGATTTCGAGCGAAATCAGGCGGAATCGTCCGCTCCGTGACATCCTCGATTCGATATCGCTGCTCGAGAGCAGGATCCAGACGGAAACGTTGCGCATTGGTCGAAAACACCAAAAGGCCGCCCTCCGCCAGAATGGCCATACAGGCGTCCAACAACTCGGTGTGATCGCGTTGCACATCGAACACACCCTCCATCCGTTTGCTGTTGGAGAAGGTCGGCGGATCACAGAAGATCAGATCAAAGCGCTCTCCTCGTTTGGCGGCCTCGACCAACCATTCGCGCACATCGGCCTGGATAAGCTGATGTTGCTTACCCCAAAGACCGTTGAGCTCGAGGTTGCGCCGACACCAATCGAGATAGGTTGCCGATAAATCGACCGTCGTCGTGGTGAGGGCCGAACCTGCTGCCGCATGCACCGTCGCGCTGCCCGTGTAACCGAAGAGATTCAAGAAACGTTTGCCGCCTGCGGCGCTGCGTAAGCGCAAGCGAGTCGGCCGATGGTCGAGGAACAGCCCGGTATCGAGGTAGTCGACGAAGTTCACGCGAAAGCGCAGCCCGCCCTCCTCGACCACGTGAAACTCCTCGCGCTCGTCTCGTTTGGTGTATTGATCACCGCGCTTGATACGACGACGAGTTTTGAGATGGATGTGATCCGCAGGGACATCTGTCGCCGCAACAAGCGCCGCCAAAGCCTCGCTACGCCGCTTTCGCACGGTCTCCTCGGGAATGTCAGCCGGTGCCTGATATTCCTGCACGACCAGCCATGCCTCACCCGAGTCTCCGGTGGCGTAGCGATCGATCGCGAACGCGTACTCCGGCATATCTGCATCGTAAATGCGATAACAAGAGATCTGCTCGCGCCGCACCCATGCAGAGAGATTTTTGAGATTTTTGCGGATGCGATTAGCAAACATGATCGCACCGGGTGTGGCGGCCAGGTCCGTCTCGATTTGCAACCCGGCCTTGGGCAGTAAGTCGCGCTCAGCCCGCGCTGCGACCTCGATGCGGAGCAACCGGCATTCGGTCGCCCCATTCCAAACGGTATGCACGCGATGCGCGCGCAAACCGAGTTCGAGCCCGAGCGAAGCGTCGCCGGTCAAAATGGCGGCCTGCCACCCCTGAAACTCCTCGCGAAGCACACGCCCAAGTTCGCGGTGTACCGCTCGTGCCGTCTCGACATCACCTAATCTTTGACCCCACGGCGGGTTGGTGCAGAGCAGCCCGAGGGGCGCATCGCCGGGACGCCGAGCATCAGACAACTCACCCGCCGCGAAGTCGGTAATTTGCGCAACACCCGCGTGCGACGCGTTTATCTTCGCCTCCCTCAAAACGCGCGCATCTTGGTCACGACCAAAGAACGTGGTGGCTGAGTCCACTAGTCGCTGTAAGCCTTGGCGTGCCCGCTCATCCGTCTCGTGCAAGAGCCGCTGCCACAGCGCCTCGTCATGCCCCTTCCAGCGTAGAAAGCCGAAGTAGCGTCGTCGGTGATTGGCGGCGAATCCAGCCGCCATGCGCGCAGCCTCGATGACGAAGGTGCCCGAGCCGCACATCGGGTCGAGAAACGCCGCGCCCTCGGCGGCGAGTTTGGGCCATCCAGCGCGCAGCAGGATGCCTGCAGCCATATTTTCGCGTAGCGGCGCTTCACCTGTATCGCCACGCCAACCGCGTCGATGCAAGCCCTCACCCGACAGATCGAGCGACACCGTCACACGCGTCCCGACCGCATGCGCATGGACGCGCACGCCAGGCTCGCGAGTCGCAATATCCGGACGGATACCGATCGTGTCGCGCAAGGCATCACAGATCGCATCCTTCAAGCGCAAAGTACCGTAGTGCGTGTTGTTGATCGCCGGATGTCGACCGCTCCATTCGCAGGCAAGCGTCGAGCTAGGATCAATGTGCCGACGCCAGTCGATCGCCTTGAGCGCGGCATGGATCGCCGCATCATCGGCCGCTTCGAACCGTACGAGCTCGAGGTACACGCGACTTGCCACCCACGACTCGAGACACGCGCGGTAGGCCACTTCGAGAGAACCCGTGAACGCGACCGAATTGCCGCGCTCGCGAATATCAGTTGCGCCGAAGGCCTCGAGTTCACGCGCAAGCAAATCACCGAAACCGCGCGGAACACTGGCGAGAAACTGTCGGATATCGAGATTATTCATTGAAGTTCATCCACGCAGTGTCGCTCTGAGTCGTAATACGCAAGTAGCGAGATTGGCTGCGTAAATGACGTACGAGGATTCGGTAGACATCGGGATCGAAGCCCGCCTCGCTCGCCCGCTCACCGTCGACCGTTTTGGTTCCCAGGTATTGCCAACGGTCGACATGATGCCACTCGACGCGTCCGCTCGCGTTACGTTCCTCGATTCGAATGGGCCCCGCATAAGGCCAGCTCTTCAGCTTGTGTTTGGCGAGCGCGAGCTTCAATCGTACCGCGTGCTTTGGTAACGATTCGCCGCCAACACACGCACCGTCGCATCGACCAAGCTGATAGCCAAAGCAACTACCGGCACCGCCGGTCTCTAGCCCCAGTGTCTTCAGGCACAGTCGACGCTCGCGTGCGATGGTGGTG
>Ga0208788_1000397_pt1 | contig 21425 bp, 26 predicted proteins | sample Wag4_2014_7_11_3_FD_187363 | JGI IMG/M metagenome (GOLD analysis project Ga0208788, IMG submission 187363) | Fresh water mixed with fracking chemicals microbial communities from Ohio, USA - Utica-2 Time Series FC 2014_7_11 (SPAdes) (version 2) ...
CCAGCGGGGTGCCGCCCAAGGACGTGGCCAAGAACCTCGGCGTGTCCATTCCGACGCTGTACCGCTGGGTGCCAGCCTCCACGCACGCTTAGCGTGCTTTATTTTCCGTTTTCTGAGACGACCCCTGACGGGTGCGACTGATGAATTCACCTTGGCCGCGACCGTGCAAAACCTGCGACGCATGGCCAAGCTTCTGCCTCACGGGCCGCCACCCACGGGATAGGTACGCCTGCTGTGAGCAGAAACCCTCGAATTAACCTTCAAACCTGAGCCAGAGTGCTCAGCGAAACACCGAAAGGCAACTTGAAGTGGCTTGCAGCCACTTCAACAGCAGGCACACCTGACAGGCCAACTGCCGCTGAACCTACTTTTTCAACAGAATCGGCCCAGAGTGTGTAAAAACGTCCGGAGAAACCCTTGCTATGATTTCTGAGAATTTCATCGCAAGGGAAACCCATGAAACGGTTTATCCAGGGTGAACACCGAGGTCAAAGCACCTTACTTCCTGAAAGCCTCGACGACTACGTCAGTGATACCAATCCAGTGCGTGTGGTCGATGTTTTCGTCGATGAGCTCGATCTTGGCCAGCTGGGCTTCGATGGTGTCGTCCCGGCTGAAACAGGTCGCCCCGCCTACCATCCTGCCGACCTCCTGAAGATCTACATCTACGGCTATCTCAATCGCATCCAGTCCAGCCGCCGTCTCGAACGTGAGGCTCAGCGCAACGTTGAGTTGATGTGGCTGACCGGACGTTTGATGCCGGACTTCAAGACCATCGCCAACTTCCGCAAGGATAACGGCAAGGCAATCCGCGGCGTCTGCCGGCAGTTCGTGGTGCTGTGTCAGCAGCTTGGCCTGTTTTCGGAAGCGCTGGTGGCCATCGACGGCAGCAAGTTCAAGGCGGTCAACAATCGCGACCGCAATTTCACCAGCGCCAAGCTTCAGCGGCGAATGGAGGAGATCGAGTCCAGCATCAACCGCTACCTGACTGCACTCGATACCGCAGATCGTCAGGAACCTACCGTGGCGCAGATCAAAGCCGAACGTCTCCACGACAAGATCGCGACCTTGAAAACTAAGCTGCAAGAGCTCAAGGAAATCGAGGTTCAGCTCAACGAAACACCGGATAAACAGATATCCCTGACCGATCCTGATGCCCGTTCAATGAAGACTCGGGGCAGCGGAATGGTCGGCTACAACGTGCAGGCGGCGGTCGATGCGAAGCACCACCTAATCGTGACGCACGAGGTCACGAACGACGGAGTTGATCGAGACCAACTGAGCTCCATGGCCAAGCAGGCACGAGAGGCCATGGGCGTCGAGAAGCTCTCGGCGGTCGCAGACAGAGGGTATTTCAAAGGTGAAGAAATCCTGGCGTGCCATGAAGCTGGAATCACCGTTTTCGTGCCCAAGACGCTGACCTCGGGAGCCACAGCGGCGGGCCGCTTCGGCAAAGGTGATTTCATCTATGACGCAGCCAAGAACGAGTACCGATGCCCGGCTGGGGAAAGCCTGATCTGGCGGTACTCAAGCGTCGAGAAAGGACTAAAGCTGCACCGCTACTGGAGTTCGCACTGCCAGGGTTGTGCGTTGAAAGAGCACTGTACGCCGAGCCCACAGCGCCGGGTGAGCCGTTGGGAGCATGAGGCCGTGCTCGAGGCTATGCAGAGTCGCCTGGATCAAGCGCCCGAGATGATGCGGATCCGCCGCCAAACGGTTGAACACCCGTTTGGCACGCTGAAGTCCTGGATGGGCGCCACCCACTTCCTCACCAGAACGCTCGACCGGGTGAGCACCGAGATGAGTCTGCATGCGCTCGCCTACAATCTCAAACGCGTGCTGAACGTGCTGGGCAGCGGTGCCCTGATGGCAGCGATGAAGGCCTGAGGCCTGTTTTACGACTCTTGTCGCCCTCCAGCAGGCGCGCCGAAGCCGAAAGTGGCATAGCAACCAGAATCACCGATTGCGCCTGAGTGGGCCTCCGACGGCCTCCTGGACACTGAGAAAATCTCCCGGCAGTTGGTGGCCATCGCTTGCTGCGTTTTTACACGGTCTGGGCCATAAGCGGTCGTCGAGTGTCTACGAAACTAGGGGCGATTCAGCAACCGTCGGAGAGCGACGATTTACGGGGTTTTGCTCGGCAATAACATGCCGATCAACGAAAGAACGAAGATAACGCCGAAGACAAATGCGCCTAGGTTTAGTCCAAGCAACAGCTTCTCGCTGCCGTCTGACAGAACCATGGATCCTCCGTACCAGTCCCGAATGACATAAGCCAGCAGGAACCCGCCCGTAACCAGAGTGGCGAGGAAATTCGGAAGGCGGGTTTGGTTGCGGCCCCAGGTCAGCCAGAGTGAAAGCACAGCCAGTGATGTGTTGGTTGCCAGTTGCCACACTTCATGAAGCCTGGCATGGGCTTCTCAGGCGGGATTGAACACATGCGTCTGATTGAGCTCCAGCAGGGGGACCCCGAGGCCGTAAAGCAGCGCACCGATTGTGATGACTAACTTGGCCAACATGTTCATTTCCTCGTCCAAGGGGTGATCACGACCAGCGACGTACCAAGGCCGTCACCGGTCGCGTTACGAGTGTCAAATCAAACTAGATCGTCAGATCTGTTGCCATGCGCGATCCGCAAACATCTCATCCAGTGGGGTATGGAAAAGGTGGTTGGCGTAGTTGCTCAGCGTTTTTACAGCCAGTGCCAGCACAATTTCCAGCACCTGGCGTTCGCCATACCCTGCGGCTAGGAAGGACTGTACCGCCGCAGCCGATGGCAGGCCCCGGGTGTGAAACAGGACGCGAACGAATTCGGCAAGAGCTACCAGTTTTTCATCAGCGATAGGGGAGCCGTCGCGAATGGCATCGGTTATCTGGGGCGCCAAGCCGGACATCTTGTCGGCCAAGGTGCTGTGTGCCGATACGCAGTACTCACAGCCATTTTCGCGACTGATAACCAGAAAAATGACTTCTTGCTCCGCGGGAGTAAATCCCGATTCCTTACGGAAGGCTGCGTAGCCATCGAGATAGGTTTTCAGCAGCCCAGGGGAGTTGACCATGTTGGCGTACATGTTGGGGATAAAGCCCACTTGCGCCTTGGCGCCTTCCAGAATGGCTTTGGCTGGGCCATCGGCGTTGTCGAGATTGATTGCGGGAAGTGACAGTTGATATTCGCTAAGCATGTCGGGTCCTTGCTGATTGAGCTGGCTGTTTCGAATCTCGGCTCTCCGTCGCAGGATGCGAGAAGGGAGTGCCGAGATGACTTGGCAGGCACGGACAGACTGGCAATGCGCTGTCACGGGCTGCTAAACTCAGATGTGAGTTCGGGAGGCTTGTTACAGGAGGGAGTAGAACGTGGCACAGGGCGGCACTCACGTGGCTATTTTCATGGTCAATGCGTGCAACGTAGTACCTTGGCTGTAACGCTGGAGGCGGGTGCGACTCAAAGGTACAGATTCAAGGAGCAATCACGCTATGCACGCAATGTTACCCCTGCTCAATGCCCTCGATTTTCCGCCGCTGCGACGTGCCCGCCTTGAGGCGCTGCAGGTCAATCTTACCTACCAGTGCAACCAGCGCTGCCTGCATTGTCATGTGAATGCGGGGCCGACCCGAACTGAGGCCATGACCGACGAAAGTCTGGCTTTGTTGCATCAGGTGATCGATACGCACTCTGTTACCACCCTGGATCTGACCGGTGGCGCTCCGGAGATGCACCCTCGCTTTCGGGAGGTCGTGACTCATGCCAGGCGTGAAGGCTTGCGAGTGATCGACCGCTGCAACCTGACTATCCTCAGCGAACCAGGCTATGAGGATTTGGCCGACTTTCTGGCCGATCAAGGTGTTGAAATCAGCGCCTCGTTACCCTGCTACTCGCGTGAGAACGTCGACAAGCAACGTGGCGATGGCGTGTTCGACGCCAGTATCCGTGGTCTGCAGCAGCTCAACCGTCTCGGTTATGGCATCGACGGCAGTGGTCTGCTCCTGAATCTGGTGTACAACCCCCAGGGGCCCAGTTTGCCGCCTGACCAGACCAAGCTTGAGGCCGACTACAAGGCGCACCTGGTCGAGGATTTTGGCATTCACTTCAGCCATCTGCTGACCATCACCAATCAGCCGATAGCCCGTTTCGGCAGCACCCTGGTGAGCAAGGGGCAGTTCAATGGCTACATGCAGCTGTTGCGTGATAGCTACCGCCCGGAAAACCTCGATGCGGTGATGTGCAAGAGCCTGGTCAGTGTCGACTGGCAGGGCTACCTGTACGACTGCGACTTCAACCAGATGCTCGACCTGCCAATGGCCATGCCTGAACTGATTGGTCGTGACCGTCCCCATCTGCGCGATCTGCTCAAGGCTGAAAGCCTTGCAGGCAATCCCATTATCACCCGCGACCACTGCTATGCCTGCACTGCCGGGCAAGGCTCCAGTTGCGCTGGTGCACTGGATAACCATTAAGGAGAGATTTGTCATGGACAAGCGCAAAGCGGCCCTGTTGGCCATTATTCTGCTCGCGATAGCGGGTTTCTTTCTGTTCGATCTAGGCCAGTACCTCAACCTGGCGAACCTCAAGGCCCAGCAAGCGGCATTGAGTGCCCAGGTCTCGGCCAATCCGCTGCTGGTCGGAGGCCTGTTTTTCCTGCTGTATGTCGTGGTAACAGCCTTATCGTTACCTGGTGCTGCCTTGATGACCCTGGTGGCCGGGGCCTTGTTTGGTCTGCTGGGCGGCACTCTGTTGGTGTCCTTCGCCTCTACCCTGGGCGCGACCCTGGCCATGCTGATTAGCCGCTTCTTGTTGCGCGACTGGGTTCAGGCTAAGTTCAGCCAGCGTCTGGCGGGTATCGATCAGGGCATCGAGCGGGAGGGCGCTTCCTACCTGTTTGCCCTGCGCCTGGTGCCGGTGTTTCCGTTCTTCCTGATCAACCTGGCCATGGGCCTGACCAAGCTGCCGGCTCGCACCTACTGGTGGGTCAGCCAGCTGGGCATGTTGCCCGGCACCCTGGTGTTCGTGAATGCCGGGCGTGAGTTGGGCCAGCTGGACTCGCTGAGCGGCATTCTTTCTCCGGGCCTGCTGGGTGCTTTTGTCCTGCTCGGCCTGCTGCCGATTGTCTCGCGCAAACTGCTGGAGCTGGTCAAGGCGCGCAAGGTGTATGCCGGCTGGGTCAAACCCAAGGTATTCGACCGCAACCTGGTGGTTATCGGCGCCGGCTCCGGCGGCCTGGTGTCGGCCTATATCGCCGCCGCAGTGAAGGCCAAGGTCGCGCTGATCGAGAAACACAAGATGGGCGGTGACTGCCTGAATACCGGCTGCGTGCCGTCCAAGGCGTTGCTGCGTTCGGCCAAGCTGGCCAATGAAATGAAGAAGGCGGAAAAGCTCGGCTTCAAACCGATCAAGGCCGAGGTGGACTTCGCTGCGGTGATGCAGCGCGTGCAGCGAGTGGTGGCGGATGTCGAGCCCCATGACTCGGTTGAGCGTTACACCGGTCTGGGTGTGGAGGTGATCGAGGGCGAAGCGAAGATCACCTCACCGTGGACGGTGGAGGTCAATGGTCAGATCCTTACCACCCGCTCCATCGTGATCGCCACTGGCGCGCGGCCGCTGGTGCCGAAGATTCCGGGCATCGAGCAGGTGGAGCCGCTGACCTCGGATAACGTCTGGAACCTGCGCGAGCAACCCAAACGCCTGCTGGTACTGGGCGGTGGGCCGATTGGCTGCGAGCTGGCTCAGGCCTTCCAGCGCTTGGGCAGCGCGGTGACTCAGGTGGAAATGACCGAACGCCTGTTGGTGCGTGAAGACCCGGAGGCCAGCGAGGCGGTAATGGCCAGCCTGCGCCAAGACGGCGTGGAGCTGCGCCTGCGGCACAAGGCCGTGCGTTTCGAGGTGATCGAGGGCCAGAGGCAGCTGGTCTGTCTCAACCTGGATGACGACAGCGAAGTGCGCATCGTCTTCGATCAGGTGCTGCTGGCCCTGGGCCGGGTGGCCAACGTCAAGGGCTTCGGGGCCGAAGAACTGCAGCTGACGCTGCGCCCCAATGGCACCTTGGAAGTTGATGAATACCTGGCCACGCGCTTCCCCAATATCTTCGCTGTGGGGGATGTGACCGGCCCTTATCAGTTCACCCACACTTCGGCGCATCAGGCCTGGTTTGCCGCCGTCAATGGTTTGTTCGGTACCTTCAAACGCTTCAAGGTGGATTACCGGGTGATTCCCTGGGCTACCTTTACCGACCCGGAAGTGGCCCGCGTCGGGCTCAACGAACAGGATGCCAAAGAGCAGGGCATTGCCTATGAGGTCAGCCGCTTCGGCATCGACGATCTGGATCGTGCCATTGCCGACGAAGCCGCCCATGGCTATATCAAGGTACTGACCGAGCCGGGCAAGGACCGCATTCTGGGCGTGACCATAGTCGGTGAGCATGCCGGTGAGCTGATTGCCGAGTACGTTGCGGCGATGAAGCAGGGCTATGGCCTGAACAAGGTGCTCGGCACTATCCATATCTACCCGACCATGGCCGAAGCCAACAAGTACGTGGCCGGTGAGTGGAAGCGGGCCCATGCTCCGGCAGCGGCGCTGCGTTGGGTTGCGCGCTTTCACCAGTGGCGTCTGGGCGGAACCAAGGCGGATGCTCAGTCTGAACTCAAGGTGAGTGAGAGAGCCCTGTGAGCGGTCAATTCGACCTGTTGCTTGCGGGGGCAGGGCATGCCCACTTGGGTGTGCTGCGCCTATGGATGAGTGGGCAAAGGCCTAAAGGCCGTATCGGTCTGCTCAGTTCGGGGCCTTACGCCTGGTATTCGGGCATGTTGCCGGGGCTGTTGGCTGGCCGCTATCGCGCGGAGCAGTGCCGCATTCCCTTACAGGCGCTCTGTACGGCTGCCGATGTGGAATTGCTTGAGGGGCAGGTTAACGAACTGGAGCCGCTCGCCAGATGTGTCCACCTGGCAGATGGTAGGCAGTATGCGGCCACCTGGCTGTCACTCAATCTGGGTTCTGTACCCAGGGTGCCGCAGGGCTCGGATACCGTATTGGAAGTTTTACCGGTCAAGCCCTTTGAGACCTTTTTGCAGGGTTGGAAACGCTGGCAACAGGCACCCCAGGCATTGGCCATTCTCGGTGGTGGTGCGGCAGGGGTTGAGTTGGCTTTAGCCCTGGTGCCCCAAGTGCCTGAGCTGACCTTGCTTAGCAGCGCTCAGGTATTGGCCGGGCATCCCCTTGCGCTGCGCAAGCGGGCCTTGCGCCACTTGGCCGAAGCCGGTGTCAGGGTTGTGGAGGGCATTGCCGTTGATTCGATTCATGGTGATGCGCTGGTCGCCGGTGACCGGCTCGTTTGGTGCGGCGCAAGGGTAATTCTGGCTACTGGGGCCAGTGCTTTGCCCTGGCTTGGCCGGTCTGGACTGGACTGTGATGAGCGCGGTTTCGTGCGGGTCGGCAAAACCTTGCAGAGCCTTTCACACTCGCATGTGTTTGCAGCCGGCGACTGCGCAAGCCTAAGTGCGACACCACGTAGCGGGGTGTACGCCGTGCGCCAGGGGCCTGTTCTATCAGCGAACCTGAGCGCGGCATTGTCAGGCCAGGCCATGACGCCATTTCAACCGCAGCGCCGCTCGCTGGCGCTGCTGGCTGATGGGCAGGGCGGCGCGCTGCTTAGCTGGTCGGGGATGACGGCCGAAGGCATGTGCTTGGGGCGCTGGAAAGACCGCCTGGACCGCAGCTTTATCGCACGCCACCTCGGCACCCACTAAAAGATTTATGACGGCTCTTCCATAGGGTTGAGCAAACACCCATGCCGGCTTTCAAGGTCGGCCCTTCTAAAGGAGATGTTGCAATGAAAATCTGGACCCTGCTGTTGCTGCGTGTATCGCTTGGTTGGCTATTGGTTATCTGGGGCGCGGACAAGGTATTCAACGTCGAACATGGTATGGCGGTGACCAACAAGTTCTACTTCGGCTTTCTCGCTGCCGAAAGTGCGCTGCAGGTAGCCGGTGTGCTGCAGATACTGGTCGGCTTGGCCGTGGTCGTAGGGTTTGCCCGGCGCTGGGTATACCCGGTGCAGGTACTGCTCAACGGTGCGTCGCTGCTGGCGGTGATGCAGTCGGTTATCGACCCCTGGGGTTGGGTGTTCGAGGGCAGCAACGCGCTGTTCTATCCCTCGTTGATCATCTTCGCGGCCAGCCTGTTGCTGATTGCCTATCGCGATGAAGACAAGTGGGTACTGGGTAAAAAATACTGAGTTGTAACAAAGCACTGGATGCAAGAGTGCCCACTGAGTGTTCTGTAAAGCTTTCACTCGTTATTGAGTGAAATACAGGGGTTGCTCCTTTCCTCCCCGACCTTGGGGCTGTAGCCAATACAGCCCCTTTTTAAATCACACATAACCCTCAGCTCCCGTGATTTGGTGCTGTAACAATCGCGATGATTTTTTATCTAGTTAGTAAGTGACCTTTCTAATCAATCCACTTGATCAGCGTTTTCCTGTTTGCTGCACCTGACAGCGCACCCTATGAACAGAGGTTATCCATGCACGAATCAGTACAGAACTACTACGGCAAGGTCCTGCAGAACTCCTCGGACCTGAAAACCAGTGCCTGCTGCGATGCTTCCAGCATGCCAGCCTGGCTCAAGCCACTGTTGAGCCAGGTGCACCCTGAAGTGAGCGCGCGCTACTACGGCTGCGGTCTGGTGGCCCCCGCCTTACTGGATGGCTGCCAGGTGCTTGACCTGGGCAGTGGCTCCGGTCGTGACTGCTACGTGCTTGCGCAGTTGGTGGGTGCCAGCGGTAGCGTGCTGGGTGTGGATATGACGGCGGAGCAGCTTGCCGTGGCCAATGCCCATCTCGACTATCACGCCGAGCGCTTCGGCTTTGCCAATGTCAGTTTTCGCCATGGCTATATCGAGGATCTGGCCTCGCTGGAGCTGGCCGACGGCAGCTTCGATGTGATCGTGTCCAACTGCGTGATCAATCTGTCGCCGGACAAGGACAGCGTGCTGCGCGAGGCCTATCGCCTGCTCAAGCCGGGTGGCGAACTGTATTTTTCCGATGTCTATGCCGACCGCCGTCTGGCTGATGAGCTGCGCCAGGACGAGGTGCTGTATGGCGAGTGCCTGGGTGGCGCCCTGTACTGGAATGACTTCGAGCATCTGGCGCGTCGTCATGGTTTCACCGATCCACGGTTGGTCGAGGATCAGCCCATCAGCATTACCGATTCGGCGCTGGCGGAAAAACTCGGTGATGCACGCTTCTACTCGGCCACCTACCGGCTGTTCAAGCTCGATGGACTTGAACCGGCCTGTGAGGACTACGGTCAGGCGGTGATCTATCGCGGCAGCATTCCCGGCGCAGCGCACGCGTTTGTGCTCGACAAGCATCACCGTATCGAAACCGGTCGGGTGTTCCCGGTATGCGGTAATACCTGGCGCATGTTGCAGGACACGCGTTTTGCGCCGCACTTCCAGTTCATCGGCGATTTCAGCCGACACTTCGGCTTGTTCGAAGGCTGTGGTGGTGGTCTTCCATATGACCGACAAGCAGCGGTGACAGCCGCTACCAGCTGCTGCTGAGGGAATGTGAAATGCGCCTATCCAGCAGCTTGATGCTTATTTGCAGCGTTGTGCTGCTGGCGGCCTGTTCGCCTGAACAGAAGCAGACCGTCAGCGTCTCCGGCTCCAGCACTATCGCGCCGTTGATGGCTGACATTGGTAAACGCTTCGAAGAGCGCCATCCGGGTATCCATGTCGACGTTCAGTCCGGTGGAACCTCGCGCGGCATTCAGGATGCTCGCAGTGGCCTGGCGAATATCGGCATGGTTTCTCGGGCATTGAAGGCCGATGAGCAGGATCTGCAGGCCTACTACATTGCCGAAGATGGCATTGCCCTGATCGTGCATGCCAGCAACCCGCTAGAGGCGATCAGCAGCAAACAGGTGGTCGATCTCTACACCGGCCAGCTCGGCGACTGGCAGATCCTTGGCGGCCAGGCGGGTAGCGTGGTCAAGGTGCACAAGGCCGAGGGTCGCTCCACCCTGGAGCTGTTTCTTCAGCATTTCAAACTGGATAACGGCGCCGTTCGCCCGGACCTGGTGATCGGTGACAACCAGCAGGGCATCAAATCCGTGGCCGGCAACCCGCAAGCCATTGGCTACGTCTCCATCGGCAGTGCCGAGTATGAGGCCCGCCAGGGCGTGCCGATCAAGTTACTGGCCCTGGACGGGCATGAGGCCTCTACCGAGACGCTGCTGGATGGCAGCTATCCCCTGAGTCGTGAATTGAATCTGGTGGTGTTCGGTGAGCCGGATGCCAATACCCAAGCACTGCTGGCCTTTGCCCAGTCCCGCGAGGTGGCCGACCTTGTCCAGCAGCACGCCTTTGTACCTGCGCCACAGCGCTGATCGCCTGCTGCGCGCCGTCAGCCTGCTCTGTGCGCTGTCGGCTGCGGTGATCCTGTTGTTGATTCTGCTGTTCCTGACGCAGGCCAGCTGGCCACTCTTGCAGTCACCGAGCCCCTTGCTCGGCGCTGCCTGGCAGCCAAGCAAGGGGCTGTTCGGCCTGCAGGCGATGCTCGGTGTCAGCCTGCTCAGTAGTCTGTTGGCGCTGTTGCTGGCCGTACCGTCCGGTTTGTTGGTCAGTATCTGGCTGATTTTCTATGCGCCGACTTCCGTGGCCAGAGTCTACGCGGGTCTCGTTGGCCTGATGGCCAGCATTCCCTCGGTGGTCTACGGACTCTGGGGCCTGGTGGTGCTGGTGCCACTGCTCAATGCCTGGGTGGCACCCGGTGCGAGCCTGTTGGCCGCCGGCATTGTGCTCGGTCTGATGATTCTGCCGCTGCTGATGGTGCAGGCCGATGCGGTGCTGCGCGAGAGTGCCCGCCGTCATTTGCCGGCGGCCCTGTGCCTGGGCGTATCACGCTGGGCGGCGATTCGACGGGTGCTGTTGCCGGCGGCATGGCCACGGCTGTGGCCGTCGATTCTGCTGCAACTGGGGCGCGCCCTGGGCGAGACCATGGCGGTGCTGATGGTGGCCGGCAATGTGGTGCAGTGGCCAGGGTCGATCTTTGAGCCGGTGCGAACCCTGACCGCCAACATAGCCCTGGAAATGAGTTATGCCTCGGGAGCACATCTGCAGGCGTTGTACCTCAGCGGATGGCTGCTGCTGATGCTGGCGTTGCTGCTGATGGGCTTGGCGCGTCTGTTCGGGAGTCGCACATGAGCCGCGCGGAGCATTGGCGCGGTTGGGCACTGGCACTGCTGGCGCTGCTGGTGGCCCTGGCGCCGTTGAGCCTTCTGCTGACGATCTTCGGTGACGGCTTCAGCTTGCTCGACTGGGCTTTCCTGACCGGTACGCCCGAGCAGGCAGGGCGTAGCGGGGGGATAGGCCCGATCATCCTGTCTACCGCTGCGGTACTGCTGCTGTGCCTGGCCATTGCGGTTCCCCTGGGGCTGGGGACGGCGCTGTTTCTGGTCGAGCAGTTACGTCCGGATGGTCGGCTGAACCTCGGCCTGCAGTGGGCGCTGGATGGGCTGGGGGCGGTGCCTTCGGTGGTGTTCGGCTTGTTTGGTCACCGGGTGTTCGTGGTTGAGCTGGGCTGGGGGTATTCGCTGTTGGCGGGTGGTTGCACCCTGGCTTGCATGGTCTTGCCACTGTTTATCCGCGGTTGCGAGCAGGCGCTGCGCGATTGTCCGCACAGTTACCGCCAGGCCGCGGCTGGGCTGGCCATCTCCCGGTTTGGTTACCTGCGCCGGATTCTTCTGCCATTCGCCGCACCGGGTATCGCGGCCGCCCTGGTGCTCAGTGCCGGGCGGGCGCTGGCCGAGACAGCGGTGCTGCTATTCACCGCCGGATACGTAATGCGTTGGCCTGAGAGCGTCTTCGACTCGGGACGAACCTTGGCCGTGCACATTTACGACCTGGCCATGAATGTCTCCGGTGGCAGTCCGGCGTCGGCGGCTACAGCCCTGGTCTTGCTCGGTTTCGCTCTGCTCATTCAATTGCTGGCCTGGCGTCTGGGCCGGCGTCCTGCCGCATTCGCGAGATAATTCCATGGTTCAGCCTCCGTCCCTTCGTATCGAAAATCTCAGCGTTCACTATGGCGGGCAGGGCGCGCTGCTCGGTGCCTGCCTGGAGGTGGCGCCCGGCGAGCTGATGGCTGTGGTCGGTCCGAGCGGATGTGGCAAGAGCAGTCTGCTATCGGCGGTCAACCGCATGAGTGATCTGGTGCCTGGCGCCCGTGTCGAGGGGCGGATCCTCATCGATGGGGTGGACGTGCTCGATGCTCAGGTTGACCTGCAGCAGTTGCGCCGCCAGGTCGGCATGGTCTTTCAACAGCCCAACCCGTTCCCGCTGAGCATTGCCGAAAACATCCTGTTCGCCCTGCGTGAGCATGGCGTGCGTGGCAAACAGGAGCTGCACGAACGCATGCAGCAAGCCCTGCAGGCGACCGGGCTATGGGAAGAAGTGCATGCGCGCCTGGATCGACCGGCGCTGAGCCTGTCCGGAGGTCAGCAACAGCGCCTGTGCTTTGCTCGCGCCCTGGCACTTGAGCCCCGCGTATTGCTGCTGGACGAACCCTGCAGTGCCCTGGACCCCATCGCCAGCGCCACGGTCGAGAGCCTGATCGATAGCCTCAAGGGCCGCTATACCCTGCTGATGGTCACTCATAACCTGGCCCAGGCCCGACGGCTGGCCGACCATGTGGCCGTGTGCTGGGTGCGCGACGGTTGCGGTTGCGTGCTCGACAGCGGTCCGGCCGGCAGGCTTTTCGACGGCGCCTGCGACCCACTGGCGCAGCGTTATCTCAACGGCTTGTTGTGCTGAGACGCTGAAGTCCTGGCGCTGGCCGGGAGGTGCTGGCAATGCTCTCGGTAGGACGGATATTTTCCCGGCTAATAGTCTCGTGCTTGCTGGTAGGCGTTACCGGTGGACTGGCGCTGACCTGGGCGACCTGGGACTTTGAGCTGATCATGCGCAAGGCCGAGCTGCGCTATGGCAACCTCGGGCCTGTCGCGGTGCGCCTTCTGGAATGGCGGGACTTGCTCGGCAGCGACCTGCGAATGCCAGAGCTTGAAAAGCTGCGCATGGTGAATCTTTACTTCAACCGACGGTTGCGATTCTCCGACGACAGTCGAATCTGGGGGCAGCGAGACTATTGGGCGACACCCGTTGAGGCGCTGGTCAAGGGTGCCGCAGATTGCGAAGACTACGCACTGGCCAAGTACTTCAGCCTGCGCCAACTGGGTGTGCCTGCCAGCAAGTTGCGTATCACCTACGTAAAAGCGTTGCGTCTTAATCAGGCGCACATGGTGTTGACCTATTACCCCTCGCCGAAGGCAGCACCGCTGGTGCTGGATAATCTCATCAACGAGATCCGGCCTGCCTGGGAGCGTAACGATCTATTACCCGTCTATGCCTTCAATGCCGAAGGCGTCTACCTGGTAAAACAACAGGGATTGGAGCGCACCAGCGATGCCAAGCGCTTGTCACGTTGGCAGGATCTGCTGCGCAAAATGCAGGGTGAAGGTTTCTCCTTCTAGCCGATAGCGTGCTCGCCAATGGCTCTAACGGCAGTGCTGAAAGTCTGGCGATCGGATGGGCAGTCAGTCAGGGCAAGGAAGGCCTCGACTCGATCCTTGATGCGGGTAACGGTGCTATCGAACACTGCATCCACCTCACTGGGCGTAGAACCCAGTCCGTCCGGGTCGGGCAAGCCCCAGTGCGCCCTTATGGCATCGCCAAAGTAAGCCGGGCATGGCTCGGCCGCGGCGCTGTCGCACAGAGTGATGACCAGATCCGGGCGCAATTGTTCATGCACGGCGTGTGCCTTGCTGTGCAGGTCCTCGATGCCGATACCGGCGCGCTGCAGGGCTCGCAGGCTCTGTGGGTGTATCGTCCCCTTGGGCTTGCTGCCGGCACTGTATGCCCGCATGCCCTCTGGGGCCAGATGGTTGAAAATGGCTTCGGCCAGGATGCTGCGACAGCTGTTCGCGGTACACAAAAACAGGATTTGCATGGTCTTCCCCAGGGTTAAGTTGGTGCCGAAGTCGTTATTTCATGGTTCTGCTGCGCGGCCAGCACCTGCTGGTTCCAGTCAGTGACCGATATGGGCAGGTAGCCGGTTATTTCCAGCGCCCGATCCTCGAAGACGTCGTGCTGCGGGTGTGCCGCCTGCCATGCCGCAATGACTTGGTCGCGATGGTCCAGTAAAGCCTCGATGTGCGGGCGGAACAGGCGCAGCAGGGCTGTAAGCCAGAGATTGGTCGGCCAGGATGGAAATGCATGGTCGACGCTGAAAGCCTGTAGTAGCTGTTTGACTGCCGAGGCCGGGTACCAGGTTTCACCAGTGACCCAGCGGTTGCAGGCGAACAGCCCGATGGGCTGACCCCAGGCATCCATGGACACAGCGATCAGGTGGGCGATGGCGTCTTCCCCGGTTGGCCAGGCGTCACTCTCCGCGGCAGCCGTGAGGGGTAAAAGATCGGGGGCAATACCCTGACCGCGGATGAACGTGTGGAAATGACCATGTTCGACCGCACCTTCGCGATGCGCGTGATAGTAGTACTGGGCGTGGCTGTCACGGTCGTACACATCCCCTTCGGGGTAATGGTTCATCTCGTAGAAGCCGTCGTGCCCTTTGAGCAGCTCGCCAACAACATTGCGTTCTACCTTGGACAGGGCTGCCTGACAGCGTTGCGCCTCCTGGGCGGCTGCGAGCAGTTGCCGACGTTCTTCGCCACTAAGGCGCACCGCCTGGGGCTCGGTGAGTCGGCATGAGGGCAAGGCACTGAAGACGGAGGACTTCTCTGACATGTAGGGCCTCAAAAAGAACCGGGGCAGAAGGAGGGGCTGCCCCGGTCAAGGGGACAGGGTTACTTAGCCGCGCAAGGCGCAGCTTTTGCCGCACAGGGATTTTTGGCGACACACGGGTTTTTCGCGGCGCAGGGGTTCTTGGCCGCGCACGGATTTTTTGCCGCGCAGGGATTGGGGCTAAATCCAGTTTGTAGGCTGGCGACATAGGTGGTGATGGCGGCCAGCTCCTTCGACTCCCAGCCCAGTGCCTTGGTCGCCATGGGTGCGACCATGCAGATCTGCACCATCTCGTCGAGAAAAACCTGGGACATACCGAACTGGTTCTTGGCCATGGCGACTTCGTGCGGATACGCCTTGGCAAAGCTAGCCTGGAACAGATTGCCACCTTGGTGGCATGTGGCGCAGGACAAGCCATTGCTACTCAACGTGGTGTCCTTGTAGAGCTTTTCGCCATAAGCCATCAGCTCGGCCTGATTGCCCTGGTAGGGGCGGTAATCCGCTGGACGCTTAACCGATTTGATCGCGCACGGATTCATTTTGGCCGCGCACGGGTTTTTGGCGGCACAGGGGTTTTTGGCAGCGCAGGGGTTTTTACTGGCGCAGGGATTCTTTGCCGCGCATAGGTTGGCTGCGCATGGTGTTTTCCCCGCACATGGATTCTTGGCGGCGCATGGATTCAACGCTGCCGGGGCGCAGCGTGCTGCGCAGGGAGCGCATGGAGTGGCAGCCAGGGCAGGGCCCGCCAATGCCATGGTCAGTACGGTAGCGGACACCATGCTGGCAAGCGGCCGTTGTTGATGCTGCAAGGGTTGGTCGGGACAGAAATGGCGCATGGGGGTAATCCTCGTCAGGCAGTCGTTTTTATAACCCTGTCCAATGCAGCTGCAGGGGCGGCGGTTGCCATTCGGCTTAACATGGCGGCTGATACTCCCTGGCCGTCATGCGGCCTGAAGATCAACTGATTCAGGCGCCCGCTTTTTTTCTGATGTATTTCTCCCGTTGTTGTTACGCAGGCACTCGTAAAAAGTTGTGGTGATGGGCTTACCCCGTTTTTCGTTGCGGACCAGGCGAGTACCTTTGGCTAGGGTGTTTACCTGCACTGGTGACGTATCGCTGTAACAATCAGGCTCATTAAGCATCCAAGGCCGAATGCAACTGAGCAGGCTCTTGCAAAGAGGACAATCGATGGACGATGAACAGGCGCTGATCAGACGGTTGCGAGCAGGTGACAGCAATGCCTTTGAGGTGGCGATCAAGCTGCACCATGGCTTCTTGGTGGCCATGGCTACGCCGCTGGTAGGGCAAGAACTGGCCGATGATGTTGCTCAGGAAACCTGGCTGAAGGCCTTTGCCGCCATCGGCAAATTCGAGGGCCGTGCCCAACTCCGGACCTGGCTCGCCAGGATTGCTCTCAATGAGGCCTACGCGATCATGCGTAAGGGGCGTCGCGAGGTGTCTCTGGAGGCGTGGGGGACTGATCCCGGCTCGCCGATCAGTGAACGCTTCACCGAGCAGGGCGCCTGGAACACTCCACCGACTCAGTGGCATCACGACACTCCCGAAGCCTTGCTGACCGAGGCGGAGTTGCACGAGTGCATCCGTAAGCACATGCACAAACTACCCGGTGACCAACAGAGCGTGGTGATGATGCGCGAGCTGGGAGGGTTGGATTACCCAGAAATCGCGAAAGTGCTCGGTTTGGCTGAGGGCAATATCCGTGTCCTCTTGCACAGGGGGCGTCAGCGCATGCACGCCATGCTCAATCACTTCGAGGAGGTGGGGACATGTTGAGTTGTCGGGAGATGTCAGAACTGGGCTCCGAGATTGTCGATGGTCATCTCACCTTGCGTAGCCGCATGCAGGTGATGATGCATTTGCGCATGTGCACGCGCTGCAAGCTGTATATCAAGCAACTCAAGCTCACTGCCCAGGTGCTGCAGCAGCTTCCGCTGGAGATGGGCGATGTGGATGCCCATAGCATCGCCAGCAAGCTAAAGAAGCCAGATCAGTAGTCGTTTTGACGTGGCTGTAACAAACGCACCGGTCGTTGCTCTTATCTGCGCGGGCTGGCATGCCAGTATTGCCATTCATAGCTTCGGAGAGACCTGTGTTGGCGAGTGAAAGCTTATTGTCTGGTGAACGCTGGCCAGGTCTGGTTCTGCTGTGCAAGTGCCCGGCGCTGGGATATTCCAAACAGCGGCTGGCCGAGCAGATAGGTACCGAGCGTGCCTTCATCATTGCCCAGCACTTGTTGGCGTGCGCGTTGGAGGATATCCACCTGTGGCCAGGTCATACGGTCCTGGCACCTGACCATCAGCAGCATCTTGCCTGGTCACGTGGCCTGGCGCTGGCGAGTGAGTGTCTGGCGCAGGGGGAAGGCAATCTGGGTGAGCGCATCAATCAGCTGGATGCTCAGTTACGCCATCAGGGTCATCAAAGTCTGATCTACATCGGCAGTGATTGCCCCGCATTGGGTTTTGCCGATTACAAGCGCGTGTCTTACCTGCTGGAGGAAAACGACAGCGTACTGCTCTCGGCTGAGGATGGTGGGGTTGTGCTGATGGCCTCCAATCTGCCCTGGCCGGATCTATGTGCCTTGCCCTGGAGCACCCCGCAATTGGGCGAAGCGCTTGGCGAGTGCTGTCGCCAGGCTGGTCAGCGTGTCGCGGTGGCCGGTCAACTGTTCGATATCGACCACCAGCAAGATCTGCGGCCGCTCTATGCATTATTGGCCGCGGACGCACGTCCGGCGCGGTTAGCCTTGCGCCAGGCGCTTGAACAGTTGGGGGCGTCGGGATGATGGATATTGCCCCTGTCAGCGTGATCATTCCTTGCTGGCACGATGAGTCGGCACTGAGTGAATTGCTCACTCAATTGCAGGGACTGACACAGAACACGCCGCAAAACTTGCAAGTGCTGGTGGTCGATGCGGCGCAGAGTTCCCTCTGTCATGACATCTGCCAACGGCATGGTGCGCAGTGGCTGCCCGCCCAGCCCTGTAGAGGGGAGCAGCTGCGTCTGGGTGCCAGCCATGCGAAGCATCAGATCCTGTGGTTTCTGCATGCCGACGCCAAGCTGCAGGGCAACCCTCTGTTGTCGATCACGCGCGCACTCGGTGCTGGTGCAGTGGGTGGTTACTTCGCGTTCCGCTTTGCCGGCCAGCCGTGCTGGCAAAGCCGAATGCTCGAACAGTTGATTGCCCTGCGCAACGCGTTCGGCGTGCCCTATGGCGATCAGGGTTTGTTCTTTGACCGCAGCATCTATCAGCTGTCAGGTCAGCACAGCCCCTGGCCGTTGTTCGAGGAGGTTGAACTGGTCAAGCGGGCTCGCCTGCAGGGTCGCCTGGTCGTTTTGCCAGATGGCTTGTTGGTCGATGCCAGGCGTTGGCAACGGGATGGCTGGTGGCGTCGTTCGTTACGCAATCGCTGGTTGGCACTGGGGTATGCCTGCGGCGTATCACCTCAGCGCCTGGCGCAGCGCTACAACTCGGGCAGGGCCACCAGTAACAAGGCAAAACCTTAGGAGAACTCATGCGTAATCTGCTCTTTAGCCTGCTGCTCATGTTTAGCGGATTGGCTCAGGCTGCCACGTTTGATCAGGGGCATGAGCAATGGTCCACCTTGCTTGCCCGTCATGTCGCCTGGGATGCGGTCGGCTTTGCCAGCGCCGTCGACTATCGTGGTTTCAAGCGGGATGAGGCCGACCTGGATCGCTATCTGGGGGTGCTTTCGGCAGTGTCGCGCGACCAGTACGACAGCTGGAGCAGGCCGCAACAGTTGGCTTTCTTGATCAACAGCTACAACGCCTTCACCGTCAAACTGATAATCGAGCATTACCCGTTGCAGTCGATCAAGGAAATCGGCGGCTTGCTCAGCAGTCCCTGGAAGCTGGAATTCATTCCCTTGCTTGGGCAGACGATGAGCCTCGATCAGATCGAGCATGGAATGATCCGCGAGCCTGGGGTGTTCGATGAGCAGCGTATTCATTTTGCCGTCAACTGCGCCTCGATTGGCTGTCCGGCGCTGCGCCCGGAGGCCTTTATCGCGGAGCGACTGGATGTCCAGCTGGAAGATAGCCAGCGCCGCTTCCTCAGTGATCATCGGCGCAATCGGTTTAACCCAGAACAGCAGCGCTTCGAGGTCTCAATGATCTTCGACTGGTATGGTGATGACTTTATCAAGCGCAGTGGCTCGCTGCAGGGGTATCTCCAGGCGCACATCCGATGGTTGTCTGCAGGGGCGGAGGTTGCGCCGACTGAGCCTGAGCCAGACATCGAGTTTCTTGATTACGACTGGTCGTTGAACGAGCAGCTCTGACGGTTGTGTAGGCCCTGCGCAAATCACGTGGCGGTCAGCTCGTCACATCCCCTCCAGAAGAATGAAGCCATGAACCGATTCGTTGAGATTAACCGCCAGCTCTGGCTGTCCTTTCGCCGTCTTCCCCTGTGGGTACAGGTTTGGATGGCGCTGGTGCTGGTGCCAGTCAATCTGCTCAGTTTCCTTGTGCTCGAATATCAGGCGGCGCAGATGGTCGCTCTGGCGGCAGTCTTGGCCTTGGGCAGCAATATGCTCCTGCTTTACCGGTATGCAGGATTCAGTCGAGCGATGGCGCTACCGCACCTGGTTGTCTGGGGGCCTCTGCAGATTCTGCTACTGATGCGCGTGTTGCAGACCCCTGCTCCGGATGCAGGGGAAGTGATGTTTATCGGTCTCGTGTTGCTGGTAAACGGCATCAGCCTGATCTTCGATCTGCTCGATACCTGGCGCTGGTGGCAGGGCGAACGTCAAGTGTTCTGATGCACAGCCTTGAGACCGCTATAGGCTGATACCGCAAATGGCACCAGATAGTTCAGAAGCAAGTGCTGCACCGATAGTTCAGCGGACCCGAGCAGAACATCACTCTGGTTGATCAGGTTCAGCAGGGTGCCAACCACCAAGGCTACTTTGCCTGAGCGATACAATAGCCGAGAGTGTGCCGGAGTAATCGGGGGTAAATGCATGGTCATCCCCCCTGCTGGCTCGTGCTGAGCATCAGCTCCAGCGACATGTTGGCAGCGGCCTCAGCTACCACCCGACGGATCAGGCCATGATCAGCTTCAGGTTCCAGGTCACGGGGGGAGCCCTGTCGCCCTGTGGGCTCGGCTACCAGCTTATGCTCTGCACTCTTCAGCTCGAACTCACCCGCACAATTGCGGCAGTAAATGTGTTCCCCTGCATGACTTTCCCGGGTCAACACCAGCGTTGGGCCACACATGGGGCAGCTCTGCAGAGGGATGCCTTCATCTGAGTGGCCCATCACGTGATCCAGTACGCCTTGGCGCCCCAGTTCAACAAAACGCTCACTCAGTTGCAGGTCAAACTGACTGCCGCTCTGGCCCTAAATAATTGCCAGTGCCTGGCCTCTGCTCATGCCAGCCCGATACGGACGGCTGCTGGTCATGGCATCAAAGGCATCGCATAGCCCGACAATTCGCGCATCGATATGCAGTGCGTTACCGCTAAGGCCGCGCGGATAGCCCTTGCCATCGGGGCGCTCATGATGGCTGTAAACGGCCTCGCGCACCAAGTTCGCCAGCGGGTGACCGGCAAGCATGCGCAGGCCTTGCTCTGGATGGGTCTTCACGACCGCATATTCGTCGTCGGTCAGCGATGAGGTTTTACGCAGAATCGCATCGGCGATGCCGATCTTGCCGAGGTCGTGAAGAAATCCGCCCAGGCTTATTCGTGCGGCTTCAGGCGCAGAAAGACCGGCGGCAGTGGCGAGCAGGTGGGCGTAGCGTGAGACACGCCAAAGATGCCCGCCTGTATAGGGGTCGCGAGCTTCAACAAACCAGGCCATGGTCAACAGGCTGCTGAGCAGAGCCTGCGTCGCCTCAGTAGCGGCCGTTGATGAGGTTGAGTTCCTGCCAAACCAGCTAGCAGCGAATGAAAGCATTAGGAGAGTCTCCAGGTCTGTGTAGGGCTTGAAACGACAGTCTTCAGGCTAATGACGGATACGTGCTAGGAAGTACACATCCTTGTGCACAGGGGAAGCCGAAGTGTTCGGCTCGCAGGACCATACCCGAAAAAGCCCGAGAGTTGCCATTATTTCTGGCTGCGGTGAACGTCGCGAATTTTCAGTTGGGAGGCGCGATTTTGATTCGTAGCCCCCTGGCCCTCGGACCATTGCAGGTTGTCCTGCGGACCAGAGGCGGTTGGCTGCGTTTCCATAATCTGCGCCACACGCTCCTCTATTGATACCGCGGAGCGCTCGGCAATCATCGCGTCATTTTGCAGTCTGAAATTCGCGAGACGCTCGCTACCGTCCTCCGCATGGACCGTGACTACGCTACTGGCGAGCACCAGCATCAGGGCTGCTGTTTGGCTCAAAAGTGATTTCATGATGGCAATCCTCGATTGATGTGTTCATCAATCAGATGATTGGCGAGCTGCTTTATTACAGTGCGCTTTTGGCGACCTCTCCGGGGGGGCAGTCTTTTTCTCGGAGCTCAGGAGTCGGTTTATCGACGGCGGCGGCGAAAACTGAGTGCAACACCTGACCTTTCCGGTACGGTGCTGTCCCTATGTCTTATTCCGAACTCAGCGTTGAAGAGCGCGCCACCATTCAAATCGGTCATGCCCAAGGTTTCAGCCTG
>Ga0208788_1000398_pt1 | contig 21404 bp, 26 predicted proteins | sample Wag4_2014_7_11_3_FD_187363 | JGI IMG/M metagenome (GOLD analysis project Ga0208788, IMG submission 187363) | Fresh water mixed with fracking chemicals microbial communities from Ohio, USA - Utica-2 Time Series FC 2014_7_11 (SPAdes) (version 2) ...
ATTTAAATTGGGCTACATACTCTTTATTTGCTCCAAGGACATCTGAAAAGCCTTCAGTTGGGAAATGACCTTGTTCCATATCGCCCCGATTTCCTCGCCCTGTGGCCCGCTTTGCCGCAATTCTACGCGGAGAAATTCTTCAGACACCGCCGCATTTAGGGTTGCCTTACTGGCCCGTAGGACTGACCATTAACCCGGTGCGTTTTCCCTGATGCGGCCCCACGCCATGTCAGATCAGAGATCTCACGCTTCGTTCGCGCGAACGAAGGTCACCAAATTGTCCTCATGGAGGCTTAGTAAATGCTCGAATTAACAGCTAACCAGTGGAATACGCTCTATAACGTATTTTCATTTGGTTTGATTTCAATGCTTGCATGCACTGTTTACACACTCGTGTCACAGTCACGTGTTCTTCCTAAGTACCGTCACGCCCTTGTACTTTCATCAATGGTTACATTCATTGCTGGATACCACTACTGGAGAATCTTTGATTCATTCAAAGATGCATCAGATGGTTACATGGTTGCAACAACAGGACCAGATTCATTCAACGAGGGATACCGCTACGTTGACTGGCTATTAACTGTTCCACTACTTCTAGTTGAAGTAATTGCAGTACTCGCTCTTGCAAAGGCAGCATCATCTTCATTGATCAATCGCCTTGTACCAGCAGCAGTTGCAATGATCGCACTTGGTTACCCAGGTGAAATTTCAACAGATGACGGCACAAAGATTCTTTGGGGCGTTCTCTCAACAATTCCTTTCCTATACATTCTTTACGTATTGTTCGTTGAGCTGGGTAAGTCACTCGATCGCCAACCAGCAGGAGTTGCAGCGACTGTAGGTCGTCTACGTCTTCTTCTGATTGCGACATGGGGCGTTTACCCAATCTCATACCTATTCCCACTACTTGGAATCACTGGAACAGATGCATTCATGTATCGCCAGATTGGTTACACAGTTGCAGACGTGCTTGCTAAGTGCGTATTCGGTCTCACAATCTACAAGATTGCGAAGATGAAGTCTGCTGCAGAAGGTATGTCAGAAGACAAGTAATACGTTTAATAAAAACGGCCGCCAAGTCTTACTTGGCGGCCGTTTTTTAATCTTCTAATTCAGTTAATTAATAAAAGAAAAGATAACAAGAGCAGCTCCAACGACTAGACCAATTCTTGTTCCGGTCTTAGTTTCAAGCCACGCTAATCCAGCCTTAGTAAATCCAAGAATTAAAGTAATTACGCCACCTGCGATGAGAATTAAACTATTTGTCATCGCATTTGGATTGCTATCTTGGTAACGCCAATTAAGTAAGCCGAGTGCAATAAAGAGATATCCGGCCCAACGAGCGTTTGTTTTAACCATGAGCCCCCCGTCAGGATTGAACTGACGACCTACGCATTACAAGTGCGTTGCTCTACCACTGAGCTAGGGAGGCCTTTCGTGCTGCGCAATTATGGCAGTAGATGACAAAATCTAGAAATCAAGCCGTGAGGCCGTGTGAGCGGTAGATTTGCGCAATGCTGCTCGGTGTCTTAGATGTTGGATCAAACACCATTCATCTACAGGTTATGCAGGCCCACCCCGGAGCACGCCCAACACCGACCACTAACCTTAAAACAGAACTTCGATTAACCGATTATTTGGATGAACTTGGAAACATCTCACCTCTTGGCATTGAACAATTGCACAAAGCCATAGGCGAAGCGTTAGCTCACGCTAAAGAGTTTAAGACTGAAGAAATAGTTGCCTTTGCCACATCTGCAATTCGAGAAGCAACAAATGGCACAGAAGTAATTAAAGAAATTTCTGAACGGCACAGTATCGAGTTACAAATTCTTAACGGCAATGAAGAAGCAGCAATGACATTCTTAGCTGCTCGCCGCTGGCTTGGTTGGTCCAGTGGGCGATTGTTAATTCTAGATATTGGTGGCGGATCATTAGAAATGGCTGTTGGAGATGATGAATACCCGGATGAATCAATTTCTCTGCCACTAGGAGCAGCTCGGTTAACAAGAACTTATTTACGAAACGACCCTTACTCATCCAAAGATGTTAAGAGGTTAGAAGAGTTTGTTAATGAAGCGCTATCTAGTTCGCTTACGCCTGCTCTTGCTGAGCACCGCGCAGATCACTTTGTTGCCACAAGTAAAACCTTTAGAACTCTTGCACGACTCAATGAATTTTGGTTTAAAGATAATCCGAAGAAGCTCAGTATTTCATCGCTGGAAAAAGCCATTCCTAAATTGTTGGCTATGAACAATAAAGAACGTTCCGAACTTCCTGGTGTTTCAGCAAACCGAGCACAGCAAATTGTTGCTGGCGCAATCGTTGCCTATAGTGTTTTATCTAAATTAGAACTAGACGAAGTTGAAATCTGTCCGTGGGCGCTCCGTGAAGGAATCGTGCTTAAATGGCTTGATTGGATGAAGATTTAACTAGATTTGGGGAGATTCAACCCAATCAACAGCACACACTTCGCCATCTCTGTGGTGAATCACCCAGGCTTGAGCAGGTTCTAACTTTGAGTCCATCTCCTTGAAATACTTTTTTCCGACTAACTTCTTCAATACTTTTGGCAAAATCGGATTATGGCTACAGATGAGCACATTTTTCCCATCGACCATCAAGCTGGAGACGTAATCCAGTGCGGCATCTTTATCTTTTGCAAATGCGTCTTCGCTCAAATCCAATGCAATAAACAAATTCAAATCTAAGGATCTCGTGAGATCTTCTACGGTCTGCATGCATCTATATGCATCAGAGGAGTGAACCTCAGCTATGTTGTATGGAAAGAATTGAGGCAACAATCTTTTTGTTTGTAGTTGTCCTAAGTTATTCAAGGGACGATCCGCATCATCGCCATCCCACTCTTCGCGCTTGAGTGCCTTTGCGTGTCGAAGAAGTACAAGTGGCGTTGTGCCAACTCCAACTTCGGTAAAGAAATCTACAATTGCTCGGTCATCTTCAAGGGTTAATTTCTTCTTGGCTTCCTTTACTTCTAGCCAAAGAACTTCGTCAATTTCATTTTTGTCTATTGCAGTAGGTGCGGCATCTGTCGCGCGTGCTGACCAGTACCTAACAACTTTTTTTCCTTCTTCGACTTTATATGTTGCTTGCCCAATCTCAGGACCAAACTCTGGTGTGTATCCAGTCTCTTCAATGACTTCTCTGTATGCACAAGCGATGTGTGACTCTTTTTCTTCTACTTTTCCTTTTGGCAAAGACCAATCGTCATATCGTGGACGATGTACTAATGCGATTTCAATTTTCTTTTGTGAATAGCGCCATAAAACTGCGCCAGCAGCTTGAATTACCCCAGTTTCACTCATCATGAGGATTGTTTCTCATTCTTAAAGCGTTTAGCAAACAAAGAGTGCATATTCTTCAGAGAATGACCGGTAGCACTCGTTGTATGACGAATCCATTGATCTCCTGTGAGGTGCCAGCTGGAAACCTCATCAGATAGGCCCAAATCAAGAATCTCCTGGAGATATTCCTTATGGGATTTCTTATCAATGCGTACAAGACTTTCTACGCGTCGATTGAGGTTTCTTCCCATCAAATCTGCACTGCCAATCCAATATTCGTCTTCTCCTGCATTAGTGAAGTGGAAGATGCGAGAGTGCTCAAGAAAACGTCCCAGAATTGATCTGACTTTTATGTTTTCGGATAGTCCAGGTACCCCAGGTTTGAGGGCGCAAATTCCGCGGACAACTAGATCTACAGGGACTCCAGCCTGTGATGCTTCATAAAGTTTTTCAACAAACTCTTCATCCAAAAGTGAATTCAATTTCAACTGAACTCCAGATGGCATTCCGTCTTTAGCATTTTGGATTTCTTGATCAATTCTTTCAATCAGTCCTGGGCGCAATGTTCGTGGTGCAACCAATAGTCGGCCATAGGTTGATTGCGGAGCGAAACCTGATAACTGATTAAACAACTTTGATAAATCATCGGTTAGTTCTTGATCACTACTGAGAATGCCTAAGTCTTCATACATGCGGGCAGTTTTTGGATTGTAATTTCCGGTACCGATATGGCAGTAGCTACGTATTCCAGTTGGTTCATCGCGTACTACTAGCGATAGCTTCGCGTGCGTTTTAAGTCCCATCAATCCATAGACAACGTGGACACCTACTGATTCAAGCTTTCTTGCCCATCGAACGTTTGCTTGCTCATCAAATCGTGCGCGAATTTCGATTACAGCCAAGACTTGCTTACCTGCTTCAGCTGCTTCAATCAGTGCTTCAACGATTGGTGAGTCTCCAGAAGTTCTGTAAAGAGTCTGTTTAATTGCTAAAACATGTGGATCGCGTGCCGCACTTTCAAGGAAGCCCACAACTGAAGAAGTGAAGGATTCATAGGGGTGATGTAGAAGTATTTCGCCTTGGCGAATAGCAGAGAAAAACATATCTGTATCTTCTGTATCTACTTCTTTTAGAGACTTGGTTGTTCTAGATCTAAAGGGTGCAAACTTTAACTCTGGAAAATCTAAGTCAGCTATTTTGTTTAGGCTGGTGAGATCCATTGGATTTGGGACAGAAATGATGTTCTCGGGATTAATCTGAAGATGCTCTGCAAGGCTCTCTAAACGAGAAGTGTCGATTCCTTCTTCTATCTCTAAACGCACGGGTGGACCGAATCGGCGGCGCTGTAACTCTTGCTCTAGTGAAATTAAGAGATTTTCAGAGTCTTCTTCGTCGAGATCTAAATCTTGATTTCGGGTCACACGGAATGTGTAGTGATCTTCAATAATCATTCCAGGAAACAACTCTTGCAAGTGAATTGCTATGACGCTTTCCAGTGGAATATATCTATGCGCTTTACTTGGGCCAACTGGCATGAATCTGTTAAGAATCGGTGGAACTTTTACCCGTGCGAAGAAAACAGCTCCGGTGGTTGGATTTTTTACGATGACTGCAAGATTGAGTGAAAGACCAGAGATGTAGGGAAATGGGTGTGAAGGATCGACGGCCAGCGGGGTCAAAACTGGGAATACGCGATCTGAAAATATTTTAGAGACGAACTTTCGTTCGTCGGAATCTAGTTCTTCCCACTCGACAATTTCGATTCCTGATTTTCTCAACTCAGGTAGAAGTTCATTCTTAAAAATATTTGATTGTCGTGAGACCAATTCGTGAGTGCGGCGAGAGATTTCCTTCATCAACACATTTGGTTCGATGTCTGGACTTGCTGTCATCGGAGAACCATCTTCAAGATTGCTCAAAACAGATGCAACCCGCACCATATAAAATTCATCCAAATTAGATGAAAATATCGCCATGAAACGTACGCGCTCAAGGAGTGGAGTTGACGGATCCGCTGCTAAATCAAGGACGCGTTCGTTGAAGGAGAGCCAACTGAGCTCTCTATCAATCAGGTTTGATGCGGGAAGCATGGATAAATAGTCGCTTTTCTAAATGAACAGTAGGGAAAGAGCAAATGATAACAGTCTTAACTCAATTGGAAAGAGGTGCTCTGCAGGCTCATTAATTCGCTGGCCATGATGTCAGCGATGTGTACTTTCCACTTCGGCCATCACCTGATGAACGTCCACGTATTCTGCGCCACACCCAAGGAAGCGCAAAAGTTAGGAACCACAAAAGAGTTAAAGCTTTGCGTAGAACCCACGGTTTCTTCTTGGATGGAATTACTGATTCTTTCCAACCGGAATCAAATGGAGCACCTATTTTTTCAAGTACCGCTTGTGCCACTCTGTAATGCCCCGTTGTGTTTAAGTGCAAGCGATCAAATGCCAAAAGATTTGGATTAGCTGATTGAGGATCCATAGATGCATCCATGACTAACAAATTAAACTTATCTGCAACCTCTCGAACGATTGAGTTAAATGAACTCATTCGTTGCTCCCACATTACGGATGCTTTACCACCATTGCCATTTTTTTCTAGAACAGTAAAAAGCACAATACTTGCACCTGTTTGAACCAGTTGTGTGACGGCCTTTACATACGCTGTACGAACAATGTTTCGGTCAAAATTTGGACGAAGTGCATCATTTGCACCGGCGTGAAATGAGACAAGCGTCTGTGGCCCATCAATAAGTGGTAGCGCTAATGGCACTTGTTCTTCAAAGACTTGCTTAACTAACTTTCCGCGGATAGCGAAGTTTGCATACTTAAATTCAGGGTTCTGCTTAGCAAGGATGTCGGCAACGCGATCGGCCCAGCCTCGGTAATTACCGTTAATGATTTCATCGCTCATTCCTTCTGAGAACGAGTCGCCAAGAACCAAAAATCGTGTGTACTGCATTTATTTCTTTCTACGTGCCTCGTCCACCCAGAACAGTGCAATTGATGTTGCAACACTTGCATTGAGTGATTCGGTTGCTGCGTTCATGGGAATAGAAACAACGAGATCGCATTTTTCGCGAACAAGACGTGAAAGACCTTTTCCTTCGCTGCCAACAACAATCATGATTGGTTCGGTTGCGACCTTCATCTCTGACAAGGTGACATCTGATTCGCCATCTAAACCAACTACAAAGCAGCCCATTTTCTTGGCATCTTCAATTGTGCGAGCCATGTTGGTCACTTGTGCAACAGGTATGCGGGCCGCAGCTCCGGCGGAAGATTTCCAGGCAGATGCAGTCATTGCTGCAGCACGGCGCTCTGTCATAACAACTCCGGCAACACCAAAAGCAGCGGCGCTTCGAACAATTGCACCGAGGTTACGTGGATCTGTTACGCCATCTAAAGCAATGATGAGCGCTGGATACTTTGCACGTTCGCTAATTTCTTGGAAAGAAGAGTATTGGTAAGGCTTAATAGCAAGAATGATTCCTTGGCTATTTGCAGAGATGCCTTCGATTTCGGCGCGGTGTACTTCGCGAATTGGCAATCCGTGATGCAAAGCAAGTTGTAATGACTCTGCAACTCGATCGTCAACATCGATACTGCGCGCAACCATTAATTCAGTTGCCGGAACAGCAGCACGTAGTGCTTCTAGAACTGCGTTACGACCAGAAACAATTTCGCCCTTTGGTTTTTCCATACGAACAGAACGTGCACCAGAAGATGGTGAACGTTTTTCTGCGGCCTTCTTTCGCTTAGCAGCTGCGTGATACGGACGATCTTCTGCTTTAGGTGTCGGACCTTTACCTGACAGACGACTCTTATTTTTTCCACCAGTGCCACCGGAAGGACCTTTTTTAGATCCGCGCACTGCGCCTTTGCGTTCTGAATTGCCGGCCATTTATTTACTGCCTTCTGTTGGTGTTGCATTGGATGTCATCGACCAACGTGGCCCTTGAGCAGTGTCTTCAATCGAAATTCCGAGTGCAGCTAAACCATCACGGATGGCATCAGATGCTGCAAAGTCTTTACGTTCGCGGGCCGCAGTGCGCTGAGCAAGGGCTAACTTAATTGTTCCATCGAGTGCTGCAGTCAGGTCTGTTGCTCCAGATTGTGCGAATACTGAATCAAATGGATCGCAACCAAGTACTTCGAGTGCTCCACGAATCTCATTTGCGCGTTGTGCAATCGCTTTTTTATCACCATCGGTAATTGCGGTATTGCCTAGACGCAGTGATTCAGAGATACCAGCTAGTGCTGTTGGCACTGCTAAATCATCATTCATGGCCGCAGTAAAAGTAGCGTTAACAACTGGTGTTGGTTCGGTACCGAGGATTTCAACTGAGCGCTGCAAGAAAGACTCAATACGACGAAACGCGATTGCGGATTCCTCGAGGGCGCCCATAGAAAATTCGAGCATTGATCGATAGTGCGCACCGCCGAGATACCAGCGAAGTTCAATGCCACGAACTGATTTCAGTAATTCGGCTACTTGTAGTGAGTTGCCGAGTGACTTACTCATTTTTTCGCCAGATGCTGTAACCCATGCGTTATGCATCCAAAGTTTTGCAAATGGATAACCCGCTGCTTCTGATTGTGCAATTTCATTTTCGTGGTGTGGGAAAACTAGATCTAATCCGCCGCCATGAATATCAAATGCTTCACCTAAGTATGTATGCGCCATCGCAGAACATTCGAGGTGCCACCCTGGGCGACCTGCACCCCACGGAGTTGGCCATGATGGGTCTCCTGGTTTTGCAGCTTTCCATAGTGCGAAATCTCGTGGATCTTTTTTATATGTTTCATCCGCATCCGCGGCCGGCAGCAGATCATCTAATTTTTGACGAGAAAGAGTCAGATAAGAAGTGAGTTTGCGAACTTCTAAATACACATCGCCGTTGCCAGGTGCGTAAGCAGCTCCACGTTCGATGAGTTTTTGCATTAACTCGATCATCTGTGTGACATGGCCTGTCGCGCGAGGTTCATACGTTGGCGGCATGACATTTAGCGCAGCGTATGCATCGGCAAATGCGCGCTCGTATTTCATGGCAACTGCCCACCAAGGCATCTCTTCGTGAACAGCTTTGTGCAAGATCTTGTCATCAATATCTGTGACGTTACGAATAAAAGTTACGTTGTAACCACTCTTTGTGAGCCAACGGCGCAAAATATCGAAGTTAACTCCGCTACGTACGTGACCGATGTGAGGTGGTGCTTGAACAGTTGCACCACAGAGATAAATAGATGCTTCATCTTTTTTTAACGGTTTAAAAGGTGCAGTGGTTCGCGTTAATGTGTCATATAAATGTAGCGAACTCATTGGGCAATTCTACCCTTGCTTAATGAGTAAGGCTGACGCGATAGCAGCGATACCGCGACCTTCACCCGTTAAACCCATGCCATCAGTTGTTGTTGCAAGTACGGAAACATTCGCGCCACCGAGGGCTGCAGATAATGTCGCAATCGCTTCACTGCGACGAGCGGCAAGCTTTGGTCGATTGCCAATAATTTGAACAGTTACGTTTGAGATTGCATAACCTGCTGCACTGATTTTCTGGAATGTTTCTTTCAATAACGTCACACCTGATGCACCTGCATACTCTGGTTTATCTGTTCCAAAGTTTGTTCCGAGATCTCCTAGCTGTGCGGCTGCAAATAAAGCATCACAGATTGCATGGGATGCAACATCGCCATCAGAGTGACCTTCAACGCCTGTTTCATTAGGCCACAACAATCCCGCCAACCATAATGGACGACCATCTGCGAATGCGTGTGCATCAACACCCACACCTGTTCTAAATCCTGTTGATGTACCGAGCAACGAGATTGCAGTTGCTAGATCTGTTGGTGTTGTAATTTTTAGTGCACGTTCTTCGCCGTTGATAATCAAAACTTTATGACCAAGGGCTTCAACGAGTGCGCCATCATCTGTGGCGTCAGCACCGCTTGCGTGTGCTTTCTTTAAAGTATCTAGATCAAAACCTTGTGGTGTTTGCACACGGCGCATTGTTGTGCGATCCGGTGTTGATGTGACGTGTCCCTGGGCATCAACGCTCTTGACGGTATCAATTAACTCAAGACCAGGAATGACTGCGACTTCACCTTTTTCTAGGGAAGTTAATACACGTTGTGCCAACTCTGTTGTTGCTAGCGCACGCGCTGCATCATGAACCAAAACATATTTACTTTTGCCTGATAGCGCTGCGATTCCTGCACGCACGCTATCTGAGCGGGTTGTTCCACCCACAACAACGGTAATGTCGCTGCCAACTAGTTCTTGTATTTGTTTTTCATATCCCGCTGGGGCGCAGATAACTATTTCAGATGCAATAGGTGCAAGAGCTGCAACAGCGTGTTCAATAAGTGTGCGATTGCCGAGAGAGATAAGTGCTTTAGGAAGTGTGGCACCGAATCTTTCGCCACTGCCAGCGGCTGCAATGATGGCCGCACACTGGCTCATTTGTTTCCCCAAATACGTAGAAAATTTAAACCAAAATTAAGAAGCTAAAACCTCATCGAGGATGACAGCTGCTTTTTCTTCATCAGTGCGCTCTGCAAGTGCGAGCTCTGAAATCAAAATCTGCTTTGCCTTTGCAAGCATGCGCTTTTCGCCAGCAGATAGTCCACGATCTAGATCGCGGCGATACAAATCGCGAACAACTTCGGCGACCTTAATAACATCTCCTGATGCCAACTTCTCAAGGTTTGCCTTGTAACGGCGTGACCAGTTAGTTGGTTCTTCTGTGTAAGGCTGACGCAAAACATTAAATACACGATCAAGTCCGGCGCTATCTACAACATCTCTCACGCCGACGAGGTCAACGTTTTCTGCTGGTACGCGAACTGTGAGGTCGCCTTGTGCAACCTTTAAAACGAGGTAGGTCTTCTCTTCGCCTTTAATAACTCGGGTTTCGATGGCTTCGATAAGTGCTGCTCCGTGATGAGGATAAACAACGGTTTCGCCGACCTTAAATGTCATGTGTTGCCCTTCGTTAGAGGCTAATAATACCAGCCATTTATGGGGTTAGTCACCTCGGATTCATGCGGGTAAAAACGCCCTTTTGCCATGAGAGAATATGAGCACTACATCTTGACAAAAGCGAAAAACTAAATTTTTCAAAGTATTTGGAGATTAGAAATGCGTCTTCGCACAATAGTTGCGCCACTTGTAATTGCTGCGCTTGCACTTTCACTTACTGGATGCGGTGCAGGATCTAATGCAACTACTCGGTTAACAAAGAAAGTAACCGATGGGCAGGAAGCTGAAATCAAGAATGATGGAAACAAAATTGTATTAAGAAACTTTGTTTTAGTTACACAACCAGATGGTTCAGCAGTTGTGGTTGGAACAATCATTAACCGCGGTGAAAATGAAGACGCACTTTTAGGTGTAGCAATCCCAGGAATTCAGGCACAAATTACTGGTGCCAGCACACTCGCTCCAAATGGCGTAATAACTTTTGAAGGCGATATTGCAAATATTAAAGCGATCATCCCTGGTGCGAATTTAGCGCAAGGCACTCATACAAATCTCTCGCTTTTCTTCGGCAATGCCGGAGAAATTACCTTTGATGTTCTTGTGCAAAAGCCAGAGGGAATTTATGCAGGAGTTACTTCTCAAGCTTCCATCTTGTAACCAAGACCGCGCACAGTCTGAATAACAACTGGGTTGGCTGGATCTGCTTCAATCTTCGCGCGTAAGCGCTTAATGTGAACATCTAAAGTCTTAGTATCTCCCACGTAATCACTGCCCCACACGCGATCAATAAGTTGCATGCGCGTCAGCACACGACCTGCATTTCGCATAAGAAACTCGAGCAATTCAAACTCTTTGAGTGGAAATGAAACACTTTCATTATTAATGCTGACCAAGTGACGTTCTACATCCATGCGAACTGGACCTGCAGCAAGTGAGCCACTGTTAGTGCTTTCATCTGTGAATTCGCCGGTATTGCGACGAAGCACTGCGCGAATTCGAGCTACTAATTCTCGCGAAGAATATGGCTTAGTGATGTAGTCATCTGCACCAAGTTCGAGACCAACAACCTTGTCGATTTCAGAATCTTTTGCGGTCAGCATGATTATTGGAACATTTGAACGTGTACGCAGTTGCTTGCATACTTCCGTGCCCGATAAGCCAGGCAACATAAGGTCTAGTAAAACTAAGTCGGCCCCACCGCGATCAAACTCTTCTATTGCTTTGGTGCCAGTATCGGCAACGCAGACATCAAAACCTTCACGGCCTAACAAATATCCCAATGCATCTGAAAATGAATCTTCATCTTCCACAACTAGAATTCGGGACATTATTTTTCCTCCGTCAAACTAGGGACGCTTACAAGGTTCTCTCGTAAGTCGCCTGTTTCTTTAAATTCAGGAAGTCTCATAGTGAAAGTGCTTCCTTCGCCTTCTTCGCTCCACACAGTTATATCGCCACCGTGATTTGTAATGATGTGTTTAACAATTGATAAACCAAGACCAGTTCCACCAGTTGCGCGCGAGCGAGCTGGATCGACGCGATAGAAACGCTCAAAGATTCTCTCTATATTCTCATCTGAGATTCCAATTCCTTGATCTTTCACTTTTAGCTCAGCTAAACCATCTACTTTATTGAGCGAAACGACTACCGTAGTTTTATCAGGACTGTAGTTGATTGCATTTTCAATCAGATTGCTGATTGCCATTTCGAGTTGACTCTCGTCGCCTAAAATAGTGACTTCGTTATTTCGAATAAATTCAATCCTAATTTCTCTGGATTCTGCAGTTAAGCGTGATTCATCAATCGCTTGCAAAACCAAATCACTTAACAAAATAGGAGCCGCATCCTTGAGCGGATCTTCATCTTGAATTCTAGATAGGTTGATAATTTCTTGAACTAAATCTGAGAGTCGTTTGGCTTCGGTCTGCATTCTGGAAGCAAAACGTGTAATCGCTACTGGATCATCGCTGGCTTCAAGTACCGCTTCACTCAAAATTGAGAGGGCACCGATAGGTGTTTTTAGTTCGTGTGAAATATTGGCAACAAAGTCTCGGCGCACAGCATCTAGACGACGAAATTCTGAATCATCAAAAATTAGTACTGCAATTACGCCTTGGTTACCGATTGGGGCTACGCGAACCAAAAGGTTGTGTGTTCCTTCTCCAATAGGGCCACGAGGTAATTCGATAGTTGCTTCTTGCGCAATTTGTGAACGTCGACAAGCTCGAACAATATTTAGAATTTCATCGCTTACTAATTTTCCTTCACGCACCATGCCCAGAGTTGTAGATGCATCCGATGCACGAATAACAACTTCACCTGGTGCCAGTAATAAATACTCTGCGTCCACAACTTCGAGTAGATCAACTATTCCTGGCGGCAACGGGGCAAAGCTGTTTGCACTTTCACGAGCCGCGCGTCTTCCGAACATGGCACCATCGTAGAGATTGCTGTCGCATCTCTCACAATTAGGGGTGAGCCTGCCTTGAAAAAATCCATTTCTTAGCCCTGTATTCAAGTTCTGTTAACCCACCTCCACCAAGAATGGACGAGCGCGAGGTACGGTTATCCAATGCGCGACGCCTTTCATGATGACCTAGATTCCATCGGACTCTCTCTCGTTGAGATGAGTCAACTTGCCAACACTGCGATGGTGCGCGCAACCAAAGCAATTTTGGAAGCTGATCTTGCTATCGCTGAAGAAGTTATCTCCGAAGACGAGCGCATTGATAATTTGCACCATGATTTAGATACTCGCACGCTTACTTTATTGGCACGTCAACAACCAGTAGCTGGCGACCTACGCACAATCGTTGCCTCTATTCGTATGAGCTCTGACATCGAGCGAATGGGCGATCTTGCGCACCACATCGCAAAGCTTGCACGTATGCGTTATCCAGCATGTGCGATTCCACCAGAATTAGTTTTTATTATTCAAGAAATGGGTCAAGTGGCCCAAAGAATCATGACTAAAACAACCGGCATCATTACATCTCGCGACACATTAGCCGCAGTAGAACTTGAAAAAGATGATGATGACATGGACAAGTTACACCGTAAGTTATTTGAAATTTTACTCGACGATAATTGGGCTCACGGAATTGAAACAGCAATCGATATGACCTTGATTGGCCGCTACTACGAGCGCTATGCAGATCATGCAGTCTCAGTTGCTCGCCGTGTGTACTTCCTTGTTACAGGTACGTACTCATCTGATTTTGCTTAATTACTTTTTGCCCTGATTCGCAACTGCTGCAATAGCCGCTTGGGCTGCAGCGGGATCTAAATACTCTCCGCCAGATTTAAGTGGCTTTAAATCTTGACCTAATTCGTAATACAACGGAATGCCAGTTGGGATATTTAATCCGGCGATATCAGTATCACTAATTCCATCTAAATGCTTAACGAGTGCGCGCAATGAGTTGCCATGGGCTGTAACCAATACAGTTTTTCCACTTAACAAATCTGGCGCAATGTTCTCGTGCCAATACGGCAACATGCGTGTGACAACATCTTTTAAGCACTCTGTCTTTGGAAGATCTTTGCCAAGTCCTGCATAACGTGAATCATGTGCTTGGCTAAATTCAGAACTATCTTCGATCGCCGGTGGTGGCACATCAAAAGAGCGACGCCACAATTGGAATTGTTCTTCGCCATATGTAGCAAGGGTCTCTTTTTTATCTTTTCCTTGCAGTGCGCCATAGTGACGTTCATTTAATCGCCATGAACGCGAAACCGGAATCCAATGACGATCACATGCATCCAGCGCCAATTGCGATGTATGAATTGCACGACGTAGCAAAGATGTATGAACTAAATCTGGCAATAAACCGCGCTCGGCCAAAAGTGCTCCGCCACGCTTTGCTTCTGCTTCGCCGGATGCGGATAAGTGAACATCAACCCAACCTGTAAACAGATTCTTTGCATTCCATTCGGATTCTCCGTGGCGCAAAAGAATGAGTTTGATTGTCATATGAGCATCTTAAATGAAGTGTCGAGCAAACTCTAAATTTGCAAGTGATTCGCCGCGAGAAACTCGCCATGCCCACTCGCGACGAATTGCATTAGCAAAACCGAGTTCGAGTAATGGATTAAATGAAGAGTCTGAGTACTGCAATACCGCACCGAGCAATCGATCTATTTCGCGATCTGTGACCGCATTAAGAGGCAGGCGCCCCACTAGATAAATATCTCCGAGAGTATTGATTGCAAATGCGATGCCATACATGGACGCATTTTTAGTCATGCACCAGTGGTGTACACCAGCTTCGTTCTCATCTGGTTTGCGAATAACGAAAGCGTTAATGCTTAAGGAGTGATCTCCAACAACTAGAGCGCAGTGCGTCTGTAATTTGGTTTCACCGGGCAACGTCACTAAAAACGTATTCTCATCCCGGCGGTCATAATCGAGGTCGTGAGAATCTAGAAACTCTTCGATTATGACGCGTGGATCAATAGCCATCAGGCACCAGAAGTTTTACGCGCTTCACGTACATCAGAGAGCACGCGATCATAAATATCAAGGGTTCCACGAGCAGTTGCATCCCAACCAAAGTGTGAAGCATGTTCGATCGCACCGATGGATAACAAAACACGACGTTGTGGTTCTTGAATTAAACGTGAGAGAACAGATGACCACGCACGTGGATCGTGACCATCGACAAGTACGCCAGAAATACCGTCAGCAACTGCTGTGCGAAGTCCGCCAACTGCTGTTGCAACAACTGGTGTTCCACATGCTTGTGCTTCAAGTGCGACTAAACCAAAACTTTCAGAATAACTTGGAACGCACACAAGATCTGCTGCGCGATACCACTGTGGCAAATCTGCACGGGGAACAGGTGGTGCAAATTGCACAACATCTGAAATTCCAAGCCATGCCACTAACTCTTTTAAGCGTTCTACTTCTGATGTGTTGGCACCTGATGCGCCACCAATGATGTTAACGACAAGTTTTGGTCGCAACTGCGGTGAGTGCTTAATCATTTCTGACGTTGCACGGATCAATAATTCAGGACCTTTATGTGGCTGGATGCGACCAACGAAAGTAATAACGAGCGCGTCTTGATTTAAACCAACAGCCTTACGAGCGGCAGTACGTCCAGCACCTGGTGTAAATGTGTAGAGATCAACTCCAGGACTTACAACATGAACGTTGTCAGGACATGCGCTGTACAGCGAAACCAAACTTGCAGCTTCTGCATCTGTATTTGCAATTAAGCCAGTGGCGGCTGCAACAACTTGTGTTTCACCCTGCACACGAATCATTGGTTCTGGTACTTCGCCTTCGGCCAAATTTAAATTCTTTACGCGAGCCATTGTGTGCATCGTGTGAACAAGTGGAATACCGAGCTTTTCTGCCGCTGGCATCGCTACTTTTCCTGAGATCCAATAATGTGAATGGATCACGTCATAAGAATCTTCACTCATAATTCGTGTAAATTCTTTTGATAACTCACCGATTAATTCGGGTAATCGCTCTTTAGTAACGCCGTCGACTGGTCCAACGTTGAGGTGGCGAACACGAACACCCGGAGAAATTTCTACGATATCTGCAACATCTTTATTTGTTCGACGAGTAAAAATATCTACTTGCACACCCATCGCTGCCATACGTTCGGCGCTTTCGGTGACATAAATATTCATGCCGCCGGCATCACCAATACCTGGTTGATCCAGTGGTGATGTGTGCACCATCAATGTGGCAATGCGGCCATTCATGTGCCAAGTCTACCCGCGTGTAATGCAGGCGCGAATTGAGCCTATTGCCTCTGATCCTCCGTAAATACGCTCAGATGTATCTGTCACGCTGATTCCAAACTCTGCCAACGCAGCAACCATCAATGTTTCAAACGCTCGTATTGAACCATCGCTAATCTTGAAAATAATTGTGCGTCCATCTGCAAGTGTTGCAATTTCAACACCTTCGGCGCCCTCTTTCATAAATAGCCCCGGAACTTCGCGCATCAATCGTGTTGTTAATCTTTTTTCTCCTGCAACCATCTCTGGAAAATCTCTGCACGCTTGCACAACTCTTTGATGAATTGGATCTGTTGAAATTGTTATTGCGCGCATCGCGCGAGCAAGTCCCATGAGTGAAAAGAGAAATAGTGGAGCGCCACATCCATCGGCGCTAGTGAGAGCAACTTTCTCACTAGCTAAATTCTCTAACTCTTCTCTAATTGCTATCTGTAATGGATGCGCTGGATCTAAGTAATTAGCCGTCGGCCATCCCGCAGCAACACACGTTGCAAGCATTCCTGCATGCTTTCCGCTGCAATTCATAGCAAGACGTGTCGGTTCTTTATCTGCCCATGCGCGTCGCTCTGGTTCGCCTAAAGGCTTATCTTTTGCGTTCTGTAAATCTTTTTCTGTTAAACCAACGGTTGCCAATATTTCCAGTGCACCTTCTTGATGCATGGCAGCACCTGAGTGGCTTGAGCTTGCAAGTGCCAATAGTCGTGGTTCGAGATCCAAACCATTTCGAATCATTGCACTGCTTTGAATAGATTTAATTGTTGATCGTGGATACGTCAGCTGCGTTGGATCACCTTTTGTGAAGAGCACAGAACCATCTGAGTTAAGCAAAATTAAATGACCAGTATGAACAGATTCAACGACACCGCTTCTGGTTATTTCAGCGAGTATCTCGCCTGCAGAAAATTTAGTCATTGGAACGAGGAAGAGATGACCAGATGTGGGCTTGTAACTCTTTGCCTTCTGCAGCCATGTCGTATGCAAAGAAGAGTTCGCCGGCAACTAAACCGTAGAGACGCACACCAGCTGTAACAATCTTTGCACTTGGTGCTGAATAACCTTGATCCATAACGAGTTGAATCTTTGGACCATCGAATTGTCCGACCCATCCTTCGGTGATTCCGGTGTTATGTGAAATCAAAACTTCTAAAACATTATTTGGTTTAACCCGCCAAAAACCAGTTTCGGATGCACCAGGGCGAATGACTTCGCCTTCTGAATCAATAATCCATGAACGTGAGTAATAACTTAAAAATGGGCGACCATCGTGATTAAAAACTATTTCGTGGTTGTATTCAAAACCTTCGATACCTGGGTATTCACCACGACCTTTTCCACGCCATGTGCCAACGAGCCATGCAAGTGGATTGAGATCTGGATGTAATCCTTCAGGAATTGTAAAAACCACTATCGCTGTCCCTTGAGGTAAGTGCTTCGAATACGAGCGCGTGCCTGGCGTTCTTTTCTACGTACTCCGTAAACCATCAACGCCACGCCAAGTGCAAGGGCTGCAACGGCTAAAAGCACAGCGGTTGTGATTTCCATACCCGCAAGCGTACTTTAGAGTTGGCGTATGTCTCGCACTTCAAATCTGGTCATCAAATTAACCTGTGGCCTTGAATCACCAGAGCGCGTATCGCAGGCTTTCTCTGTTGCATCCGCGGCGCTTGCATCGGGTGTCAACGTTTCATTCTGGCTAACCGGTGATGCTGCCTACTTTGCACTGCCAGGAAAAGCAGCAGCATTTCAATTGCCACATGCAGCACCTCTTGAAGATCAACTCAGCGCACTTGTCTTAGGTGCACGAGTTGTTTTATGTTCACAGTGCGCAGTACGCCGAAACATAAATGATGGCGATCAAATTAAAGGAATTGTTATTGAAGGCGCCGCATCATTTGTTGAAGAGATTACTCGCGAGAGCACGCAAGCAATCGTTTATTAAATTAGGCTGGAACAATAACCTGCTGAATCGCAGGAATTCCATCTACTTCTAGCTGTGCTTCTACCGGTGTATTTCGCTTAATTACTGCCAGTGCAATTGTTCCGAGTTCGTGATGACGTGCAACGGTTCCAATAAAACCAACACGTACTTCGCCATTCATAACATCCGTGCCTTTTGCAGGGGAAGTAACAACACTTCCATCAAGGTGCAATAGAACTAGGCGACGTGGTGGGTTGCCGAGGTTATAGATCTTTGCCACTGTCTCTTGTCCGCGATAACAACCCTTTGCCATATGAACTGATTTGTTTAGAACACCGAGTTCGTTTGGAATTGATTTGTGATCAGTATCAAAACCCATGCGAATTCGACCTGCTGCAACTCGCATTGCATCCAGTGCCCATGTGCCCACTTGTGTTGCGCTCTCGTTAAATACTTTTCGCATATCTTCTAATTCGGCGCGTGGCACAAGTGCATAAGGTCCACCAAGATCAGTCATCACACCTGGTGCTCGCAAAACTGCAAATTCTGATGTTGCATCACGCACGTCTACTCGCAACATGAATTTCATTTTGTTGAGGTACTCAATCAACGTTTCTTTATACCCAGGATCTAAAACCAAAAAGACTGTGTCGCCATCATCGACAACTAAGAATTGGTATTCAACGTGACCTTGTGGATCAAGAATTAAAGCCTCTTGCCACTGGCCAGGTTGTAATTGTTCGTGGTGTTGTGTTGTCAGTGCGTGCAACCATGTCAGGCGATCTTCGCCTTTGATTGCAACGATTTCTAGATGAGATAAATCTGCCCACGCAGTGCCATTTTCAAGAGCGCGCTGTTCTTTTACTGGTTCACCGAAATGCCAAATAGCGCCCTTATCTGGGCCATCTTCTACTAGTACTGCACTCACTTTTACTGGACTTAATTCTGTGGCGCAACGCAGGCCGCGCATGTGCCATAAATTGCAAAGTGTGAAACATCTGTTTTAAATCCATAATCATCTGCGAGCGCATTAACAAACTGGCTTGCAATCTCAATCGGTGCATCGCCCACCGCTTCGCAGCTTCCGCAGACAAGATGTAAATGAGTTAGCTCTTCGGCTGCGTGATATGTCGCACCGCCATGACCAAGGTGCGTGTGCTGAACTAGCCCAACGTTTTCAAGTGTTTCAAGGTTGCGATATACAGTTGATAAATTAATTCCGGGATGTGTTTGGCGAACTTTTTCTGCAACATCTTCCGGGGTTGCATGGCCTAACTCGCGAACTGCAGATAAAACTAATTCGCGCTGCGGTGTAAGGCGTAATCCCTTATCGCGTAACTCGTGTTTGTCGGCCATGCGAGAAGTCTAATCTAGATTTGAATAACTAAATCAGCTGGAACTCCTAGAGCTGCGCTCACGCTTAACTCCTTACGCACCCCGGGTGCAAGGACTACCAGAGTCCATGAACCTGGGGCTGCGAAGAAACGAAATTGTCCATCGACATTAGTTGGAAGCTCTGCAGTGAAATCGCCGTGGCTATCTAAGAGACGAACATGCGCATTAGCCACCGGTACACCATTTGGCACACCATCGTCGACGCCCTCTTTAAGAACAACGCCTTGAATAATGCTCTGTGTACTTAGATCGACTCCATCAAGTGATGGACCACCCGGTGTTGCACCGCATGTTTTCAACTATGCACCAACAGCTACGGGCACTCCGACTAATGAACCGTATTCAGTCCATGAACCGTCGTAATTCTTAACATTGTTAACGCCGAGCAACTCGTGCAATACAAACCATGAGAATGCAGAACGCTCACCAATGCGGCAGTACGCGATTGTGTCTTTTGCTAGATCAACACCAGCGCCTACGTAGATTGATTTGAGTTCTTCCTCTGACTTGAAAGTTCCATCTTCATTGGCAGCCTTTGACCAAGGAATGTTCTTGGCAGTTGGAATATGTCCCTTAATTTGTCCGCCTTCTTGTGGAAGGTGAGCAGGGGCTGCAAGTTCGCCAGAGAATTCAGCAGGAGAGCGAACATCAACGATATTAAGTGTTCCAATTGCTGCAATTACTTCATCGCGGAATGCGCGAATTGAATTATCGCGCTCCTTAGCAACATAACGTGTTGCTGCGCGCGCAGGAACTTCCTTTACCAATGGCAGCGCCTTGAGTTCCCAGAGCTTGCGTCCACCATCGATCAAACGAACATCTTGGTGACCATAAATCTTGAAATACCAGTACGCATATGTTGCAAACCAGTTGTTGTTGCCTCCGTAGAGAACAACTGTTGTGTCATTTGCAATACCGTTCTTTGAAAGAAGAGCTTCGAACTTCTCCTTTGAAACAAGGTCACGCACAAGACCATCTTGCAAGTCATCTCTCCAGTGGAAAGTGATTGCGCCTTCGATGTGGCCTTGTTCGTACAGTGTTGTGTCTTCATCTACTTCTACAAATACAACCTTCGGGTTCTTTAGGTTTTCTGTGACCCAATCAGTTGTTACGAGTGCTGTTTCTCTTGACATTTAGTGCTCCTTTTTCTAAAAAATTTGATTATTAACGAGTACGGATTCTTAAAACGAGCAGATACATCTCACAACCAAGACAATAATTAAAAACAGAGTTTAAAAACGCTGCAGCCAGTGCGAACCCAACTGCAATGCTAAAGACCGGAACAGATCCGATTGCCGCTCCCAATAAGCCGACGAGTGCGAATATGAATCCGACTGTCTGTGCAAACTGTGGCGGACGAGAATCTTCAGTCACTACTTCCCCACGAAGTAGCGGCTTTACTACGCGCTTAAAGATAAATGCGTACGGAGTGAATTGCGGACCACGTATTGCACCAATTGCAAATACAACGCCTTGAAGTGCAAGCACCCAAACATTTTGTGTTGCAAGTGCAATTGCTAAAACAATGACAGTGATTGCTGCACTAAAACGTGGACCGCGAACATCGATAAGTGTTGGTGTTTTTAATTGTTGTGACATGGAAGAAGGATAAAGAAGATGAAAACGAAATACTAATTGCGAAGAACTTGCACTTACTTAACTGATGCAATTGCCGCGAGAACTTCATCGCGTTTAGGCGCGCCAACAGCGCGTCCTACTTCTGTGCCGCTCTTATCCAGAATTAAAGTTGTTGGAGTAGACAAAATATTGAGGCGATTGACGAGATCCAGGTGAGATTCGGCATCTATGTGAAGATGAGCCACGTCGTGCATGTCAGCTGTCATCTGTGACAAGAGCGCACGAGTCGTGCGACACGGTGTGCAAAATGCTGATGAGAATTGAACCAGCGTCACTCGCGATCCGAGGGGCGCCCCCAACATCTGCGCATTCAGGATAGCCGCCTTGCTCTTACGTACTTTGAAATGGCCCTCGCGCGTTTTGTGCCAGATGCCGTAGGCAGTAGCTAGGGCAAGCACGATAAC
>Ga0208788_1000399_pt1 | contig 21364 bp, 12 predicted proteins | sample Wag4_2014_7_11_3_FD_187363 | JGI IMG/M metagenome (GOLD analysis project Ga0208788, IMG submission 187363) | Fresh water mixed with fracking chemicals microbial communities from Ohio, USA - Utica-2 Time Series FC 2014_7_11 (SPAdes) (version 2) ...
TTCAAAGATTCTGGAAGGTTGGATTGCTCCTTACGATGCAACCGTTGTTACAAAGCTTCGTCAAGAAATGATGCCTATCCTGGGTAAAACCAACCTTGATGAATTCGCTATGGGTTCATCAACCGAGTTCTCAGCTTATGGACCAAGCAAGAACCCATGGGATCTAACAAGAATTCCTGGTGGTTCCGGTGGTGGATCTTCATCTGTTGTTTCTTCTTTCCAGTCACCACTAGCTATTGGTTCAGACACCGGTGGTTCTATTCGATTCCCTGGAGCAGTAACTGGAACTGTTGGAATCAAGCCAACCTATGGAGCTGTCTCAAGATACGGACTAATCGCTCTAGCTTCATCTCTAGATCAAATTGGTCCTGTGGCTAGAAATGTTTTGGATGCTGCTTATCTTCAAGATGTAATTGCTGGCTATGACCCAAGAGATAGCACTTCACTAAAAGACTCACTTGGTTCAATGGTTGAGGCTGCAAAGAATGGATCACTAAAGGGCAAGAAAGTGGGTGTAATCAAGCAGCTATCAGGTGCCGGTTTCCAACAGGGTGTTCAAAACAGATTTGCTGAGGCATTGAAGCTAATCACTGATGCTGGTGCAGAGATTGTTGAAGTTGACTGCCCGTCATTTGAATATGCAATTGATGCTTACTACTTGATTCTTCCTGCGGAAGCATCAAGTAACCTCGCCAAGTTCGACTCAGTTCGTTTTGGTATGAGAGTTACTCCTGAAGGTAACCCAACCATTGAACGTGTGATGGCTGCCACCCGTGAAGCTGGCTTTGGTCCAGAAGTGAAGAGAAGAATCATTCTTGGAACTTATGCTCTTTCAGCTGGTTCATTCGACAAATTCTACGGTGCAGCTTTGAAGGTAAGAACACTTATTCAAAGAGACTTTGATGCAGCTTTTGCTAAGGCAGATGTTCTAGTTTCGCCAACAGCTCCAACAACTGCGTTCAAGTTTGGCGAGAAGGTTGCAGATCCGCTAGCTATGTATCTAAACGACATTGCAACCATTCCTGCAAACCTTGCAGGTATTCCAGGTATCTCAGTTCCTATTGGTCTAGCTGATGAAGATAACCTTCCGGTTGGTATCCAGTTCCTAGCACCTGCTCATAAGGATGCTGCTCTGTATGAAGTGGGAGCTGCACTTGAAGGAATCCTTGAAGGCATCTGGGGCAAGCGCATGATGGACTTTGCACCAAAGTTGGAGGGTAACTAATGGCTAAAGCTAACTTGATGGATTACGACAAAGCTCTAGAGCTTTTTGAAGTAGTCATTGGTCTTGAAGTACACATTGAGCTAAACACCAACACCAAGATGTTTTGTGGTTGTAAGAATGACTTTGGTGATGAACCAAACACTAACGTTTGCCCAATCTGTATTGGTCTACCTGGATCACTCCCTGTTGTAAACCGCAAGGCTGTTGAGTCTTCAATCTCTATCGGCCTAGCTCTTGGTTGCCAGATTGCACCTACCGGCGGATTCTCAAGAAAGAACTACTTCTATCCAGATCTAGCTAAGAACTACCAGACTTCACAGTTTAGAGACCCAATTGCATTTGAAGGTCAGCTAGAGGTGGAAGTTCCTAGTGGTAACAAGTTCACAGTTCAGATTGAACGAGCACACATGGAAGAAGACGCTGGAAAGCTAACCCACATCGGTGGTTCAACAGGTCGTATTCAAGGAGCTGAATACTCTCTCGTTGACTACAACCGTGCAGGTGTTCCACTAGTTGAGATTGTTACTAAGCCTGTATTTGGAGTAGGGGCAGAAGGTCCTGAACTAGCAGCTGCGTATGTTCGCTCAATCAGAGAAATCGTGAAAGCCCTTGGCGTTAGCGATGCTCGTATGGAACGTGGAAACGTTCGCTGTGATGCCAACGTTTCTATTAGACCGCACGGTCAAGAGAAACTTGGCACCAGAACTGAGACTAAGAACGTTAACTCACTTAGATCTATTGAACGTGCAGTTAGATATGAAATCCAGAGACAAGCAGCAATTTTGGCTGCTGGTGGAACCATCACCCAGGAAACTAGACACTGGCACGAAGACAAGGGTTCAACAAGTGCAGGAAGACCTAAGTCTGACGCTGATGACTACCGTTACTTCCCAGAACCAGACCTAGTTCCTGTTGAGCCTTCTCACGAACTAATTGAGAAACTACGTTCACTTCTTCCAGAGAACCCAGCTGATAGACGCAAGCGTCTAGCCGGCGAGTGGAACTTTGCTGAGATGGAATTCAGAGATGTTGTAAACGCTGGACTTCTTGACTTCATTGAAGAAGCAGTAGCTGCTGGAGCAAAGCCTCAGGCTGCACGTAAATGGTATTCAGGTGAGATTGCTCGTATTGCTAACTCAGAAGACAAAGATGTTTCAGAAATGAACATCACACCAACCCAGGTAGCAGAGATTGCAACTCTTATTGAATCAGGCAAGATCAACGACCGAATCGCTCGTGAAGTTCTATCAGCAGTGTTAGCTGGGGAAGGGTCGCCTGCAGAGATTGTTTCTTCTAGAAACCTTGAAGTTGTATCTGATGATGGAGCACTAATTGCAGCCATTGATGAAGCACTGTCTAAGCAACCTGATGTTCTGGAGAAGATCCGTGAAGGCAAGCTTCAGGCTGCTGGAGCTGTCATTGGTGCAGTAATGCAAGCGATGAAGGGTCAAGCAGACGCTGCTCGAGTTAGAGAACTAGTGCTTGAGAGAGCAAACCAGTAATTCTTAAAGGTAAAAAACCCGAGGCTAATTACCTCGGGTTTTTCTTTTGGGGTGAGTAACGGGACTTGAACCCGCGACATCCTGGACCACAACCAGGCGCTCTACCAGCTGAGCTATACCCACCATGTTTTATTCCGGACTAGCCGAAATCAACTCTCAAAGTTTATCAGTCTTCAGTACCTGCGCTAGTGCTTGAGCCTCTTCGCTGGTTGGGCCTGGAGCTTCAACAAACACGCTGCTTCTGTAGTACCTGAGTTCCTCAATAGATTCAAGGATGTCGGCAAGCGCTCTATGGCCACCGTCTTTCTTAGGAGCTTGGAAATAGACCCTTGGATACCAGCGCTTAGACAGTTCCTTGATGGTTGAAACGTCAATGTTTCGGTAGTGCAGGTGGGCATCTAAATTGGGCATGTATTTAGAGATAAACATGCGATCTGTGCCAATGGTGTTACCAGCAAGGGGAGAAGTCTTTGGGTTTGGGATGTATTTCTTGATGTATTCCAATACCTGAGCTTCAGCATCTTTTAGATCAATACCTGATGCAAACTCTTTGATAAGTCCAGAGTCGGTATGCATCTTCCTGACGTAGTCACCCATTGCCTCAACTGTGCCTTCACGAGGCTTGATGACTAGGTCAATGCCTTCGTCTAGGACATTTAGATCGAAGTCTGTGATGACTGCAGCGATTTCAACAATGCACTCGGTGTCAGGGTTTAGCCCTGTCATCTCGCAGTCAATCCAGACTAGGTATTCAGGTATGTTCATAGTTCCTTCAAACTAAATGGAGCCCCCGACTTCGAGGGCTCCATCCAGTTTACCTTTAGGGCTAAGCGGTCTTAGCTGATGTCTTACGCTTTGGTGTCGCCTTAGCCGCAGTCTTCTTAGCGGTCTTAGCTAGCTTCTTTTGAGCTTTACGTTCTTTTCTGCCTTCAACCAAACGGTATAGAACTGGAACGATTACCAAGGTCAGGATTGTTGAAGAGAACAATCCACCGATAACCACAATTCCTAGTGGCTGAGAGATGAATCCACCAGATCCTGTGAAGCCTAGAGCTAGTGGGCTCAATGCGCCAATAGTTGCAAGGGCAGTCATCAAGATAGGGCGAAGTCTCTGACGAGCACCATTGATAATTGCTTCTTCAAACGGCATACCTTGCAAACGATATTGGTTGATGAGGTCAATCAAAACGATTGCGTTGGTAACTACGATTCCAACAAGAAGCAACATACCAATCAGAGCTGGAAGTCCAAGGGCGGTGTTGGTGGCAAGTAGAGCAACGAATGCTCCGGTAGCTGCGAATGGAATCGACACTAGAAGAACTAGCGGTTGAGCCAGGCTTCTGAATGTTGCAACCATGATTAGATAAACAATCGCGATAGCAGCAAGAAGAGCTAGCCCTAGCTGACCGAATGACTCTGCCTGATCAGCTGAAACTCCACCAATTGGAAGAAGTGAAGAACCAGCTGGCATCTTGTCCTGAAGTTCAGTAACAACTCCAGCAACCTCCATAGTGATTGGACCAAGGCTTGCATCCTTATCTGGAGTTAGTGAAACAGTTGCTGCACGGTCTCCATCTTGAGTTGTTACCTTGGTAGGAACTGAAACTAGTTCAACCTTTGCAACTGAATCTAGAGTTACTTGACCAAATGGGCTAAGCGGAATTGCTTTCACCTCAGCAATAGTCTCTGGAACATTTTCAGACTTGATGTAGATATCAGTTTGCTTGTCATCAATGTTCACTGAACCAATGCTCTGTGGGCTCATTGCGTTAGAAACGATGGTCGCAACCGCAATCTCGCTCAAACCAATTCGAGTGGCAGCTTCACGATCAACAGTAACTTTTAGAGTTCTCTGCTTCTCGCTAAGAGTTGTGACAACATCAGGGGAAACATTTGCAATCTTTCCTTCCAATGCTTCCTGAACAACCTTGATACCAGCACGGAGCTGCTCATCAGTCTTTGCTGTAACGGTTACGTCAATTGTTCCGGTTGATCCAAATGATTGACCGGTCTGGAAGCTGACCTTTCCAAGTGATTGGTCTGCATCAAATAGTTTCTGCATTCTTGCTTGGAAGTCATCTCCGTTTACAGATTCCTTAGTTGAAACCTGGATCTGAATTCCTCCGGCAGACTGACCGAAAGCAACACGGCTATCAGCTGTTCCACCAATAGTTGTTGTCACAGCAACAGTGTCACCGCTGTCTAGAAGGATCTTCTCAACGCCTTCAGCTGCGACTGCCTTGTCTTCCAAGGATGCACCTAGTGGCACCTCCTGGTTGATGCTGAAAGTTGTTGAACCAGAGCTACCAATGAAGTTGGTCTTGATAAATGGAACTAGACCAAAGGTAAAGACCAGAACTAGAGCTGAGGCAACAATTGTGATCACTGGTCGCTTCTGAGTAGCGGTTAGAACAGGGATGTAGCCACGCTGAAGGATTGACTTTCTCTCGTGCTCTTCCTCTTCTTTTCTAGCCTTGTCAGCAAACTTCTTAGCCTGAGCTTCTGTCATGCCCTCTTCAACCACTGGAGTCTTTAGGAACCAGTAGGCAATCACAGGAACGATTGTTAGAGAAACGAATAGTGAGGCAACTAGGGCCAGAGCAAAGGTAAGGGCGAATGGTCTAAACAGCTGACCAACTAAACCACCAACAACTGCGATAGGAAGGAATACGGCAACGGTAGTCAAAGTTGCAGCTGTGATTGCTCCAGCAACTTCCTTGACCGAGTTGATAATCGCTTCAAGCTTCTTCTCGCCATAAGCCAGGTGACGGTTAATGTTTTCAATAACCACAATCGAGTCATCAACAACACGACCGATAGCAATTGTTAGAGCACTCAGGGTGAACAGGTTCAGTGAGTAACCAAAACCAGCAAGACCAATGAAGGCAACCAACAGAGATGTTGGGATAGAGATAGCAGTTACCAAAGTTGAACGCCAAGATCTCAAGAAGACCAAGATGATAAGGATGGCGAAGGTTAGACCAAGAAGACCTTCTTTGACTAGGTCAGAAATTGACTTTTCAACGAATGGTGCCTGGTTGAATGTTTCCTTGATGGTTACATTGCCACCTAACTTGGTAGCTAGTTCTTCTTCAAGCGGCTTGATGCCCTTAGAGATAGAAACAGTGTTGCCATCTTGAGTCTTAGTGATTGAGATTGCAAGAGATGGCTTGCCATCTACTCTCGAGATTGAAGTTATTGGAGCAAGTTCATAACTTACCTTTGCAATATCACCAATGGTGAGAACCTGACCAGGCACAGTCCCCACCAAAGGAAGAGACTTGATAGCTGAGATAGTTTCAACAGGGGTTCCTACCTGAACAGTAATCTCACCCTTGTTATCTTCAAGAGTTCCTGCTGGGATTACTAAACCGTTTGTCTTTAGAGCGTTAGAGATACTCTGAGTAGAAATTCCATTAGCTGCCATGACAGTCTGGTTCAGCTCTAGGTCCACTCGGTATTCACGAATACCGCCAATCTGAACATCTTTTACACCAGGAACTTTCTTGAAAAGTGTTGGCGCTAGATCTGGAAGAAGTTTAGAAATCTCGGTGTTGTCACCAGAATCAGAAGCGACGCTAAGAACCAATACAGGAATAGTGTCGAGGCCACCGCTTAGAACTCGAGCATTTGCTCCAGTTGGAAGATTAGCTTTTACTGAATCAAGAGCAGCATTTAGAGACTCAGTTACCTTGGCTGAAGTAATACCAAAGTCAAAAGTTACTCGAACAGTTGAAAGAGAGCTCTGGCTTGTTGAAGATGTTGTAGTCACACCTTCTAGAGATTCAACAGAAGACTCAATAACTCTGCTGACCTGAGTGTCCATAACCTCAGGCGATGCACCTGGGTAAGTGGTAACAATCGCTGCTTGAGGGAACTCAAGAGAAGGGAATAGCTCTTGCTTTAGTGAACCAACAGCCAAGAAGCCGAATACGGCAAGGATGGATGTTAGTAGTGCTACCACTGAACGGTTAGCAAGGCTGATCTTTGACAAGCTGAACATGAATCTCCAATAGTTGAATTTGTTTACCTAGGTAAATAATACTAGTGCTTTACCCCGCTTTTCAAGGCTAACAAACTCTTCCGACAGGCAAAGCCAGTGTTCTTAAACAGGAAGAAATCTAGGTGAAATAGATGATGTCTTCCATTTCTTCATCAGCACCTATTGATCTGAGCAATCTGGCAACGGAGTTCATTGCTCCGCCAATTACCGCTGGAATGCCGCCTCCAGGGTGAACTGAAGCTCCAACTCGCCATAGCCAAGGTCTAAAAAGAGATGAATAACCTGGGGTATGGAATGGTCCACCTTGCCAGATAGGTCTAGTTGCCCCATAGAGCGAGCCACCCTTAGCCCCAAACTCAGCAAAATACATAGGGTCAAGAATCTGATAATCCAGGATGAGATCTGCCAGATTTTCTTTCAAACCAATCAGAGAGCTAATTCGAGAGAGTTCTCTTTGAACAAAATCACTCTCTAATGTGAAACGTTCTCCGTTGGCAGGTGCGGTTAGCAATATGGCAGCAGTTGCCTTGTCGTTTGGGTAGATGTGGTTTGGCTTGTAATAGTTCAGAAACGCCATGGTCTCTTGAGGAACTTGAGTCTTATCCAAATCTGCATGAAGAGAGCTAGGGGAACTCGGCATTATTACTGAGTGAGTTACGGTGCCTTCTGGCAGTGGCTTCTTTAGGACAGCAAACAATGCAACTCCTGAACAAGACACCAACTTAGGTGGCTTAGGAGTCTTTCCAAGAAGTGAATCAATAACGTGAGCATCTGCTGCACCTATTACATAGTCAGCTTTTAGTTCTTTACCATCAGCAATCACAGAGCCTTTGCTGATCTTTGTGACCTGAACATTAGTTCTTATGGTTGCTCCTGCATCAAGAGCGAGCTTTTCTAAAGCCAAAGCGATTTCATAAACTCCACCTTCAGGAACAAAGATTCCTTCTTTAGCCATAACAGCAGGCATGGTTGCATACAAAGCCAAAGTACGTTGAGGAGCGATACCAGCGTTGAGAGTATGAATAGCAATTACTTCTTTCAAACCTTCAGGCATCCAATCAAGGTGCTTTAGGTAAGAACTAGTTGACAGGTGTATTCCATAGTTCTTGGAAATAGCAGTAACTGCGGGAAGAGTTTTAGCATCAAATGGATCTGAGGTTAGAAGCTTGGTAATTGCTGGGCCAAGATCTCCATGCTCTTTGACAAACCTTTGCCAAGCTGGATACCAAGAATGTCCTTCTTGAACAGGAAGGTTCACTATTTCCTTACCAAAGTAATAAGTGCCAACCTCTGGAAGTTTTTGAAGTTTTAGATCTGCAATGGAAGCAGAAGTTTTCTTGCCTATTTTGTTGTAGCGAGAGAACAGCTCTTCTAGAACTGCAGGGAAGGTAACAAGTGAAGGTCCTGTATCAATTCTTTGACCTGCTACCTCTATGCGTCTTGACTTGCCACCAATCCAGGAGTTCTTCTCTAGAACAGTTACCTGGTGACCCGCTTTAGCCAATAGAGCTGCTGCTGTTAGCCCGCCTAAGCCAGCTCCAACAATGACAATCGTCTTTTTCAATTACACAAGCTCCAAGGCCATGAACATAACTAGCTGGAAACCTGCAACTGTTCCAACTACATACGGATAAGCAACTGAATACTTATAAATCCTCTTCGCATTTGCTGAAGAGTTGTCTTTGATCATTAGCCTTATCAACCAGAAAGCATACGCACCGTTAGCAATTGCCAGAGGAATATTTACAAAAACAAACATGATGGTTGAGACTAGCCACCAGAACCCAACCCAGTAGAGCGACTTCTTCACTCCAAGGAAAACAGCGGTTGTTTTGATTCCAACGAATTCATCTTCTTCAATGTCTTGAATTGCATCGTAGGTGTGCTTTGCAAGACTCCAAGCCATTAGAGCAAACACTGCTAACCAAATAGGTTCTTTATCAAGAGCTAGCGGAACGATAGCTAAAGGAAATGCGTAATCAGCGTTGCTGATGGAGTCTAAAAAAGGACGACCCTTGAACCTGGCAGGGGGAGCTGAATAGAACAAGAAGGTAAGGCTGTATGCCCAGATCCAAATGTTTGCTTCGACTGAGTAGTTGAGAGCAAAGAAGACTAGGAAAGGAGCATTTAGTAGAACTACACCCCAAGAAATCCAAGGAACCTCTTTAGGGTCAATCTTTGCGCCACCGTATCCGCCCTTACGGATGTTGATGTTGTCAGTCTCCTGATCAAAGATGTCGTTGATGCCGTAAATAAGAAGGTTAAAAGGAAGAGTTACCCAGAGAAGCAGCCAGATTGCATCCCAACTCCATAGCGAACCTGTGAGCCATAGCCCCATCATGGTCGTGCCAATGGTGTTTACCCAGAGCACAGGTCTTGAAATAGTGATTAGTCTTCTCAGCACACCTAACTCTAACCTCACTCATGGGGTAAACTGGGGGAGCCTTGTTCTTGATAAGGCATGCCTTCGTAGCTCAGTGGATAGAGCAAGAGCCTTCTAATCTCTTGGTCGCAGGTTCGATTCCTGCCGAGGGCGCTTGTTTTTGATTTTTGACATAGTGCTGATGAAAGCATGTCTAGCCCTTACAAATAAGCAGTCTGGTAGCCTGAGAACATAAAATGTTGCGGGTTAGGAACAGTTATGAAGTTAAACAAAGTAACCAAAATTCTCTGTGTAGGACTACTGCTGCATTTCCCGATGGTAGCTGAAGCTGCATCACCTTCAAGACTTGTTTCGACCCAAGTCTCAATTGTTGATGCCAACGGTTACCCAGTCCAAAATGGCGAATACAGCTGGAAGACCATAGATGGTCTTGCTAAGTCATCTAAAAAGATACTCGGCACAGGGCTTGGCATTGTTGAATTGAATTCAGTTCCTGATAAAGCAATTGAGTTACAAATGAATTACGTAAAGTCTGCTGGAGGATTTTGTTATTCAGGGAAAGCAACATTCACGCCAGTCTCCGGTAAATACAAGTTTGTTCTTCCCGCTTTTGAGTTACCTACAGAAAGACAAGTTGTAGTACAACTTCCAGGTGGGCATCCTGTCCCGAACGCCTTAGTTGATTCTCGAAACCTTGATCCAGCTCTGGGGTTGGAAAGTGAAAATTTTGTTGGAGGAATTTCAGGCACAATGAGGCCCAAGCCTGCTAGCTGGGCAGTTCACGGGTGGCGAATCCTAGAATTTGACTGCTACTACAACCCATTTAGTTCTGGTAGCGCAGCATTCAATCAGTGGTACGACGGCAAACGTCAGGACGGCGTGACACTTAAGGGATATACAAATGCAAATGGAATTGCAACCCTAAGGGGTTGGCCTATCTCAGACACAATCAAGGCTCAGGCAATTTTTGATGATGGAGTTCTGTATCAGAAGACTGAAATGGTTGAAACAGATCCTGATGGACCTACAACGTTGACTTTGGATTACTTCCCGATCCTAAAAACTTCCTCGGATGACATTGAAGCGTACATGTACGAGTTGATTTCTCTGCCTATCTCTGTTGATGATTCGTATGAGGCAGAGCCGATGTCATTTAGTCGCTTCATCTCAGAGCCACGTGCTTCTCGGGCTTCACTTACGGGAAAGCCATCCGCTGCTTTTGCAGGTGTACAGGTTGAGGTGGTTTCACCCCCAAGTTCAAATGGAGCTAAGTGCACTAAAAAGCAAACTCTCAAAGCAAAAACTACTTCAGCTGGAAGAGCTCTTCTAAAAATCTGTGTCACAACATCAGGCGACTATCAGATCAAGGCTAAAGGCGCTGTAGGCATTGGCAAGGTCACCATTCACGTCAAGGGTGCTCCACCTTTGGCTCCTTCTGGTTTGAGCACTAAGGCTGGAGTGAAGAGAGCTACTATCGCCTGGGGATTACCAACTTACGCAGGTGGAGCGCCAATTTTGAAATATGTTGTTACTGCGACTTCGCCCGGTCAGAAGACCAAGAAAGTAGATGTAAGGAGTGGCTCATCTGCATTCAAGTCAAGAAAGATTTACCTCACAGGTTTAGCTGCTCCTAAAAGTTGGCAAATCAGTGTTGTTGCTGTAACAAAACACGGCGAAGGGGAAAAGTCAACTGTCTTTGTGAAGGTGCCTAACAAGTAACGAACAAAAAACAATGATAAATTCAAAGCACCATGCCGCAACAAACGGTGAATTGAGATTGGGGAATCAAGATGAAAATCAAAAACCTTTTGGCAGCACTTGTTGTGTCTTCAGTGCTCTTTGTGAGTGCCTGTTCAACAGCAGAAAACAAACCTGAGCCAACGGCCACGCTTGAGTCGCCAACTCCAACTCCTGGGAACTACGAAGGAGAGCAGAGAACTTATGAAGAGTTGCTCGCTGCTGTGAAAGAGGCCGACCCTTCCTCTAGTTGGGTTGAAAATACAGTCCAAAAGCACTGGATCACTGGTGCAGAGTTTGCAATGGAATCAAAAACTAGATGCGGGCTACAAGTCTTCCCAAGTTTCCAAGATGCCGTAGACAATGACGATGGCTCTTATTACGACTATTGGACCACCCTCGGACTATATGGCGAGCTAGGTGTGGTTCTTCTTGATAACGGCACCTGTGTTGAGAAGCTCTCAGAAGTTATTAGATTTCCTGGCTTTCCATCACCAGATCAGGACTACACAGTTCTAACTGCTATCAAAGAGAACATCAAAGACTGTATTGAGAGAAAGAGTTTGTGTCTTCTTGATGAAGGAGAGAAACTTCCAGATCGTGACTTGAGCTCATTCAATGTAACCTCCACAGAGCTTGAGGAACTATCTAGTGCTGGGTTTTGCATTCTTCTATACCCATCTAGCGACATCGGTGGCAGGGATAGTTGTGAAATTGAAGATCCGAATGGGGAGTTTGAAGTTGCAAACTACATCACTCAAGATTCCAGTGATCTTGACGTTCTTCGATTAGCAGCCAAAGCACCTTCAAAAACTGATGGCCTTGGAAAGTACCTGATCTACGGAGATGGTTGGGCAATTTTCATTTACGAATCCACTGAAGAGCACAAAAAGCTATTTCTTGCAATGAATAAGGTAATCAAAGGCACCTTGATTGCCAGATACTAAAATAGCCAAATCTCTTAGGCTGAACAGAACCTGAGAAATCTTACTTAGGTAAACTCTCGTTACCGCTTTCTTGGCTAACCTTAGAACATGCGGCATGAAAACGTTTCCAGATTCACCAAGGTATTGGCTTTAGCTTTCGCTTTAGCTATTCCATCAATCGCTTTTGTTCCTCAGGCATCTGCGCAGGAGAGTTATCAGATAGTCGTGCATGTGCCAAATGTGGCAGGTATCGTTCCTGCGAATGCCCAGGTGATCTTGACTGATGCCGCCAATTCAAACAACCAGACTCAGTCCAGGCTTATAGGCCAAGACTCTTTTGGTTGGTTTGGAGTAGTAAATATCCCAGCGGGTTCTTCGGCTGTTCGAGTTAAGGCCACCAGGTTGGCTGAGTCATCCGTATCAATCAATCCTTCAACAACTCGAGAACTTTGGTTGAGCTCTAGAGGAGTTCCTTATCTTTACGAGACTAGCGCTTCACTGAAATACAAGATTTCTTTAGTAGCTAAAGGTGCTGCTCTCGACAATCGTTCGGTCAAAGTAACTATTGGCAAGACAGTTAAGACTTATAAATTCACTTCTTCTGGAACCAAGAGATATGTAAATGTTCCAGTCACAGCCACCAACTCGTCATTGAAGTTCACCGTCTTCAATAAGACGAAAGCGGGCAAGACCTATTACGTGAATCCCCGCAAAGCAGGAAAAGTTTGGGTAAGTGATTCATTTACTGGAGTTCGTACTTCAGAGTCGTGGGCTTTAGACAAACTAACCATCAACTACTACCGAGCTGATGGCAATTACTCGGGTTGGGGTATTCACTCCTGGAAGGAAGCGGACGGCGGAACAACACTTAGCGTCAACTGGGCTGCTCCGATTCTTCCTGTTAGCCCAACTCCAGGTGCATGGGGGGTTAAATATGTAATCCCACTGGTAGCGAACTCAAAGAGTGTACCAATAATTATTCACAAGGGAAATATAAAAGATCCGTCAGAAGCGAATCAGCTTGTAGGTCTTGCATCTACCAAGGGTGAGATTTGGTACGAATCAGGATCTGTGAACTCTAATTCAAGTCTTCGTTACTCAATTCCAGTTCCAATGGATCAACCGCCAGTAGTTGTGCCACCAGGCCCACCTGTCCCACCTGCTCCAGCTACCGCCCCAACTTTGTCTCAAGCAACTGCCCTCGCAGCTGAATCAATCAGATCTTCAATGGCTGCAGACAACATCTATTTCGTTATGACTGATAGATACCAGAACGGAAATACTTCTAATGACCGAATGGGTCTAACTGGTTCTAGAGACGTAACTGCCTTTGACCCAGCTTCTACCGCCTATTATCACGGTGGAGATTTAGTTGGTCTGACCGATGGATGCACCACTGGTAACGGTATAAAGCGTCTAAAAGACATGGGCTTTACTTCTCTTTGGTTAACACCACCTTTCAAGCAGCGTTACGTTCAAGGGTCTAGTGCTTCTTACCATGGGTACTGGATCACGGATTTTACAGACATAGATCCACATCTGGGCACTAAGGCTGACTTTAGGGCTTTGGTTGACTGTGCACATTCACAAGACATGAAAGTCGTTCTTGACATCGTCATGAATCACACTGGAGACGTTAACTACTATCCTTCAGGGAACTACAACTTCGGTGCTCCGCGAACTGCTGCTGTTGCACCAGGTGATGTGAATCTTCGTAAGCCAGCTTTCTTAAATGATCTTTCTAACTATCACAACCGTGGAGACGTGCAGAACTGGAACCTCAAGGAGCAGTCTCAAAATGGCGATTTCTTCGGCCTAGACGACATTGCCACAACCAAGCCTGAAGTGATTGAAGGTTTTGCTCAAGTTTATGCATCATGGGTAAATGACTATGGCGTTGATGGTTTCAGAATTGATACCGCTAAGCATGTCGATGATGCATTCTTAGGTAAGTGGTGGCCAAGAGTTCAAGAGCTAACAGCTCAGAAGAAGCCTGATCTGTTTGCTTTTGGTGAGGTGTATGACTTTGGAACTGCATCACTGACAGCGTTTGTTAGAGATAGAGGGATTCCATCGCTTCTTGACTTTGCATTCCAATCTGCTGCAGTTCAGTTTGCAAGTGGCAACAACATCTCGGACATAACTAATGTCTTTGGAGCTGATGACTGGTACACAACCAACACGACAAATGCATATAACCAGGTGACTTTCCTTGGCAATCACGACATGGGTCGATTCGGTTTGATGCTAAAGAATGCTGGTTCACCAGTTAATGATCTTTGGGGAGACGCACTACTTGGCTATGACCTTATGTATATGTCGCGAGGTATTCCTAATGTTTACTACGGTGATGAAAATGGAATCATTGGTAATGGGGGCGATAAAGAAGCAAGACAAGATCTTTTCCCTACTTCTGTGAACTCATGGAAGACAGAATCCAGGATTGCAGCTAGTGCTATTGGTACTGGCAGTTATCTAACCGAGACCAATCACCCAATTCAAGAGCGTATTTCTTGGCTTAATTCACTTCGCAACAACCACCCAGCTCTAAAAACCGGTGCGCAGATTCAAAGGTACTCAGCTAACAACGTCATTGCATTCAGTCGAATTGACTCTGCTAATAGAACTGAGTATTTAGTTGCGTTGAATAACTCCCAGGTCACAAAGACCGGAATTAGATTCAAGACCTCAAGTCCAAACACAACATTTACTCAAGTTTGGGGTCAGACGCAAACAGTTACATCTGATGCACAAGGGTTCGTGACCATCTCTGTGGGAGATAGGCAAGCTGTGGTCTTAAAGGCTCAGAGTGCCATGCCAGCGAAACCTGTTGTAGGAACGATCACCCTGACACTGCCTAAAGACCAAGGCGTTGCTCTATGGAAGCCAAAGGCTTCAATAACTAACTGGGATGACCCATCCACCTGCACCTTCGTTATCAAGGTCAATAGCGGTTCATGGCAGGTATTAGGCGTTGATGATGCCGCGGACTGGAAAATGATACTTTCTGGGTCAAAGTATCCGGCAGGAGCTAAATTGACAGTTGCAGCAATTATCAAGTCTTCTTCGGGAGCTATTGGTGTTTCAAACGCTATAGAAGTCACCAATAACCCCTAAATTAGCACCCACCGCACCTGTTTTTGGGCCTAGAGTTCGCTGGGCGGAAGCCCTCTTTTTCACAGCATTCTCAACCGATGTGGATAATAATTCAACTTGCGTTAACCTTTGGAGCAGGTTCGCTTCATTGCTTCAGGCGATAATCAAGCCATGGCCACTAAAACCCAACAGTCTCTGTCTCAAGACGCTTTGGCGATGGCCGCAGATACCCAAAAACCCCGTCAACTCAAGTATGTTTGGGACTTTCAAGATCGCATCTTTAGAGGGGTAATGCGAAGTGCTGGAAGCTCGGTACTTGTCATCATGGGTCTCGTTGGTTTATTCCTAACCCTCAGAGCATCAGAAGCTTTAGGATCTGTTGGTTTTAGTTTCTTTACTACGCAGGCCTGGGAACCAGACTCAGGAAACTTTGGAATCGCAGCAGTTATTGCTGGAACCGTAATCATTGCAATCATCGCAATCGTTGTTGCAGTTCCTTTCTCCCTTGGAACAGCACTCTATATAAGTGAGTACGCACCGAGACGAATTAAGCGTGCACTTATTACGATGGTGGACCTCATGGCCGCTATTCCATCGGTTGTTTTTGGTTTGTGGGGTTTCTTCTTCCTCCAGAATGAAGTTACACCTGTAGCTAAGTGGCTATCTCAAAACTTTGGTTGGATTCCTTTTCTATCCGTTCAGGGAAGCGATCCTTCAGATCCACTAACCAGCAACACTGTATTCACATCATCAAGCTTGATTGCAGGAATTGTTGTTGGCTTGATGATTACACCGATTGTTACCTCTGTTATGCGTGAAGTTTTCTCTCAAGCTCCAATTGGTGAAAGAGAAGCAGCGTTAGGTTTGGGTTCCACTCGTTGGGGAATGGTTAAGAACGTTGTGCTTTCCTTCGGTAAGGGCGGAATCATCGGTGCAACAATGCTTGGTCTAGGTAGAGCGCTGGGAGAAACCATTGCTGTTTACATGATCATCTCTCCGGTATTCGTTGTTCAGCCAAGAATCCTTGAGAACGGTGCGAACTCTGTATCGAGCCTTATTGCTTTGAGATACGGTGAAGCAACTCAGATGGGTATGTCTGCTCTAATGGCTGCCGGACTTGCACTATTCATCATGACTTTGATTGTTAACTTCGCTGCTTCGTCAATCGTTGCCCGTTCAAGATCAGGAGCAAGCAGCTAATGACTACTCAGAACATGATGGAAGAACAAAAACGCCAACTTCACGGAATCAGAATCCGTGACTTGTTGACTACTGTTACTGCAGCTACTTCAGCAATCGCTGCAACCGGGTTCTTGTTCTCAATTGCTCCGCTAAATGGAGTCCTGACATTTGTTCTAATTGCTTATGCACTATTCATTGTCTTCTTCGCGCTGATTACAGCCATTGATGATGACCGCGAGGGAGTGAAGGACAGAGTAGCCTCTGTTGTCATTCGATCAGCTGCTGTAATCATCTTCTCCGCACTTGTGTTTATTGTTGTTTTCACAATCTCTCGAGGGTTTGAAGCTCTTCCATACTTAAACTTCTTCACTGAAGACATGAGCCTTGCAGGTCCTCTAGACCCGCTAAGTTCTGGTGGAATTCTGCACTCAATCATGGGTTCTCTAATTCAGATTGCTATTGCTCTTGCTATCACCATTCCGCTTGGTTTGATTACAGCCGTATTCCTTAATGAGATTCCAGGAAAATACAGCCGCTTCGTAAGAACGATGGTTGAAGCTATGACTGCTCTTCCTTCGATTGTTGCGGGTTTGTTTATCTACGCCACAGCAATTCTTTTGCTTGGCGTTCAGAAGTCTGGTTTCGCTGCAGCTCTTGCAATCAGCGTAATGATGCTTCCAATCATGATTAGAGCATCCGATGTTGTTCTTCGTATCGTTCCAGGTACTTTGAAAGAAGCATCCCTTGGTCTAGGTGCTGGTGCTTGGAGAACTGCTTGGATGGTTACTCTGCCAACTGCAAGATCAGGTCTAACAACAGCAATCATCTTGGCTACTGCTAGAGGTATTGGTGAAACCTCACCGGTTCTTCTAACTTCAGGATTTACCGCCAGCATGAACCTAGATCCAACAAACGGTCCTATGGTTTCTCTTCCACTTGCAATTTTCCAGTTTGTGAAATCTCCTGAGCCAACAATGATTGCTCGTGGTTTTGGAACCGCAGCAGTTCTAATGTTCCTAGTTCTAATCCTCTTCATGCTTGCCAGAATCCTAGGTTCAGATAAGAACGTATTTGGCAACTTGGTCAAGAACATCAAAAAGCTAACAACGAAGAAGGTTGCAAAGTGAGACTACGTTTGAAAACTCGATTGCTTTCACTGCTAATTACTCCGGCAATTATCTTCGGCTTCTCTAGTTCACCAGCTCAAGCTGCTGACTACGTCCCTGTGAACGGTGCCGGATCTTCTTGGTCAGCAAACGCTATTGACCAATGGAGAAGAAACGTAGTTCAGTATGGAATGCGTGTGAACTACGCCAGCACTGGTTCATCTGATGGACGTAACCAGTTCAAGGCTGGAACTGTTGACTTTGCATCTTCCGAAATTCCTTACGGATTGAAAGACGGATCAGTTGTTGACACACTTCCTTCAAGAGCATTTGCTTACGTTCCTCTAGTTGCTGGTGGTACTGCTCTCATGTACAACTTAAAGATTGGTGGCAAGCGCTTTACCAACTTGAAGATGTCAGGGGATACCTTGACCAAGGTCTTCACTGGAGTAATTACTTTCTGGGACGACAAGGCAATTGCTGAAGAGAACCCAGGCATCTCGCTTCCTAAACGAAAGATTGTTCCAGTAGTTCGATCTGACGGTTCTGGATCTACTGCTCAGTTCACATCTTGGATGGCAGACGAGCACACGAAGCTCTGGGATAACTACTGCAAGCTTGCTGGTCGTTCGACTCCGTGTGGTCTTACCTCTAACTACCCAGTAGTTTCTGGAAAAGGTTATGTTTCTCAGCCTGGTTCTCAGGGTGTTTCAGGTTATGTTTCTCAGAACGCTAACGAGGGAACCATTACCTATGTTGAGTACTCCTACGCTCTGAAGACTGGTTTCCCAGTAGTCAAACTTCTCAATGATTCAAATCACTACGTTCTACCAACAGCATCAAACGTTGCAGTAGCTCTATTGGAAGCAAAGATTGATACACGACCAGGAAACTCTTACCTAACTCAGATTCTTGCTGGAGTTTACAACTCAAAAGACCCTAGGGCTTATCCTCTTTCCAGCTACTCATACATAATTGTTCCTACTGCCGTATCAGGCTCGTTCACAACAGCCAAAGGTCAAACTCTTGGCGATTATGTCGCCTATTCACTTTGTGAAGGACAGCAGCAGGCGGAAGTTCTTGGGTACTCACCACTACCAATCAACCTTGTGAAAGCTGGTCTAGACCAGGTAAAGAAGATTCCAGGTGTAACCGCAAAGAGCATTGATGTTGCTAAGTGCAACAACCCAACTTTCTCTTCTGATGGAACCAACCTGTTGGCAAAGAACGCACCTATGCCGCCAGCTGCCGATAAGTTGGGCTACACAGGAACTGATCCAGGTGCTGGTGGAGTAGTTGATCCAGGCACTGACCCTGACACTGATCCAGGTACCGATCCAGGCACGGACCCTGGCACTGATCCAGGCACTGACCCTGGAACAGATCCTGGCACTGGTGGAAGCAATGGTGGTGGCGGTTATGTTGATAATGGCGGAATCGTTGACAATGGAATAGTCGGCCCAGGTTTCTGTGACAACGACACTGGCATTTGTCAGGCTGTTTCAGCTGAAGCCATCAATCCGCCTGATCAAAGTGGAAAAACGTTCGCACAGATTCAAATCATCTTCCTACTAGTTCTCTTCCTTGCCCTGCTATTAGCAGTTCCTGTCATCTCTGTTCTAAGGCGAGGTAGCAAACGCTAATGAAGCCAAGACTGGTTTTGAGATCTCTTTTAGTTGTAGCAGTTGGTGCAGCTTCACTTGTTGCACCAACTGCTTCGACCGCTCAAACCGGTAGTGAGGTAACTAAGACCTGGCTGTCAGATACAAGAGATGAAGCAAGTCACTTCTACGATGAGTTTGAAAACTTTGAAGTTACAGTCTCACAAACCAGAAACCTTTCAAACCAAGGTGTGAAGGTTAGCTGGTCAGGACTAAATAGAACAATGCCGGGTGAATTCGCCAGCAACTACATACAGATTATGCAGTGTTGGGGAGATGCAACAGGTCCCACTCCTCAGCAATGCCAATGGGGTTCTCCAATAACTGCAACTGAAAACCTAATGGGTTCATTCACAGCTAACCGAGACCTGATGCGAGGGGAAGACCCTAAGCAGCTCTACAACTCATCATTCTTGATTCCGCCTCCGGTAAACCAGCCTTATCTGAAGTCTTATAGAGTTCCTTTCCAATCAGTTAGTGGTGAGAGCACCTATAACTTCATCAAATACTTCTCGAATGAAACCAGCAATGAGTTTTCCGCGGCACCTACGGGTGTGAGCGGCGGGGGCGAAGCTGTATTTGAGGTTCAGACTTCATTGGAAGCTCCGCACTTGGGCTGTGGAGCTCAGACAGCATCGGGTCCTAGAGACTGCTGGCTTGTAGTTGTGCCAAGAGGTGAAATGAGAGCCAATGGGACAAGAATTCTTGCCGATGAAAGACTAAATGGTTCTCCTTTGTCTGCATCAAACTGGGCAAACCGAGTTCAGATTCCTTTGAGCTTCTCTCCACTAACTGTTTCTTGTGCCCTAGGAAATTCAGAACGACGTGTAGTCGGTACTGAAATGATCGCCGCTGCGTTCTATTCATGGCAGCCATCACTATGTAAAGACATAGCAACATTCGGTTATTCTCAAATTGGTGATGGAGAAGCTCGAAGACAAATCACCGGTTCATTGTTCGGGTCATCAGGTTTAGCGTTCATTGCTGATCCTATTGACGACGAACTTAGGGGGAAGAATCAACTGGTTTATGCTCCTGTAGCAAACTCTGCTGTGGTCGTCGCATTCAATATTGAGAAAAACTTTAAATCAGACTCTCCGCTTGTGTCCCAAAATGGATCTTTGGTGACCGATCTAAAACTTAACGCCAGACTCATAGCTAAACTTCTGACTCAGTCTTACCGTAACGACGTTCCTGGTGGAAACACTCAGGATCACGTAAAGGACAACCCTAGAAGCATTGTCAGCGACCCTGAGTTTATTGAGCTGAATCCAGACTTTGAATACTTCCAAAGAGGAATCGAGCCAGGTGGTTTATTGGTTGCACTAGGTTCATCGGATTCAACAGCACTGGTATGGCGATGGTTGCAAAACGACCCTAAAGCAAAAGCATTTCTTCAGGGAACCCCAGACCAATGGGGCATGAAGTTGAACAAGTTTTATTCATCACTTGAACTAGCATCTGATTTGGAAATTGAATCTTTCCCGAAGGCCGATCTGTCAACATACAGACCAAACTCAACCACGCCGGAGCCTGGATTTTCCACTCTGGACATGAGACCTTATTCTCACGACATGCTTGATGCAGCTGCGGCAGCTAGACGAGGAGATTCAAAGAGTAAGACTATTTGGGATCCAAACAAGCTGCCTCCAACCTTCTCTTCCGCAGGGGCTCAGCCAATCGGTCAAAGATTCATGCTGGCTATCACAGATCTGCCAGCAGCTCAGAGATTTGGGCTAGGAGTAGCAACACTTGTAAATTCGAGTGGACAGGAAAGCATTCCTGATGAGGCTTCATTGAATGCTGCTGTCTCAGCTATGCCTACTGATTCCACAACGGGAATGTTGTATAACGATGGCAAATCTATTAAGGGTGCGGCATACCCTTGGACTTCACTTACCTATGCAGTAGTTAACGTCTGCACCCAGACTCCAAAGGCTTTATCTGAATACAGTTCGATGCTCAAGTACGCAGTTGGATCAGGCCAAATAACAGGAGAAGCCCAAGGAATGCTTCCTTTCGGCTATGTCCCTTTGTCAGCTAACTTGAAGGCTAAAGCCAATGCTGCAGCAACTTCTCTTACAAGTAGCACAGTTGCCAAAGATTGTCCTTCAAACGCTGAGCCTGAAGAGGAGAAGCCAACTCCGACTCCGACTCCCACCCCAACTGACCCGGTTGACCCAGGGCCTGGTCCAGTCGATCCTGTAAATCCAATCGACCCAGGCTCAGGTCCAAGAGCGGACTCGTTCAAGACCCTTGCTGAGGGTAGTTCAGTGAGCTCAACGGTCGTTCTTGCATCTTTAATCTTTGGTTTCCCAGGGCTGGTTTTAGGCCAGTTCCTTCTTGCGAGATCAAGAAAACGCAGGGAAAATCAAGCATAAATTTATGCCTTGTTAACGTGTTGGACACCTAAATGGCGTGGTCAGTTAATCAAGCAAGTTGAAACTGCAGATGTACCAAAACCTGTGCTTTCCATCCTGGAACAGCAGAGTCAAACCTTATGAAAGGAACTACATTGAAGAACAAGTTGTTCGCTCAAGTAA
>Ga0208788_1000400_pt1 | contig 21331 bp, 17 predicted proteins | sample Wag4_2014_7_11_3_FD_187363 | JGI IMG/M metagenome (GOLD analysis project Ga0208788, IMG submission 187363) | Fresh water mixed with fracking chemicals microbial communities from Ohio, USA - Utica-2 Time Series FC 2014_7_11 (SPAdes) (version 2) ...
ATCAAAAGGTGGTAGCAATTTTTTTAAAAAAAAGTAGAAGAGGTATTCGTAGAAATAAAAATACTATTTAGATTTGTTCCAAATAAAAATAAGCTCGTATGTGGAAGCCCATCCGTCAATTTCTCAATGACATTCACTTGTATGCAGGTTTGCTTAGCGCAGTCATCGTTATTGCTGTATGTTTCACTGGGACGCTGTACGTCTACAACACGGAAATACGTGAATTTTTTGATTCTGAGCGCTATTTTGTCTCAGGACAAGGGACTCCAAAAACACTAGAGGAGCTAAAATCTGGACTTCAACCGCTAGAACATGGCAAGTTGGTGGGGGTCACTACCTACTCAGTAGCCGACAGGACAGTACAGTTTCAAGTGAAAGCGGAGGGCGAAGAGAAAGCCATCACCTATTTTGTAGATCCCTATACTGGAAAAGTCTTGGCGGACAACAGCAAGAAAACAGCTTCTGAGGAGTTCATGGGCTATGTATTTTCCTTACACCGCTGGTTGCTTTTGGATAAGGTGGAGTCACCTATACTTGATAGCATGACCAACCAAGAATTGGGTCGCTTGATCAATGGAATAGCCACTTCCTTGTTTCTGATAGGCGTACTTACTGGAATTTTCCTTTGGCTTCCCAAAAAAGCCAAAAATTGGAAGCAAGGATTGTCCGTGAAATGGTCTGGCAATTGGAAGCGGATCAACCATGACCTGCACAATACTTTGGCTTTTTACGCTATCCTTGCACTGTTTATCATGGCTGTGACGGGTCCCTACTGGTCCTTTGAGTGGTATAAGACAGGTTGGCAGAAAACCTGGGATACCTACCAAGCACCCAAAGAGGAGAAGAAGAAAGATAAATCCAAAGAATCGAGCACTACCGAGCAGGTAGCGGAGGATTCTATGACAGTCACTGAACCACAAATCATCTCTCTAGATGAAGCCCTCGCAGCAGCAAATCAGCACTTGTCCTATGCTGGGGTAGTCAAACTTACCTTACCTGAAGATTCGCAAGGGGATCTTACGGTGAGCAAATCTCGAACAGGCTTTTTTGCGAGAGCTGGAGCAGATCAACTGAAGTTGAATGCACAAACCTTGGAATTAAAAGAGAAGGTACTTTTTGGAGAACTTCCGGTTCGTCAACAGATTGGTAAGTCGGTGAAGGCCCTGCACACAGGAGAGATTTTCGGAAAGTTTACCAAGTTTTTATGGGCGGTGGCCTGTGCAATTGCAACTTCTCTCCCAATTACCGGTACCTTGATTTGGTTGAATAAGCGCAAGAAGAAGAGAAATCCAAAAGGAGAAAAGGAAGCCAACTAACGTACCCTCCTGAGGGTAAACAACCTCCACGAGGATTACAGTAGCTTGACGATTTTTTTGAGCGGATATCGTGGATTTTCCAAAAAATAGGGAAAATTTACAGCATGAGAATCCTAGTAGTTGAAGATGAGCAAGGGATTTCCAATTTCCTTAAACAGGGATTGGAAGAAGAATCCTTTGCGGTGGATGTGGCAGACAATGGGAAGGTGGGCTTGGAATTGGCTCTTTCTGGCAACTATGATTTACTCTTGCTAGACTGGATGGTACCGGGCATGAGTGGGATTGAATTGACGCGGCTGTTTCGCAAGGAGTATCCTGCTACCCCCATTATTTTTTTAACTGCAAGGGATACCGTGGATGAAACGGTCTTTGGATTGCAAAATGGGGCGAATGATTACATCAAAAAACCCTTTCATTTTGAAGAACTTCTGGTTCGTATTCGTGTTCAGATGCGTAATTCCGTACAAACTGAAGAAAAACTGACTCTTGGCCCTATTGTCTTGGAGCCAGAAAAACACTTGGTCCTTTTGGAAGGCAAGGAAGTGCCGTTGACACAAAAGGAATTTGCCCTTCTTGAATACCTCGTGCGCAACAAAAATAAGGTCTGCAGACGGACCCGAATTATTGAAAGTGTTTGGGACATTCATTTTGATTACAACACGGGTATCATTGATGTATTTATCAATTCCTTGAGAAAAAAGCTCCAGTTAAAGAAAGGGGAAGACTACATACAAACCATCCGTGGGGTAGGGTACATGGCCAAAGATTTATGAATACCTCCTACAAAGAGCGGATCGCAAGAAGATTGACCTGGGTTACAGCCCTGATCTTCTCGCTGGTATTTCTCCTGATTTATTTGGTGGCCAACTTTACCGTAGTCCGGAACATTGATCGAGAGCTCCAACTGGAGGTTGATAAACACAAGGGCGAGATTTTTTTAGTTGATGGCAAAATCCGGTTTTTATACCTGAATGAATGGAAGCAGATGGAGCATACACAGCTCCAACTGAACCCGATTTTCATTGAAATAGTCGATTTGGAAGGGAAATCCATGGATCGATCTCCCAATCTGGGGGAAAATCACCTCACCTTTTCTCCCGAAAAAGCAAAGTCTGAAGAGGCCTGGACTCAGAAAATTGGTTCCCGTGAAGTTCGGCAGCGTCAGATTCCGCTACTGAATGTAGGTAAGCAAGAAGGCTACTTGTTATTGGCGAAGTCCTTTGAAGATTCGCGTGAACTCTTGGACAATCTGCGGAATGTCCTGCTATTGATTTATCCTTTGATACTCGTTTCGCTCTACTTGAGCATGCGCTACCTCGCTGGCAAGAGCATTGAGCCCTTGGAGAAAATCAGTTTGAAAACCAACCAGATCACCCAGCAAAATCTAAACGAGCGCGTTCCAGAAACCGGTACCAACGACGAAATAGGGCAGTTGACTCGGGCCATCAATAGTTTATTGGGCCGTTTGGAACAGGCCATGCAACGGGAGAAGCAGTTTACTTCGGATGCTTCCCACGAATTGCGCACCCCGCTAGCGGTTTTGCGAGGAACTTTAGAAGTATTGATTCGTAAGCCTAGATCGGCGGAAGAGTACGAGACGAAAGTAAAAACTGCCTTGATGAGCATTGACCGGATGAGTGCCATGCTGGACCAGTTGCTGGCCTTGGCTCGGGTAGAAAATGGCAAGAATTTGGTGAAAGAAGAGTTGGAGCTCATTACTTTTTTGGAGGAGCTTGCCGATAAAATAACGGAAGAACAAGCCCATCCGATTCAATTCCAGTCCTTGGTGGGCGTTCCGATTTATGTGGCCACTCATGAAAAGTCCTTGGAGATGATTTTGCAAAATCTCTTGGAAAATGCCGTCAAATATTCCAAGAATGGAGGAGAGGTTTTCCTTCGCGTTGGCAAAGAGAAAGAGGCATTCATAGAGGTGGTGGATACGGGTACGGGCATTGCTTCGGAGTACTTGGAGCAAATTTTTGATCCTTTTTTCAGGGTCCAAGAAGCTTTAGATCATGGAATTCCTGGCACCGGTTTGGGCTTGGCGATCGTCAAAAAATTGGCTCAAGAATCTTCCATACGCTTGTCTGTAAGCAGTGAAAAAGGGAAGGGGAGTACCTTCCGTTTGGATTTCAACAAGACTTCTTAAGGAAAAATTAAGAATGGACTAAGTTAGTCCTAAGGGGGGTATTGGAATTTTGTACACTACCCTAGCCTAGGACTTATGCTTGACCGGATCATACAGTGGAGTATTTCCCATAAATTTTTAGTAGCCCTGTTTATTGCGGCATGGATAGGTTTTGGAATTTATTCCTTAGCCAATCTGCCCATAGGTGCAGTTCCTGATGTGACCAACAACCAGGTGCAGGTCATCACGACCTCTCGAAATTTAGCGACCGAGGATGTAGAAAAGTTTCTCACCTATCCCATTGAGTTGGAAATGGCCAATCTTCCGGGGATCAAGGAGATTCGATCCATTTCTAAGTTTGGACTTTCGGTAGTGACCTTGGTTTTTGAGGAGGACATGGGTACTTACCTTCCCAGGCAACTGATTGCTGAGCGACTCAAGATTGCTGAGGAACGCATTCCTGCTGGTTTTGGTAAACCCATTATGGGACCCATCTCGACTGGTTTGGGTGAAATCTACCAATACATCATCGACGTCAAGCCAGGTTACGAAGATCGCTACAGCATCACCGACCTGCGAACCATCCAAGACTGGGTGGTCAGAAGAAACCTCTCTGGAATTGAAGGAGTCATCGAAGTCAATACCTGGGGTGGCTATCTGAAAGAATACGAAGTAGCCATCAATCCTGATCGACTCAAGGCCCTGGAGGTGGATTTGGCGGCTGTTTACGCCGTGCTTCAGCAAAACAATTCCATCGCTGGTGGTAGCTACATTGAAAAGACCAACGAAAGCTTCTTTATCCGTGGGGAAGGCCAAGTCAAGAGTTTGGAGGACATCGAAAACATCGTGGTGGAGCTCCGCAATGGAAGCCCCATTTACATTCGGGACCTGGCCGAGGTGAAGTTTGGCCATGCCAATCGATTTGGGGCCATCACTGCCAATGGCCAAGGAGAGAAGGTCTTGGGGCAGGTGATGATGCTCAAAGGAGCAGATAGTAATGGCACCATTGACCGCGTTAAGGCAAGAATTGCAGAAATGGAAACCACGCTTCCGGAAGGGATTGTGATCAATGGATTTTTGGATCGGTCCGAGTTGATTGGCCGCACGACGCTTACCATTGTGGAGAACCTTGTTTTGGGTTGCCTTATCGTGGTGTTTGTAGTGGTTTTGCTGCTTGGCAATTTCCGTTCAGGACTAGTGGTGGCCTCTGTCATTCCGTTGAGCTTATTGTTTGCCTTGTCCATGATGTATTTGTTTGACGTGGATGCCAACTTGATGAGTTTGGGAGCCATAGATTTTGGAATCATCATCGATGGCGCAGTCATCATTGTGGAGTTCATTGCTTTTCAGTTTAGCAAATCCTCTGCGGCCTTTGTTGGACTTTCTAAACAAGATAAACAGCTCGAAAAAGATAAGATTTCCTTTACTGGATCTTCTAAAATGATGCATTCTGCGATTTTTGGGCAGATCATCATTATAATTGTTTTCATTCCTATTCTCTCCCTTTCGGGAGTTGAAGGCAAAATGTTCCGTCCCATGGCGGAGGTGTTTAGCTTTGCCTTGATTGGGGCGATGATTCTGGGTCTTACCTATGTACCTGTAGTTTCTGCAATTTTTCTCAAGTCGAGCGTACCAGAGCCCAAAAATATCTCTGTCCGATTACTTAATTTTTTAAATCAAGTTTATAAGCCGGTTTTGCATTGGGCTTTGGACCACAGCAAAGCAGTTTTGATTGCAGCAGGAAGCCTTCTAGTGGGCGTTATTCTGATTTTTTCAAGCATGGGATCGGAGTTTGTACCCACCTTGGACGAAGGAGATTTTGTAATTCAGCCCGTGCTAAAGACAGGGACGACCCTCACCAATACGGTAGAGACCATTACTGAGATGGAGCGAATCCTGATGAAATTCCCTGAGGTCAAGCAGGTAGTGACACGTATCGGCGCTGCTGAGATCCCAACGGATCCCATGTCCATGGAGGAGAGTGATGTGATTGTGACGCTACATCCTCCTAGCGAATGGACCACTGTCGAGACCAAAGACGAGTTGGCAGAGGAATTTAAAAAGGCATTAACTGCTATCCCTGGATTGGATTTTGAATTTACACAGCCCATCGAGATGCGCTTCAACGAGTTGATTACGGGTGTCCGCGCTGATTTGGCCATCAAGGTGGTGGGAGAGGACTTGGATGTGTTGCTGCAAACCGCTGAAGAAATTGAGGCGGCCATCCAAGGAGTAGAAGGAGCTGCAGACATCATACTTGAAAAAGTGGATGGGCTTCCGCAGATGAAAATCGAATACGACCGCGCCAAAATCGCCAAGTATGGCTTAAATGTGGAGGCAATCAACCAGGTTGTGACCATGGGCTTTGCGGGGTTGAGTGCAGGAACAGTCTTTGAGGGGGAAAGGCAATTTGAATTGGTAGTCCGTTTTGATGAACCCTATCGAAAGGACATTGAGCATCTCGAGAATGCAGCTATTCAACTCCCCATGGGAGGAAGCATTCCCTTGTCAGAACTGGCAAAAATCAGTTACACCAAGGGACCTGCAAAAATTTCGCGCGACAACACTCAGCGTAGGGTGGTGGTAGGGGTCAATGTCCGAAATCGTGACCTCCAATCTGTAGTGGACGACATTCAAGCGATTGTAAAAACCAAAGTCACCATTCCTGAGGGATACCGAGTGGATTATGGGGGTCAATTTGAAAATTTGCAGCAGGCCAGAAACAGGCTCTTAATAGCTGTGCCCATCGCGCTGATCTTGATTTTTGTGCTCTTGTACTTTGCCTTTGCTTCGGCTCGAGATGCCTTTATGATTTACACAGCGATACCGTTTTCCGCCATCGGAGGCGTGGTATTGCTCTGGCTTCGAGACATGCCCTTCAGTATTTCTGCTGGAGTAGGATTCATTGCCCTATTTGGTATAGCGGTTCTCAACGGCATTGTGATGATTGAACACTTTAAATCCATGGCTTCTAGATTTACTTCCCTACGCGAACTCGTGACTGTAGGCGCTGCTGAGCGCTTGCGCCCCGTACTCCTGACTGCTTCGGCAGCAGCTTTAGGCTTCTTACCGATGGCGCTATCTGGTTCAGCCGGGGCAGAAGTGCAGCGTCCATTGGCCACCGTGGTCGTGGGCGGCCTTATTTCTGCCACCCTACTTACCTTGGTGGTACTCCCTGTGCTTTATGTCTTGTTCAATTCTAGAAAAACTAGCAATTCTGTGCCGCTTCCAAATAAAGGAGCTTTGGTTCTTTTGTTCGTACTTGCTCCACTTGCTTTTTCCTGGGCTCAGGACAGCAAGGAATTGACTTTGGAGGAAGCGCTTACTCGTGCCGAAAAGCAAAACCCACTCTTACAGGCCTCTCAAAAGCGATTGGAGTCGGTTCAGGCCATGACAGGCACAGCCTGGAATCTAGGTCGAACTGAGGTGTATCATGCGCAGGATCAAAACGACATTGCCGAAAATGGGGTATTCAACCGGGTTTGGGGCTTTCGTCAAGGTCTCCAATTCCCCAGTGTCTATGCAACACAAAAGAATTTTTTAAAGGCAGGCCAGCGGCAGGAAGAAGCCCGGCTAGAACTGGATGTGCGTGCGCTAAAGAAGGAAGTAAGCAGTGTTTATGTTCAGGCGCAGTATTGGATGGAATTGGAGAAAAGGGTTGGCTACCTAGATAGCCTGTATATTTCTGTTGTTCGGGCAGCTGCTAGGCGATTAGAAACGGGAGATGCTACGCTGCTTGAAAAGTTGACTTTAGAGAGTAAACAAAAAGAAATAGCACTTCGTAAATCGGAGGCTCAAAGTGAAAAAAAGAAGGCATTGATCCAATTGTCTTACTTGATTCAGTGGGAGGGTGAGGCTGAGGGTGAGCTCTCTATTTCGTCCAAACCAGTGATTTTAGCCGATGTAAACACTCAGGAAGGACATCCCGGACTTTCCTGGTACGAGGCAGGCAAGCAACAGGCATTGTTCCAAACTAGAGTAGAACAACAGGCATTTCTACCTGATCTGAAGGTCAATTTATTTCGAGGGACAAACCTTGCTGCGGGTTCAAAAATTTATCCCGGTTTCGAAGTGGGGTTGGGTATTCCGCTATTTTTTGGCGCCCAATCTGCTAAAGTGAAATCTAGTAAAAGCCTGCAGCAGCAGCTGGACTTGGAAGCAGTCAATTTCCAATCTCGCTTGGAAAGTCAATCTCGGGCACTTCAATCCACTTTAGCCCAGCAGTTGTCTGTCATTCAATACTACGAGTCGGAAGGAAAGCAATTGGGGGATCAATTGCGTGAGCAGGCGATTCGCTCCTTTGCTGAAGGAGAGATTGATTTTCTTCATTATGTAGAACTTATCGAAAACTCGCAATCGCTAGAAATTCAGTACCTGCAGGCCAAGCGGGATTATTTACTCAATCAACTCGAACTTATTTACTTGACTATCTCATGAAATCTAATCCTATATTCTTGTCAGCAGGGCTAATCTTTGGGTTGTTTTTGCTTGCCTCCTGTTCAAAAAGCGATTCTTCAGATGGAGGGATTGAGGTCAGCGAAGCGCCAGAGCAAAACACAGAAATAGAGCTGACCGAAGAACAGTTCAAAACCATGAAGATGGAGTGGGGCCCAGTACATACGGGCGATTTTTCGGAAGAAATTCAGGTTCAGGGAACGGTTCAAATTCCAGTAGAAGGGATGAGAGAGATCACCACCTACTTTGGAGGATATGTTCAAGATTTGAAGTTGATTGAAGGACAGGAAGTTCGAAAGGGAGAAGTCTTGTTTACGTTGGAGAATCCTGATTTCCTTCGTTTGCAACAGGATTTTCTCGAGATAAATAGCCAGCTGGCTTACCTCAAAGCAGAATGGGAAAGGCAAAAGACCTTGGCGCAGGAGCAGATCTCGGCACAAAAAAACTTTCTAAAAGCTGCTGCGGACTACGATGCTGCCTCGGCAAAAGCGCAGAGTTTGAAAAAGCAATTGGCGATGCTTGGAATCAATGCAGATGGATTGACACCAGCTACCATGCGGAGTAAAATTTCAATTCCTTCGCCGATCTCAGGATTTGTAGAAGAGGTGCTGGCGGTTCCTGGTCAGTTTTTGCCACCTGCGGCAAAGGCGCTTGCCTTGATGAGCAAGGAACATATTCATGTGGAATTGGTACTTTTTGAGAAGGATGCGAGTAAAGTGCATGTGGGTCAAATCGTTGAGTTTACCAGTCCTGACCGCCCGGATGAGGTGCTCAAGGCAAAAATAAAAGTCGTGGGCAAGTCCATCAACGACCAACGACAGATCACAATACATGCGGACCTTCTCGATGAAAAGGAGGAAGCAAAATTGACTCCTGGCATGTTTTTGCAAGCGCGGATTCAGTTGGACCCACAGCGGTCATTGGCTGTTCCCGAAGAATCGATTATTGAAGTAGGGGAGGATCATTACATTTTGATTCAAAAATCAAAAAGTGCAGGTGCCTTTACCTTACAAAAGATAAAGGTAACTCTCGGAGCAAAAGGCAAGCATTACCGAGCAATTTCCACGGAGTCGGTTTTAGATTCTACCGTTTTAGTGTTGGTAAAAGGCGGATTTAATTTGCTTTAAATCTACTTTAAGGAGTTTTGTATGGAGCTTGGTACTGAAGTTGGTGGTAATCAATCAGGTTACCATCCAGCGTATAGGTACGTAATTCAAAAACTTCTTTGGTCAAAGTAACGGTGCCGTAATGGTGCCCTCGGTAAGTTTTGGCGCTAAATGGAACTCTGTTGGGAGCAAAATCTTCCAGATTTCCACCCATTCCTCCAAGTTGAAAATAGGTAATGCCTTTACTGGTGTTCACTTGATCTTCCCAAATCGGGAAGGTCCTCATATAGGTGTGCAAGTGTCCAAAAAAGAAGACCTTCACCCCTTCTTTTTCAAGAAGCCCAACTAAATCTTGGAACCTCCGGTCTCCATAAGTGCTCGTGCCTTTCCAGGTATTTCCGTAGTCATCTTCGTCAGCAGAATAGGGGGCATGATGCATGAGAACAATTTTCCAAGGAGCAGTACTTTTTTGCAGCGCATTTTGTAACCAAAGGTATTGGCTTCCTCCTTCTTGGAGGTCCTTGGGCTGATTGGAATCGAGTATGAAGAAATCTCCTAATCCATAATTAACCTTGTAGTATCCTTTTTCTTCGGATTGGGGATGGTAGTAGTTGAACCAGTGTAAGTCACCTTCTCCATTTCCAGGAACAGGAAGATTTGGAATTCGAGAATAGAGTGCGGAGCTGCCTGGAAAAAACTCTTGGCTCCACTGCCATTTTTGCTTTTTCTGGCCTCCATCGGTGAGGTCGCCAAGGTGAATCGTGAAATCTACCCGCTCATCCCAAAGGAGGGAACCAATTTTCTCATTGATTTGTGGACGAGCTTCTGTGTCTGAGACCACACCAAATACGATGGGCTGGCTTGCTGAAGGTGCTGTACGGAAGGTCAGTGGTCCTGTGTTCAGAGTTTTTCCTGCGCTATCCTTTGCAGATAGTTGATAAAAATAGGCAGTTCCCGGCTGAAGATCTTGGATCTGTGCCGAATACAGGTTTTCTTTTTTGGCTTGGAGTTCGATAGAATTCGAAAGAGGAAGAGTCAATCCATAACTGAGGGATACCTCTGCTGGGCGATCCAATTCAAAGGTAATCTGCATCCCCGTGTTGTCGAGGGGGAAGAGGTATGGTTCTGCGAGAAAATGAAAGGTATTTGGAAAGCGAAGTCCACGATTTTTCCAGTGTTGATGGTCATCGAAGCGTTGTTGAATTTGCTTCTCAGATAGCGCCTTATCAAAATAGCTAAGGTGCTTCACCCAATGGTCCAGATTCATTTGGGGTTCTTCCTGAAGGTAGGATTGGAGCAGGAGCTTGCCGGAAGCCGAGGATATCGATTCCTGGGAAATCTTTTTTCCATTTTCCCATACGGTTACTGTTCCGTTTTCGAGGGTGAGTACGAGGTGAGTGAAATATTCTTCCCAAAATTGCTGTTGAACTTCTTGAGTATTTAGGCGCCATTTTTCATTCCAATGACCCAAAAGGGATGTTTTTCCCAAGAAAACCTCAAATCCTATGGGCTGGTTGATGTGCTGCATTAGCCAAAACTCTAGGGATAAGGCAGCAGATTTCGTATCAATGGAATCGGTAGGGAGCTGGTATTGGGCGGAAAGGCGTTGATTAATCCTTGGAGAAACAGGTATTGGTTGTTTGATTTCAAGAGAGCGTAGGCTCAAGCTATCTTGAAAAAGTGGACTTTGCGCATTTCTTGGGAGCCCAGGGTTAGGCCAAAACCATTTTTCCCAAGCCACTTGCTGGCTTTTTGAAGGAGAGATGGTAATAAGAGTAAGAATTAGGGGTAGTATGTAGAAGCGCTTCATGACGATTGGTTTATTATCAAACCTAGTCATTGCCTATTTTGTGGATGTGAAGTTGGTATTAAGTTTTTTGTAGCATATTTGACGGGGTGAAATTTTACCATTCCTATTCCCAACCTAGAAGTAGTGATACCTACCTTTTACGATGGACCATCCTTTAGATAATCCCATTTGGACTGCGTTGAATTCAGGCTCAGCTTCCTTTGCCTATGGCAATGGAATCGTACGGTTTATAGATCGAAGGATCGGGTTTTTTGCAGGGCTTCCATTTTACGATTCCGAACATTTGAATCAGTTGTATGCGGAGATGGATTTGGGTATGCGGGTGATTGTATTCACCCCAGGATATTTGGAACTGGATGCCAAATGGAAAGTCCGTAATGACAATGCCCTGTTGCAAATGGTCTTCGAAAAACTTTCAATCAATTTGTCTTTGGACGCATCCATTCGGGCACTTGCTGGGGCAGATGTCCCTGAGATGTTGGCATTAACTCAGTTGGCCAAGCCTGGGCCCTTTTTAGAAAACACCATTGCTTTTGGAGGATATTTCGGCTTTTTTGTTGAAGGAAGATTAGTTTCCATGGCAGGAACTCGTTTGGCAGCAGGTCCTTATACTGAGGTGAGTGCAGTTTGTACCCATCCCGATTTTGTGGGGAGGGGATTGGCGCAACAAGTATTGCCACATGTACTGAACTATGTTCAGCAAAAAGGGCAAATTCCATACCTCCAACTTTACCCCGATAACCTACCCGCTTACCGATTGTACCAACGTTTGGGCTTTGTCGAGCGAGCAAATTTGCGGGTCTATTCTTTGGAAAAGTAAAGACGCTGAACTCATTTCCTGCCCTTTGCCCTTCCAATCGAAGCGCAAAGATTTCCACTTTAATTTTTAAATTGTCTCCTTTTCTTGATAGTGAAAACACAGTTCTGCTGGGGAGCATTTTTGCGCTGTTTAGGAAAACCCTTGACTTGAAGTAGATGCTTTCCCTTCAAGTCAAGGGCCCTCATATTCCCAACTTATAGATCCTTCGGTTTCTTGTCTAAGAGGAGAAACTCATGGACGATCACTTCAGTAATGAGTTTTTTGTCGCCATTTTTATCCGTATAACTCCGGTTGGTCAACTTGCCTTCCACCGCAATTTCTGAACCCTTATCGGTAAATTTGGCTAGGTTTTCCGCAGGCTTATCCCATATCACCAGGTTATGCCAAATGGTTTCTTCTACCCGCTCTCCCTTTTGGGTCTTGTAGCTTTCATTGGTGGCAAGCGACACATGACCTAGGAATTTGCCTGACTCGAGCTGCTTGAGATCTACTTTGGCGCCCAAGTGCCCGATCAACTGAACTTTGTTTTTTAATGCATTCATGTAGTAAAAAATTGAGGTGAAACATGACCAATCCTTAAGCGGATTAGATTGAAAAATTAATACACTAAACTCGAAAAGAAATCTTATAAAATTGGTGAGATAAGTAATTAAAATCGTTTAAAAACGCTTTCAATCAAAAATAAAGTAGGTTTGAGCTTTGGAGAATCGGCACGAATGAACCAAAAAACAAATTAGCTCTGCCGTTTTCCTACCCAATACAAAATGGAGCCGATGCCTACAAAAATCGCAGTCATCCAAATCGATTGGCTACTTACTTGAAGCATCAGCCAAAGACAAGCACCAATTCCCAAAACAGGAATTGCATAGCCTCCCTTCAAGATAAATCGTCCTTCTCCTCTAAACTGTGGTCTGAGCTTGGGTATGGCCGCACAGCTCATGCCATACAAAAACAATCGAGACAAGACGGTCATCGCTGCTAATACAGTAAACGAACCAAAAGCAGCCAATAAAAATGCAGCAACTCCAAAGAATACGACCGAGTTGGCCGGAGTCAAGTACCGAGAATGTACCTCTCCAAACCATCGTGGTAGCGATTTTTCCAAGGAGAGGGCATAGGTCACTCGCGTAGCGGAAAACATCGAACTGATGAGGTTGGCAAGGACTGAAGCGGCAACTCCTACCATCAACAAGATGGCGCCGACAGGTCCAAAAAGGCTGGCAGAAACATCCAATAAGGGAGTTTTTGAATTGGCTAGGTCAGGCACAGCAGCCTGAGACACCAATTGGATGACCATGTACAAGACTGCCACTACGGCCAATCCCAGCAACAATCCCAAAGGCATATCCCGCTCTGGGCGCTTGGCTTCGCCAGCAGGCACTACCGCTCCCTCAAAACCAACAAAAGCATAAATCAAGAGCAAGGCAGCAGCTCCCAAATCAGCTGAAGGAGGTGTGGGGCTATCAAAATTAGGGATCACCTCCGAACCTAAAAGAATAAATCCTCCAAGTGGAAGGAGAATCAATACCGCAAATTTAATTACCGTAAATAGCGTCATGGAACGGATTGATTCCACTGATCCAAGGACATTGATGACACTGAGGGCAACACAAATAACCGCTAAAGAAATAATCCTCCCTGTGCCTGTACCTGCCCCCGAAATAAAATAAGCGATGGAATCGGTGAGCAAGACCGTGTTGGCAGAGAAGGAAATCAATCGTGCCAAGTAATACAACCAACCTCCTTGAAATCCTACAAAAGGGCCAAATGCCAAGGTTCCGTACCGAATCGGCCCACCCGTGCCTCGGAAATAGCTTCCCAGTTCGGCGAAACACAAAATGATGGGTAAGATAAGGAGTGCGCAAAATGCATAAACGAGTACGCTGTACTCTCCAGCTAATGCTGCTGCCCCACTAGGAAGCCCAAAAATTCCAGCTCCAATCAAGCCATTGACTACCAACATCCAAATCCCCCAAAGTCCAAGATTTCGAGGAAGCTTTTCTTCAGTGTCAGACGATGCAGGTGGGGTTGGGGTCACTTAAACTGGTGTTTAACCTCGGAAATTAAAGAAAAAATGTACCGAAAAGAGTATGCTGCCCTTCAGTCCTGCTTATTTTTTCCATTCGATCACTTCCATAGTAGAAAGTTCCGGGCCACCCCCACGGTTGGCTGAACCTGCATGAACCCATATTTTTCCATTCAAATAGGCTGTACCTGTGCCGTGGCGACCCTGTAGTAGATTGGGCAGCCTGCTCCAGGTGTTGTTTCGTGTATCGAGGACTTCCACATCGGCATGTGAAGTTGCTTGAGCGGAGCTCTCTCCATTCATGACCACCAAAAAAGGGCCAATGCCCAAATTTGAGTTTCCAGCACGCTGCGTAGGGAGCTCGGTTTCCAAAGTAGACCAGGTTCCTTTCTTAAAATCATAAACATCCACCTCTCTTTGTTGGTTAGCTCGAGCACCTTGCCAATCTTGGCATAGGAGGTGCGTCCACCCGCCAAATACAGTTTGCCATCTACCAGAGCTGCACTGACATGATCTCGGGCTCTTGGTGCACTCGGTAGGGATTTCCAAGTTCCTGTTTTGGGGTCCAGTTCATCAAACCAGCGTACAAAACCATCGAAATGTCCATCCTGGATGCCGCATACCATGTAAATTTTATTTTGGCTAACGACGATTCCTGCAGAACCTCTTTCTCGGTTTTTGGGAAGTGCAGGGCCCTCTCTCCAGGCTTTCGTCTTGGGATTGAAAATTAAAATGTTTGGAATGGGCGTTTCATGCGGATATTTTCCCGTCAGTGCACCTACAATCCAGAGTTCATCCTGAAAGGAGACTGCCTGAAAATGGTGGATTTCCATGGGAGCATCTGCTAGCTTCACCCAGGTATTCGTTTGGGGATCAAATTCCTCCACTGGACGAACTCCCCGTCCTCCCAAGGCATACAACTTGCCGCCAGAGGCAACAAATGAACTTTCATGACGGGCAGTAGCGGCAGTACTGGGAGTTACAGCAGTCCATAATTCTTGCGCTTCCGCTTGAAATGTGGCTAGCACTAGGAATACTAAAAGATATCGTAGCATGGCATTAAATTGAATGGATATATCAAGTTAGGAAAAGATTTTAAATGAAACCTAACCGACTAAGTAATCCTAATTTGAGCTGTTTTTGAACCTTCGACAAGAAGGGTATTTACTTTCCGAAATCTAAAATCCCACGAATGGCGTTGATTTCGCTCATTTCTTTTTTCAAACCCTCGCCATCACTGGCTGCGATTTTTTCTCGAAAAGCGCTGAGATTCGCAATGTATCCATCCAAAGAAGCTAGGACATTCTCCTTGTTTTCAATAAAAATAGGTGCCCACATGTCTGGACTTGACTTGGCTAGGCGAACGGTTGAAGAGAACCCAGATCCAGCCATGTCAAAAATATTTTTCTCATCTTCCATTTTTTGAAGGACAGTTTTCCCCAACATAAAGGAAGTCAAGTGAGATAAATGGGACACATAGGCCAAATGCCGATCGTGTTCTTCTGGATCCATAAACCGAAGTTTCAAGTTCAAGGCATCAAAGAGGCGATACGCTTTTTCCTTCAGGTGCAGGTCTGTCTTTTCCAGCTCACACAAGATCATCACTTTCCGGTCTAGCAGGGTTGCAGAAGCAGCTTTTGGGCCTGAATACTCCGTGCCTGCGATGGGGTGAGCTGCGAGGTATTGTGATCTTTTGGGATGTGAGGCCACGGCAGCGCAAAGTTTGGCTTTGGTGGATCCCAAATCAAAGACTAAGGTGTTGGTTTCGATTTGATCCAAGGTTTTCAGAAGTAAATCCCCTAGACTGTTGGCTGGGGTAGCCAAAATCACCAGGTCTGTATCGGCATCTGGTCCGGAAGTCACTTCCGAAATGATGCCCAAAGCAAGTGCATCTTGGAGGTGCTGCGGGTTGGTGTCCTGCCCCGTTAGTACTAGTTCAGGAAATTTTTGTTTGGCAGCTAGTGCAAAGGATCCTCCCAAGAGGCCCAATCCAATCAGGTGTATTTTTTTCATGCTAGGCAGTAGGTTTGATGCGGTTGATGGCTTCTAAAATTTTAAATTCTTGGAGGCAAAGAGAGATTCGGACATAGGTATTTCCTTCTGTTCCAAAAATTTTTCCTGGCGTAATAAAGATGTTTTTTTCATACAGCAACCGATCCACCAACTCCTCAGCGGAGGCTCCTTCCGGCATTTTGCACCAGACAAATAGTCCAGCAGCTTCTCGGTCATAAGTCAATCCTAACTGATCAGCAAGAGTCCAAACTAGCTTTCGACGGGCAGTATAAATTTCATTTTGTCGGTCAAACCAGCCTTTCTCGAGTGAAAGTGCTGCAATTGCACCTTTTTGAAGTCCCAAAAACATGCCTGAATCCATGTTGGATTTGACTTTCAGGATAGCTTCAACCCATTCTGATTTTCCGCAAAGCATGCCTACGCGCCAGCCCGGGATATTGAAGGTTTTACTGAGTGAGTTGAGCTCCAAACCCACTTCCTTTCCTCCAGGCAGGGCCAGCAAACTCGTAGGAGATGGGTTTAAAATATGGCTGTAGGGATTGTCATGCACGAGTAATATAGCATGCCGCTGCGCAAAGGAAATTAGCTCTGCCAATACCTTCTCTGAACCAGCAGCTCCGGTAGGCATGTGTGGGTAATTGATCCACATCATTTTTACCTTACTCAAATCCAATTGTTCGAGCTCCTCCAAGTTAGGCCGACCTTGCCTGGTTAAATCCAAGTTGTAAAAAATAGGGGTTGCTCCAAGGAGTTGTGTGACTGCCGCGTAGGTTGGATAGCCTGGATTCGGTATCAACACCTGATCTCCCGGATTCAAAAAGGCCATGCTTACTTGAAGAACTCCTTCCTTCGAACCCATCAAAGGGAGAATCTCAGCATTGGGGTCTAGCTGCACCCCAAATGCTTGTTCATAATAGGACGCCATGGCTGCGCGCAAGTCGGCAATTCCCTGGTATCCTTGGTATCCATGCGCCTGCTCGTTTTCAGCGGTGCTTTTTAAAGCTTCAATCACGCTACGATCAGGTGCAAGATCGGGGGAGCCGATTCCTAAATTCAATACTGGCTTTCCTTCAGCAAGTAGGCGATTGACTTCCCGCAGTTTGGCGGAAAAATAATACTCCTCTACCCCTTGAATCCTGTTTGCAAATCCCTTCATCCTTTTCTGCTCGTATATTCTCCAAAAATTTTCAGGTCACCATATTCCGCTTTCATTTGCTCCACTGCTTCTTGGTAGGTCTGCTCGGCAGCAAATTCCGCATCGATAAAAAAGGCGTAATCCCAAGGCTTGTCCATCAAAGGAATGGATTGAATTTTACTCAAATTCAGGTTTTTGTCTGCAAGCATGGTCAGAAGCTTGGCCAATCCTCCCGCCTCATTCCGGATGGTGATCTTGAAGGAAACCTTGTTGGGAGCTTCCTTGCGGCTTGATTTTTCCTTCGTTAGAAAGATAAACCGGGTGAAATTATCTTGTACGGTTTGAATCTGTGGTGCCAGTATCTCTAATCCATAGGTTTCAGCGGCGATTTCACTCGCGATGGCTGCGACTCCTCGGAGTTTCTCTTCCTGAATGCGCTTCGCCACCGAAGCAGTGTCTAGGTCATCAATCAGTTGGATTTGAGGGTGCTTCGAGAGGAAAGTCTTGCACTGCAGCAAAGCCATAGGATGGGAGCGGACTTCGGAAATATCGGCAATAGTTTGCCCTGGCAAAGCTATAAATTGATGGGAAATGGGCAAGTAGTATTCCTCATGAATAAAAAGGTCGTAGCGATCAATCAGATCGTAATTCGGTAAAATAGCACCTGCAATGGAGTTTTCGATGGCCATAATGCCCACCTCCGAAGCACCTGAGGTAACTGACTTGGCTACCTCTTCGAAGCTCATGAAAGGAAGAACTTGGGCTTCTTTCCCAAAATTCAACAGTGCAACCTGATGATGGAAGGAACCAGGGATTCCTTGAATTGCTACTTTCATAGGATGCCTGGACTATAAGATTCTTGATGTATGCCTGCCATGGCTACCTGCTTCCAAAAACTAGGGTAAGATTTATTGACTACTTCAGGGTCTTCAATCCGTACCTTGGTTTTCGTAACCAAAGGCATAAAGGCCATGGCCATGCGATGATCATCGTAGGTGTCAATTTGCACCAATCTAGGCATGGTGACCGATGGGATCACCTGAAAAGTGTTGGGCGCTATTTCCCTCAATTCAGCATTAAACTTTGCTAATTCCTGCTGCAAGGCATGGATTCGATCGGTTTCCTTGATTCGTAGGCTTTCAAGCCCTGTAAATACGGTGTTTTGACCCAAAATAGCACAAGTAACCGTTACAGTCTGCGCCAAATCTGGGCAGTGGGTAAAATCCCATTCTTTGAGGCCAATCACTGCTTGCTTTTCGAGCAATACCCCTCCTTCTTGAAAGGTACTTCGTATCCCCAAATGCCCCATGATGTCTACTATGGCGGCATCTCCTTGGAGACTTTGTGCTTTTAGGCCTTCTAAGAAAAAGGTTCCTTCATCCGCACAGGCCAACAAGCTAAACCAGTAGCTCGCTCCTGACCAATCACTCTCCACAGTGAATTGGGTGCTTTGGTAGGCTTGCGGTTCAATTTTTATCGTAGCGCCTTCCCAGCTGGATGCGATTCCAAATTGGGCCATAAGCTGCAACGTCATTTCAATGTAGGTACGGCTTCCAACCTTGCCTTCAAGTTCCAATTCCAAGCCTTGAGGTAATACGGGGGCAATCATCAGGAGTGCCGAAATGTATTGACTGGACACATCACCTCGAATTCGGATTTGATGGGTGAGTTGCTCAGCCAATCCTTGTACAGCAAGTGGCGGATAGCCTTCCACGCCGAGGTAATGTATCTCCGCACCTAGGCTGCGCAAAGCATCCACCAAAATACCGATGGGGCGTTCGCACATGCGCGAAGTGCCTGTCATTACTTTTTGTTGATTGGTAACTGCCGCAAAGGCTGTTAAAAAACGCATCGTAGTGCCTGCATCCAGTACATCAAAAACAGCTGGATTGGTTGTCAACAACCTGATCATTGTTTGGGTGTCACGCGCCTCTGCCAGGTTGCGCAGCGTATTTTTTCCTTCCGTCAAAGCATCAATCACCAAGGCACGGTTGGATTCGCTTTTCGAGGAGGGGAGTGGGATAGAAACCCTAGAGAACTCATTTTTTTGCGTCAGCTGTAAAAGCTGTATTTTTTGATAATCCATTAGGCCAAGGGTAATTGTTGGTAGTAGAGCATCGCATGTTTGATCTCTTCTCGGGTCACAGGAATATTAAAGTTGCAATCTCCAAGGGTAGGAAGTAGGGAGAAAAGTTGCGTTTTTCCTTCGTTTTTTTTGTCCTGAGCACAAAGGTCCAAGATTGCATCTAGGTCGTTTGTATTCAAGGTCACTTTCCCAAATACCTGGAGCAATTTGCTGCTGAGCTCGTTTAGTTCTTCAAAGCTGAATCCTATTTTCTCGAAAGACAAAAATCCCTCTGCGATCATCCCAACTGCAATGGCCTCACCATGAAGCAAGGGATTCGGACTACTGAGGTAAAAAGACTCTACCGCATGACCGATGCTGTGTCCAAAATTGAGGATTTTTCGAAGGCCAGCTTCTTTGGGATCTATGCCTACCACCGCTTTTTTGATTCCTACAGAATGTCGAATCACCCGGGTCCAGTCTTGTTGCTCCCAGTCTTTTGAAGGCAGGGCTCTAAAGTAAGTTAAATCACGGATTAGCCCATGTTTGATTACCTCGGCATAGCCAGAGCGTAACTCACGGTGTGGTAGGGTAGCGAGAAATGCAGGTGCGATTAGGACTTTTTCAGGAAGTTGAAATACCCCTAGGTGGTTTTTAAATCCCATGAAATCTATCCCTAGTTTCCCACCAACACTCGCATCTACCTGAGAAAGTAGGGTAGTGGGGATGGTCAAAAATGGAATTCCTCTTTTGTAAACACTCGCGCAAAATCCACCCATATCTCCAATCACCCCACCACCCAAATTGATAAATAGCGAATGCCGATCGAGTACCGCTTCAGTCATCGCTGTCCAAATGCTGGAGCAAGTTTCCAAGGTTTTGTGCTGCTCCCCAGCAGGCACGGTAATTAGCACAGCATCTGAAGGTAAAACACCCAGAATCAAGGGTAGGCAATGCTCGCGGGTGTTCACATCCGTGAGCACCACCACTTTGGAATAGCTTCGCGAATGAAGTTCCTCTGCGAGGGATTTTTGAATGTCAGTTGTGAAGAGTACGGTTTCCACGGATCTATTAGGTCTAGCCGGTAAAGTTAGCAATCCTTCCTGCTATCAATGAACTAGCGGATTTGGCTTTACTGATAATTAGTTGAGTAATTAAGCTTCCCGAAGTTGTTTTTCCTGACGTTTTACCGACTCCTCATGGATGCAATACAGCAATTCTTTCATGAATTTTTCGCTCAGTTGTTTTTTGACTCCTTTTTCAGTTCTGGAGTCCATCACCTCTTTCCATCTATCTGATTGAAATACGGTGAGGTTGTGAGCACGCTTATGTGACCCAATCTGATCAATGACAGAAAATCGTTCCTGTAAAATATCCAAAAGCTGATCGTCTAAGTGGTCTACTGCGCGTCGTAGATCAAACAATTTTTCATCAGGTTGCATGTTTTCCAAGGACTGCTTGAATTCGATCGAATCTATCATCTCCTTTAATCTTTGGGGAGTCACTTGCTGCTTAGCATCTGACCAGGCCTTATCGGGATCGTGGTGTGTTTCGATCATTAGGCCATCCAAACCGAAGTTCATCGCGCTTTGGGCTACCTCTAGCAAGCCGTCTCTACGTCCTACAATGTGCGAAGGATCGTTGATTACTTCCATGCCTGTCCATTCCCGCTTCAAGTGAATCGGCATAGACCAGTTGGGCTTGTTGCGGTAGCGCTTGTCATAAGCATCTGAAAAGCCACGGTGTATGGCTGCTAGTTTGGTGATACCCACAGCATACATGCGTTCCAATGCTCCCATCCAAAGCTCCAAGTCTGGATTCATTGGGTTTTTGATCATCACCGGAATGTCTACTCCACGAAGGGCCTCTGCAATTTCTTGCACTGCAAATGGGTTAACTGTAGTACGGGCCCCAATCCATAAAATTTCGATGTTGTGCTTGAGTGCCATTTCCACGTGAGCGGCATTACCCACTTCTACAGTAACTGGAATATGGAGTTCATCTCGGACAATCTCCAACCACTTCAATCCTTCTTCGCCTACGCCTTCAAAAGATCCAGGTCGTGTGCGAGGCTTCCAAATACCCGCTCGGAATACCTGGGGAATGATTTGATTTTCCTTCATCTCGGCACAGATTTGCGCAATCTGCTCTGGGGTTTCTGCTGAGCAGGGGCCTCCGATGATCATTGGGTTGCTGAGACCAAGTCCCCAGTCTTTAATTTGCTTGTGTGGTTTCATAATACCTACGGTTAAATAAAAAAAGCCCGACTCTTTCGAATCGGGCTTTCTGTTGTTATGTGTTTTTAGTTTTTTGCTAGACAATACACAGCTCCGATTCGATTCTTCTGTCGAAAGTAAAAGTAAAAGAAGCTAAAATAGATTGCTGCTGTGATGAACATGTTGTAAATGTAATCGGCTATTTTTTAAAAGCAAAATTATTTTTTCTTCAATAAATTAT
>Ga0208788_1000401_pt1 | contig 21316 bp, 27 predicted proteins | sample Wag4_2014_7_11_3_FD_187363 | JGI IMG/M metagenome (GOLD analysis project Ga0208788, IMG submission 187363) | Fresh water mixed with fracking chemicals microbial communities from Ohio, USA - Utica-2 Time Series FC 2014_7_11 (SPAdes) (version 2) ...
AATCGGCATAGGGGACGGCCTTCATAGGCCGCTCCCCTGCCACACCACCCGGCATGCGGGTCCGCACCGGGCGGTTCGAGAGATTGAGGTTATGAGAGGCGCGCCAATCCCAGCCTGTCGAACCACGCAATATTCAGCACACGATTCAACTCAAAACGGCTATTACGCCACCAGCGATGAGAGTTACTGGCCACCCTCTGCGCCACCTGCTGGCTCGCCCCCAGTGTCCGCAGCTCTCGATAGATCGTAGGGCCACGCTTCCACTGCCTGAGCTGGATCGCTCTCAGTCGATGTCGTATCCATTCGTCCAGCTTGCGCCAGACTGCCGGTGTTTGCGACAACGTGAAGTAGGCTTTCCAGCCCAAAAGATAAGGCCGAAGATTATCTGCGACCTGTTGCAAGCTACGCCCGCAGGAGCGCCGGGTAAGCCAGCGGATACGCTGCTTGAACTGTTTCTGCGCCTTATAAGAGACCGCGCGCTTGACTTCACTTCGGGCTGACCACAACTCATAGCCCAGAAACTTGCGACCAAACGCGCTCGTCACTGCACTCTTACTCTCGTTGACGCTCAAGTGCAGCTTTTCGTACAGCCGCCTCAGCAGGGCCATTACCCGCTGCCCCGCCTTCTGACTGCGCACATACACGTTCGCATCGTCGGCATAGCGCACGAAACAATGGCCTCGGCGTTCAAGCTCCCGATCCACTTCGTCCAGCAGCACGTTCGCCAACAACGGCGACAGTGGGCCGCCTTGCGGCGCCCCGCAGCGGCTTTTCTCGACCACGCCATTGATCAGCGTTCCCGCATCCAGATAGGCGCGAATCAGCCGGATAACCGCCTGATCCGTAATCCGTTTGCGCAAACGATCCATCAAGATGTCGTGATCGACCCGGTCGAAGAACTTCTCCAGATCAACATCCACCACCACTTTACGTCCTGAAGAGGCATAGCGCTGAGCCGCTAAAACGGCGTCCTGCGCACAGCGTCCCGGACGGAAGCCGTAGCTGTGTTCACTGAAGGTCGGATCGAGTAATGGCTGCAAGGCTTGCAGCAACGCTTGTTGGATCAAACGGTCGGTGACCGTTGGGATACCCAACTCGCGTTGACCGCCGTCAGGTTTGGGAATGACCACACGCCGTACCGGACTGGGCCGGTAGACTCCTGAAAGAAGCTGTTCACGAATCCCCGCCCATTGGGTCAGCAGGTACTCGGCCGTCTGATCAATATCCAGACCGTCGACTCCCGCTGCACCTTTGTTGGCCTTGACCCGTTTCCACGCCCGTTTCAGGTTTTCTCTCGCAAAGGCCCGTTCCAGCAGCCCTTGTCCTGCGTTATCGGGTTCATTTTGCGGGCGATTGACCTCGTCGCTGACAGGATTTCTCACGGTTTCACCGCTCGTTATCTCCATCCGCCCCGCGTTTGGCAGGCATCTGACTTCCGGTCTTTCGCATCAACATGGCCTATGACGCTTTCTCTCGTTCGGCCCTTCGTCAAAAAAAAAAGACTACTACGGCCTCTGCTGACTTCTCGCTCCGACTCGCGCCGTCGCCCTTTCAGGCACAAGGCGAGATCTCCCCAGGTAAGAACGCAATCCTTCACCGCACAACCGCCGGATTTACGCTGCCTGACCCTTGACCACAAGAGCTTCGCGGTTTTATGCCCGCTCGCCCTGGTCGGCTTCGCCTTGTATCCGGTTCTTGTACATCGGCTCGCGGTTTCGATTCACGCTTCCTCCCCACACTCGGTCGCCCTCATGCAGTTGCGCTTCACTTCGTTCGCTGTGGTCAGCTTACGGCGGGACTTTCACCCACAAGATTGCGCCCATGCTGGGCGCACATAAAAAAACCCGGCGGGTAGCCGGGCTTGGGTGGGTTAAGCAGTTTGCTTGTGCAGTGGCGGTGCCAACAGCTTTTCAACGTACTGACGATCGCTCGCCACCATCCTGCCGGCGATTTCCTGCGTGAGCGTGGCGAAGTCATCGCTGACTCGATTCTGGCTCCCGGCATTGCCGTTAGCTTGCTCCTGCCAGCACCGCTCGTAGGCTGTGACAAGTGCACGTGCATCAGCGAGGCGAATGCGCAAGACGATTGCCATTAAGACCTTGCCGACCTGGTAGGTCGGTGGGGTTTGAGGATCGGTGCTGACCTGGGTAATGGGGCTCGTTTCTGCACTGCCCGCCACTTCCAGGGAAGTCGCGCCTGCACTGCTGATCAACCCACTCAGCTTTGCGACGGACATGTTGTAGATGTCGTTGTAATCATCACCTTCTGGGGGGCGTTCAGCCTCATTGAGCTCGTCATTGTGCGCAACGAGAGCCGACAGCAGTTCTTGAAGATGGATGACTGAAACGTAGCCATTGGGATTGTTCATTTTAGGGAAGCTTCCTGATTGATTGAACTTGCAATCAGGTAATGGCGAACAGGCGATTACACGGAGCCCGGCCGTCGCTCAGGTTTGTGCGCGCATGTGTTTCATCACGATGGGTAACGCAAACCTTTCAGGAGAAGAACCATGAAGTTTCAGAACGCCTTTGATCGCATGACCGCTATCGTTGAATCCGAGCAGTGCATCCTCACCGGCTACCGCCAGGACTTCTATCAGTTCGATCGCGATCACCTGGCCAACACTGGCACGGTGGGTGGTCGCTACGTCTGGGTCCTCCGAGAGAACGGTACACACCTTGCCTCGATCGGTCTGCATCCGCGAGCGACCGAGTTCGTTGAATGCGCACTCAACTCGTTCGAGAAAGTGCAAGCATATGAAATTACCTTGCTGCCTGACGGCGATGCGGATATCAAATCGATCACCGCGGCCAAGGCCCGTGAACTGATCAAAACGTGTGCCTTCGAATTCCAAGGCCGGCACATCAAGCAGAAGGGTAAGTTGTTGGCCACCGTCGACATCCATCCGCAGTACCACCAAGGAAAGTACGGTGGCAAAGTCTGCTTCACCTTCGACGATGCCCCCTCATCTGATACCGAGGTACGCTTCAAACAGATCGCCTTGCACCTGTTCCAAGAACGCGTTGGCACCCTCTTCGCTTGCATGGATGAGGTTACGTTCCATACGCACTGCGCTCGATAGCTGAACAATGTTGCACCCACCGCTGGCCATTCGGTCAGCGGTTTTTTTTGCCCAATTCACTCGAACGACACATCGCGTGATGCGGTCTATGCTGGAACGACACGCGAAAGGGCCCCCTAATGTGCTCCCACTATGAGGCACCAGATAACGATCGCTTGCTTGCCGGATTCGGTGTTGCACCCGACTCACAATTGCCAATCGACCTGTGGCCCACATATGGGGCCGTTCATTCGCCTGCGTCCTGAGGAGGCAGCCGACGACGATCTTCCTGAGTTTGAAGCCCTCACCGGACAATTTGGGTTGCTGCCATTTTGGGCTAAAGATCGAAAGCTGGGCCGGCAGACCTACAACGCTCGCTCTGAAACGGCCAGTACCAAGCCGTCATTTCGGTCAGCCTGGAAAAAGGGGCAGCGATGCGTGGTTCCTGCTTCTTCGATATACGAACCTGACTGGAGGAGCGGTAAAGCAATGCCTACCAGGATCACCCGTACCGACGGTGGTGTCATGGCGATCGCTGGCCTATGGGACCAGTGGAAAGCGCCAGATGGGCAAATTGTTCACTCTTACACCATGCTGACGATAAACGCCGATTCACATCCGTTCATGAAGGCCTTCCATAAACCGAACGATGAAAAAAGAATGGTGGTCATTCTCGCCAACGGATTGATTAAAGACTGGCTTAATTCGAGCGTTGAGCGTACCAGTGATTTTATGCAGCCCTACCCCGCAGACAGGTTGATGGTTGATATCCGCCCCGGGTGAACTATCGACTGCGACACAAAACTCGCCCAGAAAAAAACCCACTCAAGAATGAGTGGGTTCCGATAATGCGTTCAGATCCTTCGAACATTGGTGTTCGTTTTCTAGTGTGATGCGCCTGGACACATTTAGGGTTCGTCCTAATCGACCACCGCAGCGTCTACATTGATGGGCTCGTTCTGTAGATCCCATTCAGCGTCGCCGGTGCTTTTGGATTCGGCCAACGCTACTGCGATGGCGCTTTCCTCATCATCAGCGTCGACCTCCATAACCATCGATCGCAGCTTCGTCTCAATCAATCGTACTTTGTAAGTCTTTGTCATGTGGCTCTCCTGAAAGGTTGTACTTGCTCGAGGAGATGACTCACATCGATGTAGATTTATTCTGCTCTGACAGTAATGTGTAATTGCATTCGACTTGACCTGCCAATTGAGCGTAATTTCATCTCACTTGACCACCTAATTGCATCGCCACTGACCAGTTGTTTGCAGTTGATGGGTGTCAGCGGGTGCCACTCAGGGGGAGCGCGTCAGCCAAGCACTGAAGGACTGCAACGACCCAAACCGGTCGGTCGTGGCGGGCAGAAATTGGCCGATAGCTAGTCCTCAACGCCATTGGTTGACCTCAATCGGCTTGAGGTCAAAATGCGTAATCGAAGGCTCATAATCGAGATATTGATCCAAGGAGAATGTGTATCTGCCTGGCGGAATATTTCGAGTGCTTGCAGGCCAAGCCTCGCTGGTGGCAACTGGCGAACCTGATTTGTCGTATGCAGTAATTTGAACTTGAACACCAACGGGCTCGGCGCAACTATTTTCCAACACCGCCACCCCCTGCATGTAGAAACACTCTGAGCTACTGCATTTATTAATAAACTTGGCGTTCATCGACGATATTGTTATATCCGACAACGAACAGGCTGCACCTGCAAAATTCGTCACTGTAATCAAGGCTAGTGCTACAACGTACTTCATTTATTCACCTTAAGATTGAACGTTAATGCACAGATGATTTTTCCGTACTCAGAAAGGAAGCACAGACTTCGATGAGCATTTACAGTCCTGTTCGTAGCCTGGCCAGGTGTTCTTTCCGTTCAGGGCGAGCCCATCAGCAATATTAAATTTCTGTCCGTTAGCAAGGCGATGGGCTTCATCTCGGCTTTTGGACTCTCCGTCACTCGGGTTAGCCATGCATGGCGCCCCTGAATAGACCCAGATGGCTTCCGTAAGCCCAAGCTTGATTCGCTCGTCGCGAGATATCAGTGACTTGGCTCTTCTCGGCAACCACCTACAAAGGTCTGTCGCCCGCTGCTTCTGTATCCCCAAACTCTTCAACGCCTCAGCCATTTCATAAAGGTTGCCACTCACTGCTGTGCGCAGGGCAACTTCATAAACGAATTCTGCCGATTCGGCTGGGATGTCCTCGGTCTGGACGATGGCTTGCCATAAGTCAGCCTTGACTGCCTCTGTAACCCGAGAGAAATCCCCCTTCACCACCGGGATGCTGGACTTAGACGCTTGCGGTGGCTGCTCTGCCGTGGCTCCCGATTCCGACTTGCCCTTTAAAAAGCGTCCAAACAATGACATGGCCTAATCCTTTTTTCCGTTGTTCGTGGAGCTGGTGGTGAATAGGGTGACTTGTCACGCTGGGAGTCACCACGCGTGCTGGTTCGAGAGACGATCATGGAAAGTATGAGTGCGGTTGGCGTCCAGCCTGACTTCTGTCAACACAGACTAGGGATGCACTCGCTCAAGCCCCTCAGAGAGGCTAGCATCGAGCTAGGAACACTGCACAGTGGGGGATCGAGATGAGTATTGAAGGAGTACGGCTCGAAGAGTTCCTGCTAATCAAGGCGGGGATAGCCGGCGCAGCACACGACCCTTTGCCGACATGACCGTAAAGTTTTAGCAGGCGCCATGCCGAATGTAATGCGTTCCTAGAACACCGACGCGAACAATTACTTCAAGCGCTGGAAAGCTACACGCCAACAATTCGGATATCTGGCGCTGATATGTCTCGTAGTGGTCCAGCGTAAAATCATCAAAGTGGACTATTACGTACACCAAGCCAGACGGTGCAAGAGACTTAATCTGCGCCACCGCAGCCTGAATGGTTAAGTCAAACTTATTAAGGAACTGGGGGGTTAATTCATAGTAAATGGAGCAATCAAATGACTCTCCGGCAACCATTTTATCTATTTCATCCTGAGACACATTGATGGTTTTCACTTCGCAGTAGCACGGCACACCATTAGCTTCGTACGAAATATCCGGGGACTTTTGATTTTTCACGGTTCGCAACAAGCGAATATTGCATAGCTCCTGCGAAACAAGGTACTCGTATGCCAATGCTTCATTCAGTAGATCAAAAAACTGATGCTTTCCACGAAGTTCTCGTGACCCAGGGAATACCTTCTGTGCTTTTTCAGAAAGGACCAACCAAGAATCTGAATCCAGTATGCGGAGTGCATTTTCGTAGACATGCACCTGAGGAAAGGAGTCAGGAAACAAAGACTCTGTTTCACGCCTACTCTTTATCCACCAGTCATTTGGATGTTTCTTTTCTATCTCTTCAATCAGATCATTAAATCCGGGCATGTCATAGCGCCTATTGGGCGACATTACTGTCGTATAACGTTCCTTGTCGTCCTGTCAGCCCTTAACCCATCTATCGACGGGAAACGTGATTGGGGTGCAGGCAAGCCCGATTACGGTAAAGAGGCTAGCAGTACATCACCTATTTGCCACTGGTCTGTCGGCTCGTAGCCCAGCACGGCGGAATCTGCACCCCGACGGATGCCGACCGGCGTAGCCCCGACCCGAAACGCCAAGGGCCTGTATCCTCCCCTCGGCGACCGGGCGCGCACGACCCTGAGTTGCCGTAGCCAGATTTTGAAAGCCGTCGTTCTGAACGTAGAGGTAACCGGCGCGGAGCCGGCCTTAGGCCCGCACGTCAACGGGACGATGTCCGCCCTAGCCGGTTGTCAACGAATTTACGATGGACCGCGGTTCTCCCGAAAACGAAGCGCTCGGCGAGCCTGGCCACCTCATCATTGACCGACTTCACTACCTCGGTCTTGTTCCGGCTATTGATGTTGTGTTCGGCTTTTCGATCATGCGTCGCGATGAACAACTTTGTCGGCGTCAGCGGAAACAGAATCGTGCATCGGGGGTCTTTCAGACCGTAGTACCGCAGATGCGGCATGTCACCGGTCAGCAACTCGTGCTGACTCGCCGACATGTCGAGCACTGACCACTGCATGTTGATGATGATGTTGCCGATGCCGTCGTTCTCGATCACCCTGACGACCATCACCTTCGAGGCATCGTCGATCAGGTACGGGTGAAGCTCTTGCTTGTCAGACTCGTTTTGCGAGTCCGCAAGTAGGTCTTTTCGGAGCGTGCTCTTGAAGGTCTCGCCGATCTCGGCGACCGCCGCCGGCCGGCGATGCAGACTCGCAATCATGAATCGCGTCCAGTCTCCCCGCTGCTCCGCGGTCAGCCCGCTAGTACCGGTGTCCAGCAGCACCTTGAGCGCTTTCGCCGCAGGATCGTCCACCGTCGAGGCCATATAATCCTTTTCGATAATTTGCTTCCGATCGTCGGGGAGCCCCTCCATCGTATAAAGGAAATGCTCATACCCGGTTGCCTTCGGATAGACGGGTTTGGCGATCACGCTCTTGTGTGAACGCGAATATGCGATCAACTGGCCGGTCGTGCTGTCGCACCAACCCTTCAAGTAGAAGACGGGCGAAAAGTGGTGTTTTTTCGGTTCGGTCATTATGCCTCCGCGATGTGGCGCTTTCTTGAGAGACCGCTCCTGGCCGATTTTTGCCTCTCGCGAAGGGTTCTAACCGACCCAAGGCAGCCATTCAAATGCATCATCAGCTTCGGGGCGGGCTTTAACCCTCATGGGTGAGCGAGGCGAACGACCTTGAAACGTTTGTTAGGCCGCTGATGATATCCAACTGTTTTCACCCTTGTAGGGCCAGCTGAGATGAGTGAGCGGCTCTTGGGTTGGCAAAATATGAGAATTCGTAGTCTCCCGAGCGTTCACGAAAGAAAATGACTCCGGCCAGGGTGGGAGTCTCATGGAAGACGCCCCCGTGTAACTCGTTGACAACGTGATGAACTTCCTCGGGCTCAACAGAAGCTGTGAATTCACCAAAAACAGCGACGACATAAGGCACGCCTAATTTCTCGATGAGCTTGGTGTAGGCATTCACTTTCTGCTGAATCTTGGAGAACAGATGGTTTGGTGGGATCGTTACCCAGCCCGCCCATGAGCCACGAAATGAAAGCCCTTTGGAAATTTGTACGTCGGTTTCTCGGCGCTGATGTAGCGTATATACGTCCACGATTTCGATAACTTGATCATCGGAATCCCGTACGACCCAGTCGGGTGTCTGTCTACCGATTTTTTGCTCATAACGCCAATTCGAGCCTTGGCTTCTAAGATGAGATCCTAAAATCAGTTCTCGATAAGTGTGAAAGCATTGCTCATCAGACTCTGATAGAAATTTGCGCACAAAGGACGCAACGTCGGCTGGATGAATCTCGCTGAGGAGCTTGTAGATTCTCTTGTTGATGTAGTCGTTTCCAGCCAGTATTCCGAACTGCATCTGTCGGCCTATCGCTTGGTTAAGGGGCGGGCATTGCATCGTGGGCATTCTTTACTGAGAAGCGGAATCATCAAGAAGCAGTTTGGGCAAACGCCATTTTGATCGAGTGGCGGTGCTGTCTCCTTTGTTTCAGAGGTCTCAGCAGTTTCTGGGGCACCGGTTTGTATCGAACTTGGTGATGCGAGTAGGACTGACTTCTGCGTTTGAAATTCAGCATCAGTTAAGAGCCCCTCGGCACGTAGCGCTCCAAGTTTGCGGATTTCATCTGCAACCAAGGCGGAAGTAGCGGTCGACGCTTGTGGGCGCGACATATCTGCTTTTTGCGGTGCGGCAATCGCTTTGATTGACTCTAGCTGCCGCTCATGCTCTTCCCTGCGAAGTCGCTCGCGACTTTCCTCCTGCCTGTTCCGTGCGTTTGCTTTTGCGTTTTCGTCCACAAGATCCCTCATGACTAGGGCGACAACCAGTCCAAGCAATGGAGAAAATAGAAACGACAACAGAAAAAAACCGACTCCGCTTCGGCCGCGAGAAATGGCGAGAGCAGAAACACCCCAAGCAAGCAATCCCCAAATAATCAGAAACAGGAACTCCATCAATGTTCTCCAAGTTGATTCATTCATAGATTAATGGAGCTGGATCTCTGGCAGAGGCAGCGCCGTTTCGCAGATTGACGCCTAATTGAAGATTCAACGCAGCAGCCCGACGCTACCTACTTACCGTTAGTCTGTCCACCGACTGCTTGTGGCCGTTCTCTGCCGGTCGTCACTACCGCGTGTGCTGGTCAAGTCGAATGCAAACGGTTGGTCAGCACGAATGCAATTGACTGGTCAGTGACAATGCAAATGGGTGATCAAGTCCATGCAATTACGCAAATTGCACCTCTCGCCGGCAATTAGGGCATCGGTTGGCTGTGAGATTTCTAATCTCACCGGCCAACGGCCCATCGCCACCATTCAACACTTGGCAAAAGAGCGGTTATCCTGCCCCAGCTATGACATGGAAAGGAAAGCGGAGCATGAGATTTAGGATTTGTCCTACAGCTTGCGCCAATGCTTCCAAGTAACGTCATTCTGCCCCAGCTGTAAGCTGGATTCCCCAAGGATGAAAAGGAAGCTCAAATGAGCGGATACGTACCCAACCCGCCGAAGGGCTACCGCAATAGCGGCGTTGAACCTGTTGATATCCACGCCCAACGTTGGGCGGAATACAAAGACCTCCCATCGAAGGAAGATGCAAAGCCCAACACCGTGGGTTGTGTGTTCGCAAAGAGCTGTGACCTCGCTGATGGTGTAATCGATTACAAGAAACCCGTCGGGTTTATCCCTGTTGAGAAAGTGGCCAACTACGGCGAGTTCGCCATTCTTGGTGGTCGTGAGACAGACGCAGACGGGAATATTCCCCTCAAAAAGATCGGTGGGAGCGCCGTACCGACTGCACTGGGAACACTTCTATTAGGCGGAACTGCTACTGCTGCTAGTGTGTCCTGTGGTGGCCTCTGCACCGCTGGAACAGCTGTTGCCGCTGGGACGGGTTCGAGCGCTGCGGGCAGTGCTGGGGTTGTTACTGCTGGTGTTGCTGCTGGAGCTCTAGGCGGATTGGCTATGTTGCTGTGGTCTTCGAGCTTGGGCGATAGCAGCCTATACACGGAGGAACAGCTCCAGTCACTCAAGCAAGCCCGAACGCGTGTCCGCCTGCACATTGAACAGCAGGCCGATGGCACCTTGAAGGGCTACGGGTATAACACCCAGAAGCGCAGCGAATGGGAAATGATTCCTGTAGTGCAGTTCGTTGCTCAAGGCTCCAAGCAAGTGGCCGACTTTGGCAACGGCGTAACGCTTATATGGACGCCGGCCGTAGACCCGTCGAGCATCTCGGGGATTCCACCGTTAGAGGGTGCACCCCAAGCGCCTCAGATTTGGATTTATCCACCCACCGAACAGGCTGACAACATCATTGTCAGCCCGATTTACCCGGACGCCTATAACGACTATATCCTGGTGTTCCCAGCTGGCTCTGGCGTGCAGCCGTTGTACATTGTTGTCAGCGCCCGTCATGAATCCGGCGCTGTCACGGGGCAGGGTCAAGACGTTTCCGGCATCTGGCTTGCTGGCGCTGGCACAGGACTTGGTGCACCAATACCAACGAGGATTGCCGATCAGTTGCGGGGGCAAAAGTTTAAGAGCTTCGACGATTTCCGGGCTGCACTCTGGACTGCCGTAGGCAACGATCCTGAACTACTCAGCCAGTTCAAACCCACCAACCAAGACTGGCTAGCAAAAGGCAATTCTCCGTTCGCGCCGAAAGCAGAACGCAACGGCGGGAATGGTCGCTACGAGATCCACCACATTGAGCACATTCAACATGGCGGCGCCGTTTACGATGTTGATAACCTCTCCGTAGCCACGCCAAAACGTCACGCTGAAATTCACAAGGAAGACCGGCAGAAATTATGAACAATACATTCAGTGAGTACACAGAAAGCGAATTCGTCGCCCTGCTTCAGCGCATCAAAAGCCACGACGGCACGGAGCCAGAAGTGGATAAGCTGGTGTTCCACTTTGAAGAGGTGAGCGAGCACCCTGATGGTTCTGACCTGATCTTCTACCCGGAAGATGAGGCGGATGATTCAGCCGAAGGTATCACCCAAACAGTCAAGGAATGGCGTGCGGCTCAGGGTTTGCCGGGGTTTAAAGTCGAGTAACCGCGCCGATAAAAAAAGCCCACTCAATGAGTGGGCTCAGGTGTAACGTTTTAAGGACGAAGCAGATAGTCGCCCTGAATGGCAGCGTTGGAAGGCACCGCGCTGTTGGTTGAGGCTTGAGGCAAACGGCGAGTACCGTCGTCAACGAGATCCTCGAGGACTTCGGCCAACTTGCGAACATTGACCTTTTCGACGGTAACGCGAGCAATCGACGTACCTTCATCCTGCAAAAGCAGTTTGAAGCCACGATCGTCAGCATCGTAACCGAGCACCACAAAACCGCGGTGTTTGCAGGTATTGACCCGAACCTGAATCGCCGGACGGCGGCCATTTTGAACATCATCGTCACAGTCGCGCATGAGGATGTAGTCCGGGTTAGCCCCTGCGTCCAGCAGCAGCTGCCACATGGTCCGTTGGTTATCAGGTGTTCTGAGGACCTCGACCAGTTCAATCATGCGCAGTAGCCGGCGAGAGCGAATGGAATCGCGATCAATCGGAAGCTTTGCCTGATCGAAACCGTCCTGCACTTCTTGTTGGCTTACAAATGTTTTGATTTCGGTTTGCATCGTGACTCTCCTGAAAGTTGGGCCAGACGTTGCGAAGGCCTGGTAGGAGGTGATGCCGCACATGGATGTGTAGGGAGCATTTCGACCCATAAAAAAAAACCCGCCAGGTGGCGGGTTTGATGAAGCGTTGATGGTGTTTGATCTTCACACGAGGGCCCAAGAAGGAAGCTCCTCGCACTCGGTGAGACTAAAATCACTTGGTCGCTCGAAGATCTCGCCTTTTGCATTAACGAGTGAGTTTTGCAAGTCCTTCATCTCTTCCCGGGTTGCTTCCCTGAATGATTCGGAAGCTTCGCTTCGCTGGACCTGCATGGCCACTACAAATTGTGAATCTGCATCAATAACAAAACGAGTCAGACGCTCGTTTTTTTCCCATACAAAAGTGTGACGCCAGTCACCAGTGATCAACTGATACATTCCGTTTTCCTTCAATGAATGGTTGGATATTCGGCAGCAGGCCTTGTGCAAAGGAATGCTTCACACGAACGCATAGTTGAAATTACTCAAAAAAAAACCCCACCGATGTGGTGGGGCTGGGGATGCGTTATCTTCGATCGTCACAGACGCTTCTCAGTGTCCTGTCGACCAGGTCACCGTCGAAGCTGATGATCACTTCTACATTTCTGCAATTGGAACTCAAGCTACCCAGGGTGCGGGCAGCGATGAGATAGCCGTTAGAGTCAGTCTGACTTGCTTCACCGAACAAGATCGAGTTGCCAACGACCGCGGCGAGCACAGCACGGCCGCCGTCTTCTTCAGACCAACTGGGCGACACAGTATTGCGCGGAATGACCTGGTGGTTGCAAACCCGAAAATGCTCGTACCGCTCAGAAGCATGTTCAATTGCAACAGAATCACAGCCATCAACCTGCCCCACGTAAATCACAGGAACGTTTTGCCCGTTGACACGTACAACCGTTGACATCCGGGTAGCGGCTACTTCCATCACTGCATCGGTGGCTTCAGAAGCCTGACCAATCAGCGGTAAAAAACCACAAAGCCCCATCAGCACTACCAATACATTGCGGATTTTCATGAGGTTCTCTCGTTTCAGAGTTGGAATTATGAAGCCAAAGCCAGACGCCGGGGGGAACTGGCGTGCAGGATCACCTGTTTGTTTTTGGAGCTTGCGAGGGTGTTGCCTTGAACGATCAGGATTTCTCCTATTTCAACTCTGTGCACTGCACAGTTGGCGGCGAGCTGTATGGCTGTCATCCGTGCGCATATAGCGTCCAGATCGCAGCCGTAAAACTTCCACCGGAATAGCTCTTCTGGACCATGGTTTTCAAGAATTTGATTAGCCCTGGCCAGCAGCATTACCCCACTGCCACACGCAGGATCGGAAAGCACCTTTCGTCCTTGAGCCATTGATACCGGCTCAGGATCAAAGTTGGCCATCATTACTGCAATGTTCCAGGGCGTGAAAAACTGCCCCAAAAGCTGTTTGCCACCTTTGCTGCTGAGCTCGGCGTAAACCGCCCCAAGGATGTCTTTGAAAGGCTCCTCCTTGGCCACCATGTCGTCATAGCAAGCAATTGCGTTGATCACCCGTTCTCTAGCCTCAACGGGAGTTGGGTACCAGGGCTGAAATCCCCAAACCTCCATCACCGCGCTGAGGAAATAACGAAACATTTCTGCTGGCGAGTACCGGTATCCATCACCGAGCGCGTCGACTAGCGGTTTCGCATAGGACGGAACATTTTGAGATAGCTTGTTAGCCATGAAGCGCACCCTTGAGTGATTGAACGTATGGCCAGTGATGGTTCACATGAGCCCGCAATCGACCTTGGCGCGTTTACAAGCAGGCAGAAAAAAGCCGCCCTCAAGAATGAGGGCGGCTGGGGGGGGGTTAAACGCCTTCGTCGGCGTTGTCTGGTGGGGTAGGCAAACTGCTAAATGGCACCCAGATCCTGGCTTGAACAAATGCCCCGCTCTCGCACAGAGATACGGAAGCATTCTCGTCAAACTCCAGCTCATCATTTGCCAGGTTCTCTTGCACCCACACGCGGTACCGTTCCTTCAAAGCCTCGGGAGACTCGAGTTTGAGCTCTTCAGGGCAGAAAGGGTTTTCGCACGCGTTTTGGTGGCCAGCTTCATTGGACGACGGGACAGCTGCGAGGTCGCAGTAGGCGAGATCGTTGCCTTCGGCATCGCATACGGAGATCACGCACTCGCGCCAATCCTGTGGATCAGCAATGTAGATCCCATCCTGCGTGAGGTACAAGACGCGACCTTCGGTATGAGGACGCATCAGGGCCATGCACCCGCCACCGGTGTGATATTCCACGAACCCATAAGCCGAGACAGGGTTTACCAGCGTGTGGCCATCTGGCGAAACGTAAGGATTGCGGATTTCCGTTCCTTCGTGAATGAAAGCCAGCAATGCCGAATCGTAAGGTGCAGGCACATGTTCACCCGCTGCATCCGTCAGAACCATTGGAGTAGCGTTCAGCTCTTTGGCGGCGTCAGAAGTGTTTGAGGACAAGGTTTGATCGTTGTTTTGCATTGCGAAGCTCCAGTTCGTTGTCATTTCAAAATGGAGATGGTCAACACGGCCCCACAAGAAAAAAAGCCGCCCTCTGTGAAAGAGAACGGCTGGGTGCATCATTTATCAGTTGCAGTTTTGGACTGAGTTGAGCGCAACCATCCCACGGGGGCGCCTCGATCTCACTAAGCGCTGCACGCCACGAATTTTGGTGACGTGATCCACGCCATCATCGCCGAAGTCGAGTCATCGCAATCCCAGCAGCCGCGAGAGGTATCAAACGCGCTGACGTCAAAGTCAAACTCGCTCCCGTTCTCTACCTGGCCAGATTTGTCGAGGTATACGCCAACAAGGTGCCCATCTTGAAGCCTGCAAGCCATGTCCTGGCCAATCAGTAAAGCTTGCCCGGGTTTCCCAGCCAGAAGAGCCCGATAGGCAGCAATCGTGTCTGTGTACGTCATGTCGTCATTCTCCTAGAAGGTTGTCATTGCTAACGGTGATGGTTCACAGGGGCGAGCAAAGTGAAGGCGAAAAAAACCGCCCTCGAAAGAGCGGTTGGTGCAGCGTTGGTCAAACGTAGGCTGATACTTGCAGGCCCTTTCCATCATCTTCTTGAGAGATGCCACCCTCGTTGGTGATTGTCACATCGGACACTGCGGCATCACGAAACATCTGGGCCACTTTCTCAGCCACTTGCGGCTGATCGAATGGCACAACCGTGAACCACGCTTTAGAGGCCGCACACCAGCGACAGCCATAGCCACCAAACCAGCCATTGGCTTTGTTGCCGCCGGTAGGTGGTTCGTAGCCGATGATCTTGCTGATGCGTTGCGCGAAAGCCTCTGGAAACAGCACCAGGTTCTCCGACATATCGAACTCCTTGATCAAGCGGCTTCACGGATGCCCAGACTGGTCATCTGCTTCAGTTTTGCGATGAAGCGTTCGCTGGCAGTAGGGCTGGCCAGCTCGGGGAGTCCCACGTAGTGGTTCATCCCCCCGCAGTAGTCTTTTCGGCCATTGCAGGTTCGGTACATCACCCGCAACTCACCGGTCATGACGTGAACCATCAAGTACAGCTGTTCCGAATGAAGTGTCACCTCGCCCATCACCCCGTTACCGCCCTTGTTGGAACGAATCTCATAGGCCTCAGGCGACAGCTTGAGAGCCCCGGCGATTTCCAACAACAGACGCTTACCAGAACGATGCAGCGTTTCTTTTTTGACACGAGTTTCCAGCAGCGCTTTTGGGACGTTCAGCATGTTTGTTCTCCTCAGGGGGTAGCGGTCACTTGCGGTGGCCTTGAGCCTGGTGATGCTGAACAGGGTTGCATATTCGATACTGACAGAATCTTCAGTCCTTCGAAGACCGAGGCGTAAAAAAGCGAAAACCGCGGCTGTCACCCCACGTTAAAAACCGTTTCATTTACCTGATTTTATTGGGATTTTTGGTTGTGGCTGGTCGAATTTAAAAATACCATTGATTTGATATCAAATCTGCCAGTATTATAAATTCATGTTATCGAGTTTTTTTCGGAACGCCCCCAAAATCCCAGGACGAATTACTCCATGCACGACAAGAACAATCGCTTCAACCCTCGCCTCTCCCTGCTGGTCGCCGCCATCGGTTTGGGCCTGAGCACCCCTTCCGCACAAGCTGCGTCCTATGGCATTGATGTCTTCGCTCCTACCCTGGGTACCTCGATCAATGGCTACAACAGCCGCTTGGGTGGATCGGGCGACGGTGAGATGCTTGTAGGTGGCCAGACCAACAGCTCTACCGGCATCACCAGTGCTTTCCAATGGACGCTGCTGGGCGGCAAGCAATACCTGGCAAGCCTCGGCAACGAAGCGACAGCCAATGCGGCGTCGAATGATGGCAGTGTCATCGTGGGCAGCTCGCTGGATAGCGTGAGCGGTAAAGATATTGCTGTTAGTTGGAACAGCACCGGCATTCATGCGATGGAACTGCTCAACAACGGCTTCACCTCTGAGGCCCTCGGGGTTTCGGGAGACGGCAGCGTGATTGCCGGTTATGCAAATGATGGTCTGACGGGTAACTTCACCGCGGTAACCTGGAACTCCGCCGGCAATCTCACCAACCTGGGCTATCTGAGCGACGGTACCTACAGCTTTGCCTTGGGTGTCTCCGCCGACGGTCATGTGGTCGTCGGTTATGCAGAAAACGGCAACATGGGCGGCGACATGGCAACCCGCTGGATTAATGGTGCCAGTGCCGAAAGTTTGGGCACTCTGGTCGGCGGCATCAGCTCCCGCGCCAAAGCAGCAAGCGCAGACGGCACCTATATCGTCGGCTTTGGCGATTCGTCGGATTCTGCTACCGAAGCTTTCATCTGGTCCCAAGCTTCCGGCATAAAGGGGCTGGGGATGCTCACCGACGGTACCCTCTCTGCCGCCAACGGCATTTCTTCAAATGGAGCAGTGGTAGTTGGCGTTGCAGACACCACCGGCAGCGTATTTACCGGTTTCCGCTGGACAGCAGAAACTGGCATGCAGTCGCTGGTGCAATGGCTGCAAGACAATGACCCGTCCTATGCCCTGCTGCCCGGTAACTCCCTTGACACTGCCACCGCAGTTTCGGCTGACGGCAATACCGTGTTCGGCATGGGCACCCTGAACGGCCGCGACCAACCTTTCGTGGCGCGCTCTTACGGTCCAATTTCAGTACCGGCTCCGGTCGTGACTCCGCCTGTTGTTACCCCACCAGTCGTTACTCCACCGCCATCGGGTTCCGGCGGTACCACTCCACCGACATCTGGTTCGGGCAGCTCCACCCCACCGACTTCGGGCACCGGCGGTGGCACCACTGGTGGTTCTGGCACCCCGACACCCGGCGGTAGCGACACCGACACTGCTTACCCAGTACCACCGACTGGCGTCATCGGCCTGTATGACCTCGGCGACTCGCTGAACAATGCCAGCCTGTACGCCGAAGCCATGCAAAACCAATTGCAGGGCTTCGTTCAAGATCAACTGAACTGCACGACATTCGACACCAAAGGCATCTGCGTCAATGTCAGCGCCCAAATGACCCACCACAATGGCACCGTACAGGGTGACAACACTTACGGCGGCCTCACTATCGCCTACCGCATTACGCCGGATCTCGTCGCGGGCATCGGCTACCAAGGCCCGAGTTCGTCGTTGAAAATCCACGATGACCGCGTAGAAGGTGACACCAATACCGTCGGTGCCTTCGTCGAATACGGCAACCGTCTGAAGCAAGGTGTCTTCGCTCGAGGCGCCGTCGCAATCTCCGAGGGAGACGCAACTATCAAACGCTCCTACCTGACCGGTGCTGGCACCTCGGCATCGAAGGGTAAATCCGACATCAGCCAACGCGCCGTATCGGGTCAGGCCGGCTATGTGTTCATCGTTAAAGACAACATCGCGGTAATGCCGTATGTCGGTCTCGATTACCTGGACACCAAGCTGGACGGGTATACCGAAACCAGTGGCCCATACCCGGTCCAATTCGACAGCCGTACTCAAAACAACGTCTACGGTACTGCTGGCGTAACCGGTAGCCTGAACCTGGGGAACAAGGCAATCCTGTCGGCCAACCTCAAACACGTCGAGCGCCTGAACAACTCGAACGATGATCTGAGCGGTGAAGTGCTGGGCGTTTCGACCTTCGACCTGAAGCAAGACACGACTGAGCGCTGGGACGAAGTTGGGCTGGGCGTGCAGTTGGCGGGCCCGGTGAAGGCGTCACGTGTTGGTGTGTCCTACGGGCACCGCTTCAACAGTGATAAGGCTGTGGCAAGCGATGTAGCGACAGTGTCATTCTCTGTGGGCTTCTGACCCTCGCTGGATGACAAAACGCTCCGCAATTGCGGGGCGTTTTTTTATCCATCCAAAATAGATTTCAAAAACTGCGGACATAAAAAAGCCACTGACATGCAGTGGCTTGGGTGAAACGTTAGTTTACGGTCGGCGCAGGTTTGTTCACCAGTTCCCACCATTCGATGAAATCAGCTGCAATGCCTGGCTCACTCTGCGGAAAGTCGAGAACGACCTTGTTGAGATGATCGATGGTGTGCGAAGGCTCACCTTCCTGTGTGCAGTACAGCAGTTCAAACGTCTTGCGACTGGCGAGTTGGAAGCAAAGCAACCGTTTATTCGGGTCGGTGTAGTAGACGCGGCAATTACCCGAGTCGACCATTTTGAACTTCAGGGCCAGTTTGGGAATGGACGGTTTTGCACGAAGCAGTTCACGGTTGGCGGTTACCAACGTGCGCAGTGCCTCGATGTCGATATCAAACGTATCGCCATCCGGAAACAGCTCAGAAGCAAACAACGCTTCGAGATCCGACTTCAGTGAATCAGCTACCAGGCAACATTCCATAGAGTCAGAAGCTCGCTCGGCAATCCACGCCTCACGATCAGCTTGGTCCTCGAAGGCCTCATAAGTCCCATCGGTTTTCTCCTCACGAGACTCGGCCATCAATTTGGCGGTAAGCATGCATGCTTCCCAGGCGTCGGACGCATTTACACGCTGGGAGAACGACCCACTATCGTCTTGTGGCCAGCGAAGGGTCACGTAGTACAGCTGAACAGCGGTTGGGGTCGAGGTAGCTTGTTGAGTCATTTTGTTCACCAGTTAATTAGTAGATTCGAGTGAGCAGCGATTGCAATCGAGAGCTAGTGTTTGTGCACCGGCATGAAAGGCATCCAACAGATCTGGAACGTCAGAGAAAAAAGGGGATGGCTCAGAAGAAGCGCCCCACCCGTACGCCCAGGCACGATCGCGAGCTTCCTGAAATTTCATTTCGGCTGGCGCTCTCCCATCGGTTTCCCGAGACAGGAGGACACCTAACGCCCAATCAGCACGTGCAGAGAAAGCGAGTTGAAATAAGGTATTCATAGAGGGCTCCAAGTGCGTTTGCTTAACACTTGGGTGATGTTGAACAGGCAGCCATAATGAAATTTCGGAAGCCCGGGCGTTTGGGCAAATAGTGACTCTTTAGGAGCATGTTTTCCTTGTAGGAAGCAGAGCGATGCTAAAGAATCATGGCTTATTGATATCGGGGACAAAACAGCTATGTTGCTGACCATCGGGATGTTCATCGCGGCCTTTGCTGTTATCTGGCTGATGCTCGTTTTCTTGTTACTCATACACGAATCAGGTCACTTGATACCGATGCAGAAGATGGGAATCAAGCCCGACAAATTGATCATCGGCGGGGTGAAACTCTTTTCATTCCGGAAGTCAGGGATCATTCACGAGGTCGGCTTGATACCGCTTTGGGCCTACGTGGTAAGCACGGACTACGAAAAGGCGTCTTCTCGCCAGAGAGCGATCATTGCGGCCGGAGGCCCGCTTATCTCGGCCCTCACCGGCATTCTGTTTTTTGGCGTTTATTACTTGTTTCCTAACTGGCAGACGCTGGTTGCCGCACAGGGTTCGATTCTTCTGGCGGTCACGAACATCATCCCCCTGCCTCCACTGGATGGTTGGACCATTGCGGAGCACTTTCTAAAGCAGCGTGGGATCCACATCGACGACCGCAACCGCAAAGTGCTCCTGGGCATCGGAATTTCGACGATAGTTTTGATTACCCTGGTGCTCTAACCAATTACATTCCGCTGTGCGACCTCTCCTGTGGCAAGTAACCCCTCAGGAGATCGACAAATGAACACCCCTTCCGTAGCACAATCCCCCCAAAAAACACGCCCAGGCTTCTTCGAGGAAGCCTTTCGCGATGCTGTAATACCGCAACACCTTCGCACCTTTGCGGAAGCCTTCTGCACACGCTTCGAGGTTCGTGGAATCTGTGATCCCATGTACTGCGCCAACGTCGCCGCCTTTGAAACGGGACTCGGGGATGGCAGCGGAAATTTCAACGCTGTTAAAACGCCCACGGAAGCAGACATCGCCATTGTGGCCGATCGATTGCTTTTCGCTTATTCAACCTGCATTTCCGCCGCCTCCACCGGCACAACGCAAGAAACCATCGCAACAATGCTGCGCGATGCCCTAAATGGTTCCAGCCTCGAAGAACTGCTGCCGGCCCCTGTGCCAGCCCTGCAATCCCATTAACCATCCACCCGCCGCCTGCATCCGCAGGCGGTTTTTTTTTGCACCGAACATACTGTTTTCGTCTTTTCGGATACTGATGGCGTATTGTCGCATGTTAATATTCGGAGATATTCTGACAAGGAGTTGACCATGCTCAGCCCGCAGCACATTCCTACCCTCGACACTCAGCAGCCCAGTGTTTGCGAGAGCGGCGTAGCCTGGCTACCACAGGTGGTCATTGATCTTTCGTTCTGGCATGGCGGGCGCAAGCTGAAGGATTTGGAGAGGTTCGAATGGCCCGGGGATATCGTCGAGGGGCCAGCGCTGGCGCATGCACAACAAAATTGCGCTCTTTTCGGTATCGAGCAGTCATCCACCCTAGAAATGTGGGCGTTCCGTTCGGATTGGATCATCGCCAAAACACGTTCGGAGATAGATCAGCATTGGTCCTCCGTAGCGCCTAATCCACGCGCAGCACACAAGATCTTGGTGAGTCATCGACCGGTATGGTCGTCGAAGCAAGGTACGCTACCGCCGTTACTCCAGTGGCGGACATTCGAGGCCGGGTTCATCAAATTTGTATCCGTGAAAAGCACCTTGTCCCCCAATGATGACTGGTCGGAACAGATCACCGCTCTACTCGTCGAGCCGGCGCTCATGGCTGGTCTGCAAGACTTGGCACTCGTCGATGGGCGGATCACCGACCTCAAGGTAGTTCATCGCGGCCATTGCGGCGGTGGTTCCCAGCTCATCCTGGTGACGGGTACCGTCCGGGTGGCCATCGGCCCGCATGCAAACCGGTCAAGTGAGCCAGACGTTGAGCAGGCGGTAAACAGCTTCTTGGATGTTCAACTGTTACCAACTACCGAGCTCCTCGAGCTGGATACGAGCGACACCGTCTTGAGGCCAACGGCTTGGCGCATAGCGATTATCCCAGAATCGATTTAAAGGATACATAACACGTAGCAATACTTCTGTTATGATCAGCGCGCCGTTGAATCTTTCTGCTCTATGCCCACCATCGTGGCCGGGGGCAAGACACCGCTTACATGCTCCTGTCTAG
>Ga0208788_1000402_pt1 | contig 21314 bp, 16 predicted proteins | sample Wag4_2014_7_11_3_FD_187363 | JGI IMG/M metagenome (GOLD analysis project Ga0208788, IMG submission 187363) | Fresh water mixed with fracking chemicals microbial communities from Ohio, USA - Utica-2 Time Series FC 2014_7_11 (SPAdes) (version 2) ...
ACCCTTATCCGACAAGCCCCAAGTCTCGCCCGTCTTCTTGAGGGTGTAACTCTTGTCGTTGCGCTGGACGCGAACCTCCGTCACATCATTGATGCGCTGGATGTCTTGCAGCTCCGGCAAGAGTCCTGTGCCCGCCTCCGTTACAACGGATGCTGGGCTGCTCGAATCGCTCGAGATGTACACAGCCGCGCCGACGACAACGGCAGCGACCACAGCGAGTCCAGTCAATGTCTTGGCATTCATTGCGGGATACCTCAGTTGCGACGCGCAGCCGTGCGCGCCTCCATCATGCGCTTCTGACGCACGCGCCAAACCAACAACCCGATCAAGGCCACCAACAGCGGCACAGCTACGGCGTTCCACAGAACCAACCGCGTCTTGAGCTTTTGAATGTCCTTCTCCAGGTTGTGCTTCACATTGCGCAACTCCTTGCGCGTCTTGATGCGCTCCTCGCGGAACTTCTCGATCTCCGCTTCTTGCTCGGGTGACAGGATCAAAGCGCTGTTCGAGTCCTTGTTGGCCTGCAACTCAGCAATCTTCGTTTCGGCGTCCTTGAGCTTGGCTTCCAAGTCCTTCTGTTGGGCACGGAAGCTCGACTCGGCTTCCTTGCGCAGCTCGGCCACCAGATCAAAGGGACGAATCGAACGACCGCGCGAACGCAAGCTGATCAGGTCCGTGCTGCCGGCGAGGTTGTCAACTGTGTTGGACACGAAGGTTGCGTTGTCGGCCTGCGGCACGGCCACCTTTTGGCCGAAGAAGTTCTGCACGCGCACCCACAGGCGGTCGGTCAACACATCGACATCGGCGACCACCACCACTTGGATGTTGCTGGCTTCACGCACCGACTCGACGGGAGCTTCCTCCGCACCGTCGTCCTTAGCGGGACGGCCCTCGGGGAAGGCACTCTTGGCCGGGCCGCTGATGCGGGCCGCGACGACTAGAGGTGCATTCTCCGATTGGAAGGACTCGAGCAACTCAGGCGGATTGGGCCCGAACTGCAACTTGCTCTTGGCCACGCGCATCGAGGCCTTCGTGGTTTGGATCAGCGGCGTCACTGTGGTGGTGGCACCGTCCTTCTTGCGCAGCACGCCCGTCGTAGCGAAGTTGATCTGATCGATCTCTGCCGTGGTCAAGTCATCCTTGGCGAGCGTGTCCTTGTCGGCTCGCGCCGACCACCACACGACATAGTCCACCGGTCCGGTTTGCCACTGCACACGCAGCGCCAAGTCCTTGTCGGCCGCGACTTCGTCCTTGTTCATCTCGACGCCCCAGCTCGCCAGCAACTCCGGAAGCTCGGAACCACGCTCGGCCATCATGGCCGCCATCGGGTTGGACGGATCCTCCGGCACTTGTTGCTCTTCGAACATCGGGTCGACAAAGACCAAGGCCTTGCCGCCCTTCATCACATACTGGTCGACCTGCCATTGCGTGCGCTTGGACAAGCCCTGCGGGTGCACGACGACCAGCACATCGAGATCCGCATCGAAGGTCTCACTCGTGGCCGGGAGCATGCGCACATCAAAACTCTGGCGCAGATACTCCGTGATGAACCACGGCTCGGCTGCCGCGCGCGGGTTGGTGAAGCGCGCCATCGGGTTGCCGTCCAGCGGCAAGGCGGTGAGCACACCCACGACCTTCTTCTTGGTGTTGGCCAAGTTGTAGACCAAACGCGTGAGGTCGTACTCCAAGAACTCTTCGCGGCTGTCTTGGAAGAACTCAATCACTTCGGTGGCATCGGTGGAGTTCGTGCCCACCAGTCCGAAGTACAGCATTTCGCCAGCGCCGGAGATCGGGACACCCTTCAAGCCGTAGGCCACGGCTTCGTCTTCGGTGTCCGAGAACGGTTCGGGGTCCTTGACCAGGAGTGTCAAGTTCCCATTACTGTCGGCTGCGTACTCGCCCAACAGCTCTTGCACGCGCTGCGCGTACGACACCAAGCCCGGCGCTTGTTGCGCTAGGCCCTTGGAGAAGTAGAAGCGCAACGTGACAGGCTCCTTCAAGTCCTTGAGCACATTGCGCGTGCCTTGCGACAGCGTGTACAGGCCGTTCTCCGTCATGTCGATGCGCGCGCCGGATAGCGAGGCGCCCGTAAAGACGTTGAAGGCCAGGAACAGCACGAGGACTACGATGAGTCCGGTGGCGGACATGAGATTCTTCATGGCTGGAGCTCCTTCCTTCTTAGTCGGCCTTCTTGAGGTCCAAGACGATGGCGTTCGCAAGCAGCGAACCACCGATCAACGAGCCAAAGAACGTCAACGCACGCACATCAATGACACCGCTCGTGATGGTGTTCATTTGTGACAAGAAGCTGAACGAGCGCACGGCATCCAGCACGCTGCTGGGCACTGCACCCGCGAGCGGTTCGAGCACTGCCGGCGTTCCCGCCAGCACCAGCACCAAGCCGACCACGAAGGTCAACACGAAGGCGATGACCTGATTCTTGGTCAGCGCAGACAGGAACGACCCCACCGCGAGGTAGCCACCAGCAAGCAAGAAGCTGCCGATGTAGCTGGCGGCGATGACACCGTTGTCAGGCTGGCCGAGATAGTTGACGGTCAACCACATCGGGAAGGTCAGCACCAGCGCGATGCCCGCGAACATCCACGCCGCGAGGAACTTGCCCAGCACGGTTTGCGCCATTGATACCGGCAAGGTCATCAGCAACTCGATGGTGCCGCTCTTGCGTTCCTCGGCCCACAAGCGCATCGAGATGGCCGGGATGAGGAACAAGTACAGCCACGGGTGGAAGGCGAAAAACGGCTGCAAATCAGCTTGTTCGCGCTCGTAGAAGCCACCGAGATAGAACGGCAGCAACGACATGGCGATCAAGTAGAAGAAGATGAACACATACGCGACGGGGGTCGCGAAGTAGCCGTTGAGTTCGCGCTTGAGGAGGACGAGGGTGGTCTTCACGTTCGTGCCTTTCGCCTCAGGATTGGTTGGTGGCAGAGCCACTGGTGGTGATCTTGCGGAAGACTGCGTCGAGCGGACCGCGTGCGGCCAACTCCTGCGGCGTGCCGTCGAACAGCACTCGCCCGCTGGCGATGATGATCGCGCGCGTGCACACCGCCTCGACTTCTTCGAGGATGTGCGTGGACAGCACGATGGCCTTGCCGGGCGCCATCTCTTGGATGAGCGAGCGCACTTCGTGCTTTTGATTCGGGTCTAGGCCGTCGGTCGGTTCGTCTAGCACCAGCACTTGCGGGTCATGCAAGATGGCTTGCGCCAAGCCCACACGCCGCTTGAAACCCTTCGAGAGGGTCTCGATGCGTTGGTGCAGCACCGCCTCCAAGTGCACTTGCTTGACGACCTTGGCGATGCGCTCCGCCTTCGTGGCGCCCGCGAGTCCGCGGATGTCAGCGATGAAGTCCAAGAACGCAGCCGGCGTCATGTCGCCGTACGCGGGCGCGCCTTCCGGCAGGTAGCCGAGTTGACGCTTGGCCTCCAGCGGTGCTGTGGCCACATCGTGACCGCAGATCGAGGCGCGGCCCGAGGTCGGGGTGAGGAACCCGGTCAGCATCTTCATCGTGGTCGACTTGCCCGCGCCGTTGGGGCCGAGGAAGCCGAGCACTTCGCCTTTCTTGACTTCGAAGCTGATCCGGTCGACCGCGCGTAGCGGTCCGAAATCCTTGCACAGGTCTTGGATTGCGATCATGAGGCTCTGTCTAGGTTCGCGGGGCCGGCTTCCGGTGGCCACATGGCCTGTTCCGGATGCGGCGCACCGCAATGGGGGGCAGCATTGTCCGCGCGGCCAGCGGCTTGGCAAGGATTCCCCATGCCAAGCTGCCGGCCGTGTGGGGCAACTCGTACGGAAGATGCCCTCGCGCGTTAGCGGTCCTTCCATGAAGGGCATGTGCGGCGTACAAGTAGTGTCCGGAATCGGCCTGTGGATGCCCTCACGACCAGCCATGTAGCCCTGCTGCTGTTAGGCGCAGGCGTTCTAGGCGCGCTCCTACCCTTGCAGCGGCGCTGGACCGAGCGGGGCCTGCACCTGTTCGTGGCCCTGGCGGCGGGGATCTTCCTAGGCACTATCTTCCTGCACCTGCTGCCGCATCTGGCGGGCGGCGAATTGCATGAGGGCCACAACCATGGTCCCGTCCCGCATGGAATCGGGCCGTGGGTCGCCGCTCTGGCGGGCCTATTGCTGCTGTTTGCGATCGAGCGCGTCTGGTTGCGCCGCGCTGGCGCAGGGCATGCCCACCACCATCACGGCCACGCTCATGAGGTCGTGGCGACGGGTGAAACGGAGGCCAGCGACAACCCGCACCGCGTGCTGTGGGTTGCGACCTTGGTAGGTCTAACTCTGCATGCCGCCACCGCGGGTTTTGCGTATGCCGGCGCTTTGCAAAGCGCGAATGGCATCGGCACGCAGCTCTTGGTGTCCATTCTGTTGCACAAGGCCACCGAGACCTTCTCCTTGGCCACCGTGCTGCGACTGGCCGGCATGCCGTTGCGGCGTGCGTTGGTATGGCTGGGGCTATTCACCCTTGTAGAGCCGGCGGGACTACTGCTGGGGTCCTCGGTGCTGCAATGGTCGCCGGAGTTGGATCCGCTGTTGACCGGCTTCGCGCTCGGCACATTCTTGTATGTAGCAGTGTGCGACCTGTTGCCCGAGGTTTTCCACGGTGCCAAGCGCCCCGGGCGCGAGTTGGTCGCGGTGTTGGCCGGGATCGGCATTACGGCCGTCAGCCTGAGTGGCTTTGGACCACTGACCCCTCAGTTGGAGGCTGTGTTCGCGTCGTCGTGGGGCCTGTACCTGCAAATGGCGCCACTGCTGTTGGTGGGCTTCTTCTTGGCGGGGCTCGTCAAGCGTTGGATCTCGACGGAGTTCCTGGCGCGCAAGATGGGTGGTGACGACCTCAAGTCCGTGGCGTGGGCCGCGGCCGTGGGGGCACCGCTGCCTTTGTGTTCGTGCTCCGTCGTGCCGGTGGCCCTGGCCTTGCGCAAAGGCGGCGCCAGCAAGGGCGCGACGAGTGCGTTCAGCATCTCTACGCCGGAAACGGGCGTGGATTCGGTTGCAGCTTCGTGGAGCTTGCTTGGACCGTTCATGACGATCGTGCGGCCGGTGGCCGCGGTGTTGACCGCCTTCGTCTCGGGCGCAGCGGTCAATTGGCTCGTCAAGTCCGGTCTGGATCGTGAGCCGGTGCAACCGGCCGGAGCCGATTGCCCCAAGTGCGCGCCTCCTCCCGAGCCTGTCAAGGAAACTGGCAGTTGCTGCAGCAAAACGGAGCCCAGTACGAGCGCGGCATCGAGCGCCTCATTCCAACTGAGTGCACCGACGAGCGCGCCGCTCTTGCCAAGGACCAAGCCACTGCACTCGCATGAGCCGGCCGCCGCACCAGCGGGGCCAATCCGCTCCATCTTGCGCTTTGCCTATGTGGATGTCTTGGATGATGTGGCGCCGTCGCTGCTGGTCGGCCTCGTCATCGCCGGCATTCTAGGAGCATGGCTGCCGCTGGATAGTTTGGAGACGGAGTCGCTCCAAGGCTTCGGTGGTTTGCTGGCGATGTTGGTGATTGGTGTGCCGCTGTATGTGTGTGCTTCCGCGAGCACGCCGATTGCCGCAACCTTGCTAGCCAAGGGGCTGTCTCCTGGTGCAGCGCTCGTGTTCTTGCTGGTAGGGCCCGCGACGAACAGCGCCACGCTCGTGGTGCTGGCCCGTAACTTCGGTTGGCGCTTCGTGGTGGTCCAATTGACAGCGTTGTGCGCCTCCGCACTGTTGTTGGGCGCGTTGGTCAACCTGTGGGCACCGGCCGGTGTGGCCGCACAGGCCGAGGCCTGCATGCACGGTGCTGTGGGCTGGGTGGAGTACGGGTCCGCGGTGATCCTTGGGCTGTTGCTCGTCGTGAGTCTCTGGCGGACTCGTGCAGGGCTCAAGCTATTGGATGACCTGCGCGGCTGAGTTGTGAGCGAGACTCGTTTTTTTGGGCCACTCGAGTAGGGTCGTCGCTACTCTGTGCCGATGCTCATCGCTGACAAAACTGCTGTACAGATCCACTACACCCTGACCGACGACGCGGGCAATGTCATCGACACCTCGCGTGACGAAGGTGGCCAGCCGCTGGCGTACCTGCACGGCATGGGCAACATCGTGGTTGGCCTCGAGAAGGCGCTGACCGGACTCAAGAAGGGCGATCAGAAGAAGGTCGTGGTCACGCCTGCTGAAGGCTATGGCGAGCATGACCCGCGCGGTGTGCAGAAAGTCCCGCGTACGCAGTTCCCCACGGATGTCGAGATCGAACCCGGCATGATGTTCACCGCCGAAGACGAAGATGGCGTCACGCAGGTCTATGTGCAGGAAGTCGCGAACGATCATGTCGTGGTGGATCTCAACCACCCGATGGCCGGCAAGACGCTGCACTTTGATGTCGAGATCATGGATGTGCGCGCTGCCTCGGCGACCGAGTTGCAGCACGGTCATGTGCATGGTCCCGGCGGCCACCATCACTGATGGGCCACCCGCTCGATCCTGAGCCGAACTTTGTGTGTCCGCGCTGCGCTGTGGCGAGCCCTCTGTGGCGCGATCCCAGCGCAGCGCAGCTGGAAGAGGAGTGTCCGCACTGCTTTGCATCCGTTGCCGTGCGGTGGATGGAGCTACCGGACGGGGGCTGGCAGTGTGTGCCCCTGGCTGCATGGGGAGGCGCTGTGGAGGCCTTCGATCCGGAAGCTAGCTATCTCTGTCCTGCCTGCGGCGAACGCGTGCAGGTGTGGATCGATCCCGAGAATGGCGCCACGCAGGAGTATGTGGAGGATTGCCCCGTGTGTTGCCGCCCGAACCTTGTACGGGCCTTCATCGCTGCGGACGGGGCGGTGCGTGTCGAGGTGCAGGCTGAGTAGGTGTCACATGCGCTTGACAACGGCGCGGCACTCGATGCCGCCGTTGTGCCATGTTGCATAGGGCGCGGCACCCAAGCCCACGGCTCGTTCTACCTCGGGGTTGCCGGAGAGCATGCAGACGGTCCAGCCGAGACCACTCGCGCGCAGCTGTGCGCCCAAAGCCTCCAGCGCGGTGCGCACCTCGCGTTCGTCGCCAATGCGCTCGCCCCAGGGCGGATTCGCAATCAGCCAGGCATTCCAGCCGCGCTTGGGCTCGTAGTCTTCGGCGCGTCCGTGCTCGAAGCGTGCGTACTTAGCTACCCCAGCGGCTTCGAGATTGTCACGCGCCATCTGCAACGCGTCGTGCGAATGATCGCGCCCGATGACTTGCAGTTTGGCCGGCGCTTGGATGCGCGCCTTCAACTCGTCGCGCAGGCGTTGCACCGCGCGCGCGTCGTGATCTTTCCAGCGTTCGAAAGCAAAGCGCTTGCGGAACAGGCCCGGTGCGATGTTGCAGGCCAATAGCAACGCTTCGACCAAGATGGTGCCCGAACCGCAGAACGGATCGACGAGTGGCGACCTACGATCCCAGCCCGAGTACAGCACGAGCGCCGCTGCGAAGGTTTCGGCCAGCGGAGCCTTGCCTTGGTGCACGCGCCAGCCCCGCTTGTGCAAGGAATCGCCAGAGGTGTCTACGTGCACCTTGCAGCGATCCTTGTACAAATGCACGCGCACAGGCAGTGCGGGGTCGTCCAAGTCGACGGTAGGACGACCACCGGTGCGCTCGCGGAAGCGATCACAGATGGCGTCTTTCGTCAGTTGCTCTACATAGTGTGTGTGATCCAGCGCGCTATCGGTCGAGGTCGCATCGACGCGCAGCGTGGAGTTGGCGTCTACGAGCTTCTCCCATTCGATGGCCGCCACACCGGCGTGGAAGCTGCTCTCATTCGGGGCTTCGAACAGCGCGACACGCCGCAGCACGCGGATCGCGGTGCGGAGTTCTAGGTTGGCTCGCGCAGCCTCTAGTGCGGTGCCGACGAACTGCACACCGCCCACTTGGCGCTCCAGCTTCCCGAGTTTGAGGCCCTTCATTTCCTCGTGCAACAGCGGTTCCAAGCCGCGGGCACAGGTGACAAAGTGGTCGTAGCGTTCGACCGTCGGGCGGGTCGTAGGGGTGGCCGCATTGCTGGGAACGCGCACGGGTTGGGCTGACTCGGCCATAGGGGGCCATCGTAGTCCACCGAGCTACCTGCCTGCACAGGGAACTGCGGCGCGCGGAAGAAGTTTGCACGCGGTGCGTCCGATGTAGGCTAGAGGCACCGCTCCGGTGCCGTACCCATGAAACGCATGCGCTTCTTGCCATCGCTGGTCCTGCTCACCGCAGGAGGGTTGTGCCCCTCACTGTGGGCGCAGACTCCGCCGCCTCAGGCCGCTCCCGCACCCGTGGTCGAGGCTCCGCTCCTCGCCAAGGTGGTAGTGATCGGTTCCGAGTTGTCGCTGGGGGCCGGTTGGGCCGCCGAAGTTGGCGCTGTGGTCTCGCTTGCGGATGTGGTCGAGCATGGCGTGCTTGTGCCCCACCAAGCGGTAGTCCAGCACCTCGACCCGCTGGCGGGTCGCGATGTGTTGGCGGATCTGGAGCGTCAAGTACGCTTGACGAAAGAACACAAGCCTACACTAGTGGTTGCTCTCGATACTTTGGCCTTGGTCACCTATGACGCCGGTGAGGCTGCGCCCGAGCGTTTCGAGCGTGCGTTGCGCGCTCTGAAGGGAATCGGCGCGCCGCTTGTGTTGGGCGACTTGCCTGACTGGCGTGGGCTGGCCATGCGCAGCGAGCGTGGTTGGTTGCAGCTCCCGAAGCTACCCAGTGCTGAGCTGCAAGCAAACTTGACAACGCGTTTGAAGGCCTTCGCGGCCGCTACGAACGATGTGGTGCTCGCTCCGGTGGCGCGCTTGTGGTCGCATATGGAGCGCGAGGAGCCACTGCGTTTGCGCGGCAATTTGTGGGGTCGCGCTTGGTTGCCTGATCTCGCTGCTCCTGACCGTCAGATGCTGCGTCTGGATGGTGGCATTGCCATGTGGCTCCTGGCCGCTGATGCTCTGGCCACGCAACGGCGTGATGTACCGGCTGCTGCGTTCGTGCTCGATGCGCGCGAACTGCGTCGGCGCGTCTACGAGTCGCGGGCCAAGGAACGCGCGGCGCAAGCGCAGATCGAGTTGGACAAGCAGCGCGGTCCGCAACGCCCACCGCCTCCGCCTCCTCCGTCACCCGAAGAGCTACGACGCCTCAAGCGCGAGAAGCAGGAGCGTGATGGCGGTGGGGGCCGAGAGTAAGGCGACTCTCACACGCCCATGATGTGATAGCCGGCGTCGACATAGACGATCGAGCCGGTGATGCCACGCGAGAGCGGCGAAGCGAGGAACAAGCAGGTGTCTCCCACTTCGTCCGCCGTCACATTGCGGCGCAGCGGTGCTTTCTCGGCGATTTCGTCCAAAATGTCGGTGAAACCCGACACTCCCGCTGAAGACAGCGTGCGGATAGGGCCAGCGCTGATGCCATTGACGCGGATGCCGCGCGGCCCCAAGTCATGCGACAGGTAGCGCACACTCGCCTCTAGCGCAGCTTTGGCGATGCCCATGATGTTGTAGTTGGGCACCACGCGCTCGCCGCCGATGTAGGACAGCGTGATGATGGAGCCTTGGCGACCTTCCATCAGCGGCAATACGGCGCGTGTCATGGCCGCTAGCGAATAGGCCGACACTTCATGCGCGACCATGTAGCCTTCGCGTGAGGTATTGAAGAAGTCACCTTGGAGTTCTTCACGCTTGGCGAAGGCCACTCCATGCACTAGGCAATCGAGTCCGCCGAACTCCTCTTTGACCGCCTGAGCGACTGCGTCGATCTGCGCGGGTTGTGTCACATCGCACGGCAACACGATGGAGTTGGGTAGCTCTGCGGCGAGCTCGCGCACCCCTTTCTCCATGCGGTCGCCCATGTAGGTCAGGGCTAGACGCATGCCGGCCTTGGAGAGCGATTGGGCACAGGCCCAAGCGATCGAGCGTCGGTTGGCGACGCCGAGCACGAGGCCGGTCTTACCTTGCAGCAACTTGTCCATGCGATGTGGTCGTGGGGCCAAGCGGGGGCTTGGCGCACTGGTCCAATCGGTCAGAGTAGCGTGCGCGTAGGGGCTTTGTCGCGTGTATGCAGGCGCGGTGCGGGTGCACAGCCGAGGTCAGAAATGGGGAATAGGGGCGATCGGCGCCACTAGCTGTCCCGTGAATGGAACACGGTTGCTGTGTGAATTAGGCTCGTAAGTACCTACCATAAATTAGCTTTATAAATTGCAGCTTAGAAGGGCGTTCCATTTTCTCAGCAGTGGACCACTTTCCTAGTCCCCGGAATCCGCAGTTCGTGACTAGCCTGACTTTTGTACGCACTGGAGGCGGGGGATTCCCTCGTCCGGTGCTGCTCCCCCTCTGCCCCCGCAGGAGTCTCCCTTGGTACGCAAGTCCGTTGCCCGCACCGCTGGGCCGTCTGGTGTGTCCCGCAAGCAACCGTCCGAATCCCAACCCTCGGGCCCACAGCCGTCACCGCGGGAGGTGCCTCACACTACTGCGCTGGAAACAGACGATGTGCGCTGGCGCCTTCTGCTGTGTGGTGCAAGTGCGCGCGAGGTCTTAGCGAAGATAGTGCGCGACGATCCGCTGCACCTGCGTGCGCGCATAGGCCAGCGTTTGGTCGAACGCAGTCTATTGCTGGATGCGGATCGAGTCCTGTTGCGCACCTTTGCCCATGTGGCTCATGCCGCCGCGCGTTACCAAGGTCGTCCCGAATTGAGTGTTTGGTTGTGCACACATGTCGATCGAGCTTTGGAGGATTGTCTGCGAGAGGACCGCGCGACCGTTGCTCCCAGTGAGGCGTTGCGCTTGTTGGCCACTCCCTTGCGTCTGGATCCCAGCGCCGTTGCGGCCGCGTGCCGTGCGTTCAATGCACTCGATGCCGAATCGCGTGCCGCCTTCTTCGCCTTCGTCTTGAAACGCGAAGGCGCATGGACCGCACCGGTGGCGCCTCTCGCCCAAGCGCGCGCGGCACGCACTGCGATGGAGCAGCTGCTAGCACCTCTTGATGGTGAGCCGGAGTCACCGCCTGCGCGCACGGCTAACGCTCGCTCAACGACTGTCCACAAAGGAGCCAGGCGTGCACGCTGATCACCGCTCGTTGCGCCGCCCCATCGTGCTTGAGGAAGTGGAGATTGCGCTGCTGCGCCTGGAGCGCGAAGCCTGTGCGACAGCGTGTGCGGAGGCTGCTCATTTGCGCTTAGCACTGGCGCTGCGGCGAGACCTCCACTCGTCTGTGGAGGAGGGGCACAGGCCGGACGCTCACCTGCAGGATTGGCGCTTGCGTACAGCCGCATTGGTGCAAGCGTGCTTGATGTCGGAGCATGCAGCACCGGCTGTGTTGCAGCGCGCCTTTGCCGCTGAAGTCGCCCAGTGGCCGTTGGCCTCGGAGTTGGCCATCGCCGCTTGGGAGTTGTTGCCGAATGAAGCGCACCAAGCGCTCGTCGTCCACACATGGCTCGCAGAAGGACGGCCTGAGGAAGCCAGTGCTTGGTCGCAGTCCCTCGCAGCGAATCGTTGCCCAGCGGGTCTGTCGTCTGTCACGTATTCAGGACACATGTGCTCAGGACATAAGGAGGTGGCCCATGGCACTCGTTGACGATCCGGTAGCTGCCCTGCTGCCCCAATCTTCCGCTGCGCGTGTCGATAGCGCCCGACGCTTGGTGCGTTGTTTGCAGTTGCTCGTCGACGATGCGTGCTCCGGTGATGGGGGCCGTACCAGCCTAGGTTGGGAGTCCGCGCGCAGCGAACTTGAGCGTGCCGCTCAGGGTGATCTACGCGGAGCCGTTCAGGTCTTGTTGCAACGCGCGATCACCGCGGTGGCAGGTCCTGGCACTTGGTTGGTGTGGGATACCCCCGAAGGTGACGCACGGCGAGCGTGGCGCGTGTTGGATGACCATGCAGAGGACCATCCATGGTTGCCATCCCCCGAGGAAGCACAGGCAGAGCCACGACCGTGGGCTCTGCGACTATTCGATGTGTGGAAGCGTTGCGGGGCTGATGAGTCCAGCCTAGCGCTGTGGCGTGCACGCATAGATCATGCTTGCGGCGATTGGCGCGCGGCGGAGTCAAGTTTGCGTGACAGGCTTCGGACTGGCTGGGACATGCAGTCGTGGAAAGCTCTGGCGGCTGTACTCCTTGAACGAGGAGCGGCCCGCGAGGCGTATCAAGTGCTGTTGGAGGGCTTACAAGTTGATCCCGCACGGAGCCAGGATGCCGAGGCTCGACGCTTGGCTGCGTGGGCTGCTTGTGCGGCCGGCGAATGGCCTCAAGCCCGTCTCTTCGCTCTGGGCCTCGAACCGCAGCCCTCCGCTATCGCTGCATGGGAACTGCGTGAGCGACTCGGAGAGATCTACACGGCGCTACCTGCGCGCCCGCCAGAGTCCGGAATGCCGCGCTACACGCCGCCTTTCGAGCGCACTGCATGTGGAGCCTGCGCGTTGTTGGTGTACGCGCATGGCTCCCAAGGTGTGCAGTTGGCGCGCTCCGAAGTCTCTGCAGGGTTGCGCGACCTTGTGGCCACCCACACACGCGAGCGTGACGAGAGCTTGAGCTTGCCCACCAGTCGCGAGGCGCGCTTGCTGGCGAGTGTAGCCGTGCAGATCGATCATCGTCGTGATGGTGCTGGACCGCTGGTGGGAGTGCTGGGCCAGCACAGCCTGTGTGTCGCTCTGGCGCCGATCGTGGATGCTGAGGGCGAGCCCATCGGCTGGTTGCATGCCGAGTTCGAGCATCATCTAGCACCGGCGCAGCACACCTTGCGTGCGTGGGCTCAAGCGTTGGCTGGCCCTCTGCAGGCGGCGATGCAGGCTCCCGCGGGTGCAACGCGCGAGTCTGCGCACGCGAGCGACCATTCCCAGCCGGCCAAATGGCCGCACACACGAGCGGAGTTTGAGCTCGTGGTGCAGCAGTTGGGCATGAAGGTCAATCAACGCTTGTGGCGCGGCTATCTGCCGGGAGACGACAAGGTGCTCGAGGTTGCGCAGGGCGGCTTGTTGGATCTGGCCCAAACAGCCGCCGGCCAAGCACGCGCTGTGACGCGTGCCATGTCCTTGCGTACCTGTGTAGGGTGGGATGAGCCCGACGAACGCCTCGCGTGCAGTCGTGAAGCGCGCTCAGGTCAAGTGTTGCCGTTCGACCTGGAGGGACGCGCTGCAGCGGCTCTGGTGTACGAGTCCGTGCGGTCGCGCGATTTTGTGGCCTTCCAGGCTGGCTCGGCGTTGCTCTATGCACAGGAGCGCGCGCCAGCTCTCCGTCTGGCTGCGTTCCAAGATGTGCACCTACAAGAAGAAGGTTGGGCTCCCGCTTGGGATACCGGTAGACGCGATGTGCTGGAGTTCGCGCGGCGTGTGGTGATTGCAGCTCGAGCGCGCACCACGGTTGTCGTGTCTGGTGAACGCGGTGTTGGAAAGACACTGGTGGCGCGCTGGATGCACTACGAGAGCGGGCGCGAGGCCATGCATGTGCTCGATGCGCAACGTTTGACGGATCTACCGCAGGCGACACGCGGTACGGTGCCCACAACGATGGTGCTGGATGGCCTTGAGTGCTTGGCCCGTGAACTGCAGGAGTCTTTGTTGCGCGTCTTGGAAGAGCAGGACTCCGCAGCGTCGCGCACGCCAGTGCGTTGGGTGGTGTGTTGCACCGGGCGGTTGCATGAGTTGCAAGAATCTTCGCGTGTGCGACCCGATCTGCTGGCGCGTTTGATGCGCTACGAGCTGCATGTGCCGCCGGTGCGCAGTCGTCGCAGCGACATTCCCAGCATGATGACTGCGCTCCTTGCCCGTACGGCCGCGGCCGAGGGCATGCGGGCACCGCGTCTAGCAGAGGACGCCTGTGCGTTGCTGTGGAGGCAGTCCTATCCAGGAAACTTGCGCGACCTGGAGTCGTTGGCCTGCGCGATTGTCCTGCACCTGCGGCGTGAGGAGATTCACGCGCCGGAACTGAAGCAGTGCGCATCAGACTGCAATCTGCAGCTCTTGGATCGCGTGCACTCACGTCACCCCGATCGGGGTGTGGTACTGGATGCATTGTGGACGACCCGCACCGGCAGCGGTCGCACCAACAAGACCCGGGCGGCGCAGTGGTTGGGATGGGATCCTGACACGATGGTGGCCAAGATGAAGGCGCTTAAGATCCCCGACGAGGTGCCTCGCCAGACGGCTTGGGAACAGGGCGTGTGGGAGCAAGGTTAGCGCGAGCCGGGCGCCTGAACTGTGATCCTAGAACTCTGGTTCTCGCCAAGCCAAACGCCTCACAAATCCCACACGCCCGCGGCCTAAGACTAGGCCGCAGGCGAGGGTGTCCCGTCCTCTCCTACGGGATGCCCGGGGATTCGACCGCGCGACCCGGCCCCCCCGGGCAGGTCGCGCAGTCTGTGCGAGCTCATCACTCGCACGCCTCTCTGTACGACGGTTGCGCCGATTAGTTGAGGGTGGAATCGCGCTACTTACTCCGGCTTTGCACAAACAGAGTGCTGTTTCCACCGCTGCTGGTGGTTCATTCTGTGCCGCGTGAAGTTCGCAGACTTTGACTACCACCTCCCCGAGGGACAGATCGCGCGCCACCCTGCAGAACCGCGTGATGCGGCGCGCTTGTGTGTCTTGGAACGGACCAGCGGCACGCTGCGCCACTTGCGGATGTACGACCTGCCCACGGTCTTGGCGCGCGGGGACCTGTTGGTGGCCAATGACACGCGCGTGCGTCCAGCGCGCTTGACAGGTAGCCGCGCCAGCGGAGCAGCAGTGGAAGTGCTGTTGGTGGCTCCCGCGCCCCAAGCCGGCACCTGGCGGGCCTTGGTCAAACCAGCGAAGAAGCTGCGTGAAGGAGAGGTCGTGGAGCTAGAGGCCGGTGCCTTGCGTGCCACGATGCTGCAGCGCGCAGACCGCGAGTGGATCGTCCATCTTGCCTGCGATGGTGACTTGGATGCAGTGCTCGATGCACATGGGCGCATGCCGTTGCCTCCGTACATCTTGAAGAGTCGGGGCGCTGAAGAAGATCCGGCTGCGGATCGCGCTCGCTACCAGACCATCTTCGCGGCCGAGCGTGGTGCCATCGCAGCGCCCACTGCTGGGTTGCACTTCACGCCGCAGCTACTGGACAATCTGGCTGCCAAGGGCGTCGAGCGTACGAGCCTCACGCTCCATGTGGGCCTTGGCACCTTCGCTGCGGTGGAGGTGGATGACTTGGATGCCCATCGTATGCACAGCGAAGAGTGGCGCATTCACCCTGCTTGTGCCGAGCAGATCGCAGCTGCGCGCCAGCGTGGAGCACGCGTGGTCGCAGTAGGAACGACTTCCGCGCGGGTGCTGGAGACATCGGCTGCTGCGGATGGTGTGGTGCACGCCGGAAGCGGTTGGACCGACATCTTCTTGCGGCCAGGAGTGCAGTTCCGTGCTTGTGATGCGCTGTTGACGAACTTTCACTTGCCGCAGAGCACGCTGTTGGTTTTGGTGTCTGCGTTCGCTGGTCGCGAGCGCGTGTTGTCCGCCTACAACGAATGTGCCCGGCTGGGCTATCGCTTCTACAGCTACGGGGACGCGATGCTGATTGTCTAGAGAACTTGACTGTCCAGTGTACTTGTCAAGCGGATGCGTTACTCAAGCTCGTCGAGTGCTTCACGCAGCGCGCGTGCTGCTGCGGCCGGATCCGGTGCCGCCAAGATGGCTGAACCCACACACACACGCCCCACGCGGGCCAGTTCGTTGGCGTTGTGAGCACCGATCCCGCCAATCGGCACGATAGGCAGATTGGATGACTGTGCAGCGATCCACGCCATCTCGGCGCCGAGTCCATGCGCGTATCCCTTGGTCGCCGTGGCGTGGATCGGACCGAAGCCCAAGTAGTCGACAGGCAACTCTTGCGCAGCCAACACGTCGTCGAAGGAATGCGTCGAAAGTCCGATCAGCGCATCCTCACCCAAGAAGGCGCGTGCAAGCACAGGGTCGCAGTCGTCAGTGCCTAGGTGCACACCAGCCAGCCCGTGCGGCAGGAGCGCGCGGGCGACATCGACACGGTCATCGACGAACACCAAAGCCTCCGAATCTTGGTCGTGCACAAGCGTGAGCAGCTGACGCGCTAAGTCGTAGGTTGCCCGCGCAGGACAGGGTGCTTCCGGCGACGGCTGAGTGCGCGGGTCCTTCGGGCGCGCTTGCAAGGCGTCCACCCACGGCAGAGCGGCCGCCACACGCTCCCAAACGCGACCATCCGGGGCTAGCTCAGGGGAAACCAGCAGGATCAGGCGTAGCTCGGACAGTCGGTTGCGTTGGTTCATGAAGTTCGTAGGGAGCATTTTTCCATGTCCTCGCGTCTTAACCACCCCGCAAAACGACCTTCGCGGATAGCTTGGGACACACTTCGTGTGGCCTGAGCCAACCGAGAGAGCCCCCCTCACCATGCGCCTCAACCTGACCCGTCTGGCCTTCCTGCCGCTGTGCGCGGCTCCCGCAACCGCTCAGCAGCTCCAGCAAGTAACGGCCTTTCCGGGCGCGGCCCTCTGGTCCGAGGGCGTCGAATGCGCCGATGCGGATCAGGACGGTGACTTGGATGTGTTCGTTGCCGACGGCGACGGCTTCGCTACGGCCGGCACGCAACGCCAGAGCCGCCTGTACATGAACCAGCATGCGCAGGGTACTTCGTGGACCTTGGTCGATGAGTCCGTGGCACGCTTTGGTGCGCATGTGTCCAACGCCAAGTGCGTCACGACAGGCGACCTGACCGGTGATGGCTGGGTGGACGCGTTGTACTCCAATGCGTTCTCTACGCAGCTGCCGTATCTCTACATCAATCGCGGTACTGCACAGCCGGGCTACTTCAACTTTGAAGGCCAAGCACGCGGCTTCACGACTCTGCTCAGCTCGGGTTCGGCGGCCTTTGGCGATGTTGACGACGATGGTGATCTCGATGTGATCATCAACGATGCCTACAACACAGGCGCTGCGACTACGCGTCGGGCGCGTCTCTATCGCAACGATGGAGTGGGCAACTTCACGCAGGATGCAGCCTTCTTGCCGCCGCTCAAGTCAGGCCAGATGGATGTGCAGTTCGCAGACATCGACAACGACTGGGATCTCGACTTCTTCGGGCCCAACAAGGGCACTGCGGCTGGTAGCACGCATTACTTGATGACCAATGATGGTGCGGGCGCATACACGGATCGTTCTAACTTGATCACAAGTGCTTCGGGGAACACCTACGAGGCAGAGCCTGGTGACCTTGATGGGGACAACGATCTCGACTTGTTCTTTGTGTCTCTAACCGGGTTTGCCGAGGGTTCTCTGCGCAACAACCTCAACACGGGAGCTTTGGGTTTCACGCAGATCCAAACGATCGGGGCCAACGACGACAACGAGATCGCCTACTTCGATTACGACTGTGATGGCGACTATGACGTGTTCGTGGGCTCGTTGGGCTTAACGGAAGCGGTTTACAACAACAATGGCGCGGGGACGATGACCGCGGTGACGGGCACGGTGATCCAAGCTCAAGCGGATTCGACCTTGGATCTGGCCGTTGCCGACTTGAATAACGATGGCCGCTACGACCTCGTCACTGTGCAAGGCGAGTCGGGTGTATTCACCAACAAGTTCTACCGCAATGTGTCAGGAGCTCTTGACACGCGTGCCCCGCTCGTCACTGCGGTGCTGGCTCCCACAGCCGCCACGGGCAGCGGCCCATGGATCTGCAAGGCCAAGGTGCGCGACCAAGTATTGGATGATGGCATCAACTACGTGCGCGGCTACTGCGAGTGGATTGAAGTCAATGCGGCGACTCATGCTTTGGCTGCAACCGTAGCTGGAGGAAGCGTGGGCCTGCCGAGCAATGTGGCTGCTGGCACAATGTTGACGCTGACCAACGGCGAGGTGGGCGCCTTGGTGTTGCAGGTCAGCGGTCCGCGCAACTACAACGCCACAATCGCCAGCGGTGCCTCGTCCGTGGTTGGGTTCGTTGTGCCCGGCGTGTACACGCTGACGACCAGCAGTGGTGCTGCGGCGACGGTCACGGTTACCGCAGGCAGCTACTCGAGCGCTGAAGGCCTCAACCAAAACGGTCAGATGTACCGCTTTGCTGTCACACGTCAGGTAGGCGGCACGGGTGATGCGATTGCGCGCCAACTGCGCTTTGTGGACTGGGCCGGCAACACCACGATGGTGGCACTGCCGACGTTGCTGCTGCCGAGTACGGCCACGGGCACGCCCTTCTGCTTTGGCGATGGTTCGGGCACTGCGTGTCCTTGCGGCAACGCCTCGGCCGTGGGAGCTCAAGAGGGTTGCCTCAACTCGCTTGCCACCGCGGGTCGCTTGCGCGGCACGGGCTTGGCGAGCCTTGCGGCCGATACGTTCGTGCTTCAGGGGACCGGCATGGCCAACAGCTCGGCGCTGTACTTCCAAGGTACGACGCAGGCGAACACCGGCTTGGGTACGGCGTTCGGCGATGGTTTGCGTTGCGCTGGTGGCTCGGTGGTGCGCTTGGGCACCAAGACCAATGCAGCCGGTGTGTCGTCCTTCCCGGGTGCTGCGGACGGGTCCGTCTCGGTGCGTGGCGGTGTGCCTGCAGGCGCGACGCGCACCTATCAGGTCTGGTATCGCAACGCAGCCGCCTTCTGTGCGGCCGAGACCTTCAATCTCACTAACGGTTTGTCGGTCGTGTGGACTCCGTGAGCCTAGGCTGAAGGCCGAAGAGCAGGTTGGTCCGCCTAGGGGCGCGTCTTACACTCCTAGGCATGATCGCTGCCCTGTTGCTTGCTGCTCCGCAGTCCTCGTTGTTCGAGGACATCTCTGCGCGCGCCTTGCCGGGAGTTGTCACTGCGTATGGCGGGGTGGAGAAGGATTGGATCGCCGAGGTGAATGGCGGCGGGCTGTTGCTGGGTGATTGGTCCGGCGATGGCGTTTTGGATTTGGTGGTGGTCGATGGCTCGACCGTGGCCCGGGCAGAGGCCCAAGAGCCGGGGCGGCCCGCACGGTGCTTCTTGGGCAAAGGTGATGGCACGTTCCAACCCGGTGGAGCGCGCTGGGCTTTGCCCGAGTTGCGCTTCGGTTCAGGTGGCGCGTCAGGAGATCTTGACAACGATGGTCGCCTTGACTTGGTGCTGTGCGAGCTAGGTCAAGTACGCGTCGTGCTGAACACCACAGAGGGTTTCAAGGAGCACGTGCGCTTGGGGGCTGTTGGTGACTGGGCCACGAGCGCGGCGCTGTTCGATGCGGATCGCGACGGGATCTTGGATCTTTATGTCGTGCGCTACCTCGACTTCTCCATGCAGGCAGTGAAGAGCCGGACGACGGGCGCCTGTACCTGGAAAGGCCATGCGGTCATGTGCGGGCCTGAAGGGCTCACGCCGCAGAGCGATCGTTACTACAAAGGTGTGGGTGACGGCAGCTTTGTTGAGCGCACCAAGGAAAGCGGGATCGCTGTGCAAGTGCCGAGCTTTGGCTTGGGGGTGATGACGCTGGACTACGATGCGGATGGCGACACGGATCTGTTCGTGGCCAATGACTCGATGCCCAACTTCTTGTGGGAGAACAACGGCCAAGGCGTCTTCAAGGACGTGGCCTTTGCACGCGGCGTGTCGCATGACGCGAATGGCCGTGAGATGGCGGCCATGGGCATCGCGTGTGGTGATGTGAATGGTGACTTGCGCGAGGACCTGTATGTCACGGTCTTCAGCGGCGAAGCAACGCCACTGTATTGCTCGGCTAAGAGCGGTGGCTACCGCGAACGCAGCATGGCGGCTGGACTTGCGGGGGCTAGCATGCCGCTCCTCGGTTGGGGCACAGCGATGCATGACTGGGATCTGGATGGTGATCTCGACTTGGCGGTATTCAACGGCCATGTGTACCCTCAGGCCGATCAACCCGGCACCGATACCAGCTATGCGCAACGTTCGCAGCTGTTGCTGAATGACGGCAAGATGCGCTTTGTGGAGTCCAAACTGCTGGACACGCCGCGCGTGTCACGCGCCTGTGTGTCAGGAGATCTTGACAACAACGGGACCGTCGACTTGGTCGCCTTGCGTTTGGATGGTCCGGTGGATGTGCTGCTCAATCGCGCGGTTCAAGATGGTCAACACCGCGCGCTGCGTGTGCAGGCCAAGCGTCGCATCTCGGAAGGCGTGCGGGTCGATGCACTTGGTGCGCGTGTGTTGGTGACCGCTGGCGATGTGACGCGCGCTGCCGAGGTTCGCACCAGTGGCGGTTATCAGGCTGCTGTGCCGGCGCAAGTGCACTTTGGCTTGGGCGCAACCAGCGTGGTCGAGCGCGTGGAAGTCCGCTTTTTGTCGGGGCGCACGAGTGTGGTCGAGCGTCCGGTGCTCGACCAAGTGCTCGTCATTGAGGAACCGCAATGAAGGTTGCGGCCTTACTTGTGGCCCTTTCGCTGTGCGGGGCGGTCAGCGCCCAGCAGCAGCTGCGCGCCGCTCTGGATCGCAACCCTGCTACTTTGCCGCGAGCCGAGGCCGGGCGGTGGACGACCTTTGATCCGCAGGCCTTGCAGCCCACGGACCTGCCTGCGCGTTACTACGCTGCGCGTGCGGCGCTTGAGCGGGCCGAACCCATTGCTGCGCTAGCGGAACTGTACGCGTTGTTGGACGAGCAACCCGGTTGGCCGCCGGCACTCCATCAATGTGCGGTGTTGCACTTTCGCCTTCAGCGTTATGGCGATGCGGTCACGTGTGCGCAGCGCTTTCTCGAGGAGTGTCCCGCGCGGGTAGGGGAAACGCGGGTCTTGGGACATGCTCTGTATTCGTTGGGCCGTTATGAAGAGTCGCGGACTCATTATGAGCGCGTCCTCGCCGCGAATCCCAAGGATGTAGAAGCTCGCCGCGGATTGGCGTTGTCGCACGCACGCATGGGGAACGCGGCGCGCGCACTTGACCTGCTGCAGCAAGTTGTCGAGGCACGCCCCAACCATCCCGAGGCCTGGACGTGGATCGCGCGGCTCGCCTACGAAGCCGAGGACCTAGCGCGCGCCCGGCAAGCCGCTCAGCGTGCCACGGAGTGTGACCCTTACGATCCAGCACCGCGTTTCGTACTGGCTCAAACTTTGGCCGAGCTAGGTGAACCCGAAGCCGCTCAAACCCAGCGCTCGCGCTTCGAGGTGCTATCGCAGGCAACCGCACGCCTGCGTCAGCTCGAGGCCGAGGAGGAATTCGCACCCCACGATGCCCGCCTACCGGAGCAGCGCACGCGCCTGTGGGCCTCCCTCGGCGCCACCCAGCGTGCCCAGACAGCCATGCGTAGGTGGCTGACAGTGGCCGGTGACGATGCCCAGGCGCATCTGGCGGCGCTGGCGTTGGTGGAGAGCTTGGCGGCACCGGAGCTGGAGGGGCAGCTTGCGGCGCGGTGCGAGGTGCTGGTGGGGGATTCGGTGGCGGGGTGGCAGCAGTTGGA
>Ga0208788_1000403_pt1 | contig 21289 bp, 20 predicted proteins | sample Wag4_2014_7_11_3_FD_187363 | JGI IMG/M metagenome (GOLD analysis project Ga0208788, IMG submission 187363) | Fresh water mixed with fracking chemicals microbial communities from Ohio, USA - Utica-2 Time Series FC 2014_7_11 (SPAdes) (version 2) ...
GGGTGACAACCCCTAGGCGGCGTCCCGATTTAGTGATGACATCGTGCCTGGTGCCAATACCCGGGAGGTCAACTTTCTCAATGCGCACGCTCATATTTCACAGGCTAGCAGGTGGCACCGGGAGCACTTCCTTCTACAACTCGAGCGAACTAGCGTCGCCCTTCAATCACACCAAGCTCTGAGAGCGCCTCGGCAAGCCCGGCCCCGTTGGGTGCTGAAACCCAGGGCGTGCTCTGTGGATACCGGGTCTTATCGAGGTGGTGGCGGCCACCAGCGAGAAGTGCTTCGGGAGCGAGAAGCTCGCGGATGGCAATCGCCCGGACGCTCTTCGGGTGATTGGCGGCAAATTCGCTATAGATTTCCTCGTCGTGCTGGCCATCATCGCCAATCAAAATCCAGCGTATTCCTGGAAACTCTGTGGCCAGCCGCTGAAGGTTTGTTGCTTTGTGCTCCCGACCGCTTCGAAACCAGCGATCGGGCGTGGGCCCCCAGTCGGTGAGCAATAGTGGACCGATAGGGAATAGGTGGCGAGTGAGGAAGCGGTGCAGGGTCGGAGCGACGTTCCAGGCGCCCGTCGAGAGATAGACGACCGGTGCACCGGGGTTGTCTCTCACCAGTCTTTCCATCAGAACGGCCATGCCGGGGACAGCGCTTCGCGCGTGCTCATCGCGCACGAAGGAATTCCAGGCTGCGAGTAGTGGCCGGGGAAGGGCTGTCACCATGACGGTGTCATCGATGTCGCAAATGACACCGACTCTTGCTTGTGGTGAGATCACCTTCACCCTCGCGCTTGCCGGTTCAGAGGTGTCGGTGCGTAAAGTCAGCGTGTGCCAGCCGGGCGAGAGTGTGACTGGAATCACATGGTCGATAACGCCTCCGCGATCGGCGTCGAGGGTGAGAGAGAAGCCATTAATCGTGAGGTGAACGCGGGCGAGTGCAACCGGGACGCTGGTAAAGCTGCGCCACCCACGAATCTTCTTGAGTTTCCCCCGGCGTGTGGTTCTGGTTTTGGTGAGAAGCACCCGGCAGAAAACCCGAACCTGGGTGGTCGAACCGTATCCGGTGAAGGGCACAATCTGTTCGCGGTGGCCGAGTGCTCGCGCCCAGCGAGCACGCTTGGTCAAATACCAGTCCTCGAAGCGCGAGGCACCATGCGCCTTCTGCGTGAGGGCGCCCTCGCCCTCGGAAATCAACCCGTCCACAGATGTAGTGTCTCAGACATTCTCCTCCTCATGCTCCGCTAGGTTTGGCTCCAACGCTGAGGCGACACGGCCGACGCGCCCAGCCGAATCACATACAGATAATCCGAACCGTATACGCTCAATTTTCCATCCAAATTGCTCGCGTGGGCGGGCCGAGAGGTTGTTTTCCCATGACAGTTGTCGAGAATGTCCCCGTGCACGCGTCATCCGTGTCGATTCGGGTTGAACCCGTTCAAGCGCGAAGCACCGCTCGCGTCAACGCGCTTCTCGACGCGGCCAGTGACGCCATCCACGATGTCGGCTACGAACTCCTGACCACAGCAATGGTGGCCGAGCGGGCTGGCGCATCGATTGGCACCGTGTATCGATACTTCCCAGACCGGGTCGCGGTCCTCCAGGCGCTTGCGTCCAGAAACTGCGATCGGGTCACCCATGCACTGGCGACGCGCCTGGAGCGCGATAAGCCAGCAAGTGTCAGCGCTCACATCGACTGTGTCGTCGACACCCTGGTGGACGTCTTCCGCAGCGAAAAAGGATTCCGATCACTGCGCGTCGGAGACGTGCTGGATATTCGACCCGTGGCCTCGCCTCGCTCTGGCAACTCTGATGTTGCCCGTGTCATCAGCGACGACCTTCGCGAGCGTCTCGGACTGCGCCTTGATTCGGCGGGCCGGCTCGCTGTTGAAACAGCTGTTGATGTCATCGATGCCCTGTTGGGTCGAGCGTTCTTGCACTCAGACAAAGGTGATGGCACCCTCATCGACGAAGCACGTAGGATGGCGCGCCTCGCGCTCGCAGAGATTTAGTCCGGGGTCGACCTCGTGGCCTTCGCCTGATTGACTAGGGCTTAGTCCGCGTCGTCCACTAAGCCTTGGGGTGTCCTGTCATGATTCGCTTCGAGCACGTCCGCAAGGAGTACCCGGGCGGGACACAAGCAGTTCAGGATTTTAGCCTCGAAGCGCCAACGGGCTCAATCACGGTCCTCGTTGGCTCGAGTGGTTGCGGAAAGACCACGCTCTTGCGGATGGTCAATCGCATGGTTGACCCTAGCGCCGGGCGCGTGTTCATCGATGACACCGACGTTGCATCACGCGATCCCGTCGAGCTGCGTCGCAGCATTGGTTATGTGATGCAAAGCGGTGGCCTCATGCCCCACAAGACCGTTAGCGAAAACATCCAAACCGTTCAGAAGTTGCGCGGGGTCATGCCTTCTCTGCGCCTGGCCCGGGTTGATGAGCTGATGGCAACGGTCGGTCTTGATCGAGCACTGCTTGGCCGATACCCAGCCCAACTCTCCGGCGGTCAGCAGCAGAGAGTGGGCGTGGCTCGCGCTCTCGCTGTTGACCCCAACATCTTGTTGATGGATGAACCTTTTGGTGCGGTTGACCCTCTTGTGCGCTCAGATCTGCAGCAGGAATTGCTCGCCGTGCAGAAAAAACTGGCCAAGACGGTGTTGTTTGTCACACACGACATTGACGAAGCATTTCTCCTGGGTGACCAGGTGGTGATTCTTGATACCGGAGCAGAGGTTATTCAGCGGGGCACACCGGCTGAGATTCTGGCGGCACCCGCCAATGACTTTGTCGAGGCCTTTATCGGGGCGGATCGTGGCAGGCGGGCTCTCCACATCGAGAACCGCGGGGGCCAGAGAATTGTCGTTGACTCAGATCAGCGGGTCGCCGGCCGTTTGGTGGAGGGCCCCTAGCGTGGACTGGGTTCTTGACAACGGCGATCTGATTCTGTCCTTGACACTCGATCACCTGAGGCTCTCAGTCATCCCCATTGTCATCGGTGTGCTGATCGCTATTCCACTGGGGTGGCTGGCGCACCGCTTCGCCTGGTCACAGTCGCTGCTTCTCGGCGCAGTGGGCGTGCTCTACACCATCCCCTCGCTCGCGCTGTTTATGCTCATTCCCCCACTGGTGGGGATTTCGGTGTTGAGCGAGGCCAACGTCATCATCGCCTTGAGTGTGTATGCAGTTGCCATCATGGTGCGCACAGCGTCCGATGCGTTTGCGAGCATTGAGCCCGCAGCCCTTCGTGCCGCCACTGCAGTTGGCTATGCCGAATGGGGGAGGTTTTTCTCTGTGGAGTTACCACTGGCCGGACCGGTCCTCCTGGCTGGTGTTCGTGTGGTGGCTGTCAGCACGGTCAGTATGGTCACTGTCGGGGTGCTGGTGGGAGTCCAGAGCCTCGGATACTTTTTTACCGATGGTTTCCAAAGGCGAATCATTGCTGAGGTTGCCACCGGAGTGGTGATGACCGTGGTCATCGCGGTGCTCTTAGACACCCTCCTGGTTGTGCTTGGCCGCATTGTGATGCCGTGGAACCGTGTTGGCACTGAAGCTCAGAGGGTGGCGGTCCGCTAAATGGACGTTCTGCGCGATGCCCTGGTATGGCTCTCTGAATCCGAACAGTGGAGTGGTGATGGCTCTCTTCCGCGGAGGGTGATGGAGCACCTCTACTACACCGGTCTCGCCGTTGTCGTGGCGGCCCTCGTGGCAATCCCGGCAGGCTATTTCGTCGGTCACACCACCAGGGGCTCAACCTGGTTGGTGGGGTTGGCGGGGGCTGCCAGGGCGCTACCGTCCTTTGGCCTGATTCTTCTCTTGGTGTTGCTGTTTGGCGTTAGCGGCCGAGAAACTGCTGCCGTGTTGGCGCTGGTGGTTCTAGGGATCCCCCCCTTGTTTGCTGGGGCGTATTCCGGCATTCACCAAATACCGCGCACCGTGATTGATGCCGCCAGGGCGCAGGGAATGACGGAGTGGCAGATTCTGTGGCGGGTAGAAGCCCCTCTGTCCCTGCCGGTTCTTCTCGGCGGTCTTCGGCAGTCAGTGCTGCAAATAGTCGCCACTGCCACCTTGGTTGCCTATGTCGGTTTAGGTGGTCTTGGTTACGACATCATCCAGGGAATACCGCTTCGCAGGTTTGACCAGACAGTGGGTGCGGCGATCGTAATTGTCGCACTCGCCCTGACACTCGACGCTTTCTTAGCTTTAGCGACTAGATTGGCCACTCCCCGAGGAGTTCGTGTGGGCCGCCTGGCAGATGTTCGGGCCAGGTAGCGCAGATGTCCCCGGGGTGCACAAGGACACGTATGGTGGATATAGCGAGGAGAAATAATGACATCGACCACGATTAGAACGAGCCTCACTGCTGCGCTTGCAAGCGCAGCCTTAGTCCTCTCTGGCTGCGCCGCGGGTGCTGAGGATGAAGCCCCCGAGATGGAAGCGGCACCGATGATGACAGAGGTCATTGTGGTGGGCTCGCAGGCCTACTATTCCAACGAAATCATCGCCGAGATTTATGCCCAGGCCCTGGAATCTGCCGGTTATGAGGTAGAGCGCAAGTTCCAGATTGGCCAGCGCGATGCTTACCTGCCTGAGCTTGAATCCGGTGCGGTTGATCTGTTCCCGGAATACACCGGCAACCTGTTGCAGTTCTATGCGCCAGACACGATGGCGACTCAGGCCGACGAGGTCTATGAGGAGCTGCAGGGCGCGCTGCCCGAGGGCCTGACCGCTCTGGCAATGTCGCCCGCAACCGACCAGGACTCTTATAACGTCACTGCTGAGTTCGCAGCGGAGAACAACCTGGTCAGCATCGCTGACTTGGCAGGAATCGACGGCCTCGTCTTGGGCGGGGCTCCTGAGCTTGAAGAGCGCCCCTATGGCCCCACCGGTCTCCTGGAGACCTACGGTGTCGTTGTTGCCTTTGACGCAACTGGGGATATCACCGTTGATGCACTGTTGGAGGGCGTTATTTCGCTCGCCAACGTCTATAGCGGTGATCCTCGCATTGCCGAGTTTGGCCTCGTCACTCTGACGGACCCCGAAGGCCTGTTCCTAGCCTCCAACGTGGTGCCGATTGCCTCGAGCGATGTTGCAGCAGAGCTTGCTGCAATCATCGACCCGATCAGCCTTGCCTTGACCCCCGAGGCCTTGGTTGCGCTGAATCTTCAGAGCATCAAAGACCAGCTGTCAGCGGCAGACATTGCCGCTGCGTGGCTTTCTGAGAACGGCTTCTAAAGACCGATTCGGGCATGAGGGGTTGGGCCATGGGCCCGGCCCCTCTGTCCGTTTCTGACGGGTTACTTCTTTGTGGACGCCTCGTGAGCGTCGTCTTCCATGTGTGAATAGCGGTGGAGCAGGTGCTTCATCAATGCGATGAACCCTATAGCGACTACGAAGATTCCGACGAAAATCCATCCTGCCCAGGACACCGTGTCTTGGAGCTCACGGTATGTTTCAGCAGCCCCTGATCCAATGGAGACATAGAGGAAAGCCCAGATGATGCACGCGGGAGTAGTCCACGCCATAAACGTTCGGTACTGCATCGGTGTCATGCCCGCAGTGAGGGGGACGACCGAGTGAAACACCGGAAGAAAGCGCGAGATAAAGACTGCGATGCCGCCCCGGCGCTTCACGAACCGGTCTGCTTTCTCCCACCGTTCATCACCAATTTTTTGACCCAACCAGCTGGCGCGAAGTTTTGGTCCGAAGATTCTGCCAAGGCCAAAACCGATGGATTCGCCCGCTAGAGCGCCCAGCACGATGGCGACTGCCATGAAGATGTATTGCAGCACCGTGGTGACTCCGGTGCTGGCGACCAAGACAATGGTGTCGCCTGGAACGATAAGCCCCAGCAACACACTGGTTTCGAGCATGACGGCAACACCTGCGACCAGGGTGCGCCAGACGGGGGGAACGCCCTCAACGAAGTCGAGTATGGCGTTGAGGACCTCATTCATATGACTCGGAGTCTATTGCGTCACGAGTGAGTATTCACGGGAGTGGTTCCCGGGTTTCCCACCACCTCGCCTGCCACTCGTTTCGACGGGCCATATCGGCAGACAATCGTGGTCCACCGGGAAAACCGGTGGCGACACGAATTCCATGGAGGGCGCTCAGAACCCACAGGTCGCTACCCTCACACTCATGGAGAGCACTGTGCGCTTCAACGACCGCTAGACCGCGCTGAGTTGCGATGTCGGTAATGACCGCCTCGGTGACACTGGGGATTCGGGGAACGGTTCGTGGCACGATTCTAAGTTCCTGGCCGCCCGGTGGAATCATCACGATGGTGCTGTACGCACCCTCGACGATGGTCCCCTCAGGGGAGACGATTAGCGCTTCGGTGGCGCCGGTGTGCGCCACCGACCGTCGCAGGGCCATCAGCGCATCGAGGTCTGGGCCTTTGGTGAGCGGGGTGGTTCTGGGGTCACCCTCAGCACTAGCCACCACGGCCTCTGACAGCCAGTCTGGTGCTGGGCGCTCGCGATAACGCAGGGTCGCTCCTCCAGGGGTTGCCACCACTTCAACCCGAGGGAACCACGAGCCCTCGCGGGGGATAGCTGCAATGACGAGGTCCCAAAATGCATCCAGCGCGGCGCTGTCCAGCCCGTGTTGTCTGGCTGAGTCACAGAATCGAGTCCGGTGGCGCGAGAGCGCAACCGCCTCACCTGATTCCACCCGCCACGAGTCAGCCACTAGGGTTTCCCCAGCTACTGGGTCGCACCACTCAATGCCCCCCAGCGCTTCACCCGAGAAGCTAAACAGGCGCGTGCTCATAGGCTAAGGCTATGACGAGCGGGCTACTTTGGCACTCTCTGCCGGGCACGCACGACGTGTCGGCGGCCTTTGTCGCTCTCTACGGCGATGCGCCATACGCACTGTGGTGGGACGACCAGGGTGAGCGCGGTCGCGGCGTTAGTTACCTGGCCTCGGGTTCTCCGGTGATGGTCGAGGGTCCCCACTGGAGGGACGCTCTGCGCGCGGCACATTCCAAACTTCCCAGCCTCGACGCAGCGGCACTCGGGCCTCTACCACTCGGCCTTGTCCTTGTGCTTCCCTACGAGCTTGGGGCAGACACCCTGGGACTCACACTTCCCGCCGATGGTCGACCATCGGCGCCGATTGCGCTGATGGTCGATCGAGTGGTGGCCATTGACCACCGAAGCGCTTCAGCCACGCTTTATGCGCTGGGTGAGCGGTGGGAGGGCGAACTGGTCCAGTGGCGTGATGCCACGGCGCACTGCCTCGCCACTGCCCCCACTCTCCCGGACCCCGAGCTTCCTCAGGCACCCCAGATTCTGTGGAGAGATTCCACCGAGCGCTACCGCGAGATTATTTCCGAAGCCAAAAAAGCCATCACCGAGGGAGAGGCCTATCAGCTGTGTGTGACGACACAGCTTCACGTGGAGGCCGATATTAATCCGATCGCTCTCCACCGAGTTATTCGTCAGAGTAATCCCACCCACCATCAAGGTGTGATTCGCGCGGGTGAGCTGAGCCTCGTCAGCGCGAGCCCCGAGACGTTTCTCGACGTGTCGTCTGGGGGCGTCGTCACCACCCGACCCATTAAGGGCACGCGTCCTCGGGGGGTCACCCCCGAGGACGATCAGCGCCTGGCCGATGAGCTCCGCGGGAGCGACAAAGAGCAGGCCGAGAACCTGATGATTGTTGATTTGATGCGCAACGACCTCTCGGTGGTGTGTGACACGGGCAGTGTGGCAGTTCCCGAGCTCATGGTGGTGGAGAGCTACGCATCGGTTCATCAGTTGGTGAGCACCGTCACCGGCCAATTGCGCAACGACGCTGACCTCGTCGACCTGATTGATTCTGCTTTTCCCGCGGGCTCGATGACCGGCGCGCCGAAGCGCCGGGCTGTTGAGCTTCTGGCCGGTTGGGAACGAGCCCCCAGGGGTTACTACTCGGGTGTGTGGGGGGTCTGGCGGGCTGATGGCAGCGCCACCCTTGCAATGACGATTCGCACCGCGGTCATCACCGCGGACTCCATGACACTCGGCGTCGGGGGCGGCATTACAGCCCTCAGCGAAGCCGGCAGCGAGATCGCAGAAGTGGGAATCAAAGCAATGCCGTTTCTTCGGGCGCTAGGGCATGAACAAGTTGAGTATTCTTGACCGGTGACTACGAGCCCCGATAGCCCTGCACCCGAGCACGAGGGTACCTATGACTTTCGCACCATGGAAGCTAAGTGGGCGGCACAGTGGGAAAAGACCGCGCCCTTCACGGTTCTCGATGGCGATGACCCGAGGCCGAAGAAATACATTTTGGACATGTTCCCCTATCCCTCGGGGGACCTTCACATGGGGCACGCGGAGGTGTATGCCCTCGGCGACGTAGTCGCGCGCTATTGGCGTCTTCGCGGTTATCAGGTGCTCCACCCGATTGGCTGGGATTCTTTTGGCCTGCCCGCTGAGAATGCGGCCATTAAGCGCGGTGTCGACCCCAGAGAGTGGACGTATCAAAATATCGCCCAGCAAAAGGCCTCGATGAAGCGCTATGCGGCCTCCTTCGACTGGACCCGCGTTCTTCACACCTCCGATCCTGAGTATTACCGATGGAACCAGTGGCTTTTCCTGACGCTGTATGAAAAAGGCCTTGCCTATCGCAAGGACTCGTGGGTGAACTGGGACCCGGTTGACCAGACCGTGCTCGCGAACGAGCAAGTTTTGCCCGATGGCACCTCTGATCGCAGTGGCGCGATGGTGGTCAAGAAGAAGCTGACCCAGTGGTATTTCAAGATCACCGATTACGCCGACCGGCTACTCGATGATCTTGACACCCTTGAGGGTCGCTGGCCAGCCAAGGTGTTGGCAATGCAGCGCAACTGGATTGGTCGCTCTCAGGGCGCTGAAGTGGAATTTGTGATCGAGCACAGGGACACACCGCTGACCGTCTTCACCACCAGGCCAGACACTCTCTATGGCGCAACGTTTATGGTCGTCGCACCTGATTCAGAACTCGCTGAAGAGCTAGTGCAGGGAGCCAGTGACGAGGTCAAGGCCGCGTTCCAGGCGTATCTTGAGCAAACTCAGCGCACGTCGGAAATCGACCGTCAGGACGCCAGCCGCGAGAAGACTGGCGTCTTCCTTGAGCGCTATGCCACTAATCCCGTGAACGGCGAGCGTCTTCCCATCTGGGTTGCTGACTATGTGTTGGCTGACTATGGGACCGGCGCCATCATGGCGGTGCCCGCACATGACCAGCGTGACTTGGACTTCGCTCTGACTTTCACACTGCCGATCCGGGTGGTTCTGGACCCCACACACGAGGGTGATGACGGTGGTTCGCTCGCCGAGCGGGACCCAGCGACGACTCGCCTGGCACTCGCAGGCGATGGCGTCATGGTGAACTCTGGTGCACTTGATGGGCTGGGCAAAGCCGAGGCCATCTCCAGAATTATCGATGACCTGGAAGCCAAAGGAACCGGCCGCAGGGCAACCACGTACCGCCTCCGGGACTGGCTGATCTCCAGACAACGCTTCTGGGGGACACCGATTCCGATTATGTATGGGCCAGGGGGAGAGGAGATTGCTGTCCCTCAGGATCAACTCCCTGTGTTACTGCCAGCCACAGAAGGCCTCGACCTTACGCCCAAGGGCTCCTCTCCCCTTGGCGCGGTCTCCGAGTGGGTAAACCAGATTCACAACGGTGTCGCCGTCACCAGAGACGCCGACACCATGGACACTTTTGTGGATAGCTCCTGGTATTTCCTGCGCTTCTTGAGCGCGCACGACGACACCCAAGCCTTCGATGTCGACAAGGTCAAGCAGTGGGCCCCCGTTGACCAGTATGTCGGCGGGGTTGAGCACGCCATCCTGCACCTTCTCTACGCGCGGTTCATTACCAAGGTGCTCCACGACCTTGGCTACCTGGACTTCGAGGAGCCCTTCAGCTCGCTGTTGAACCAGGGCATGGTAATTCTCGATGGCGCCAAGATGAGTAAATCCAAGGGCAACCTTGTGTACTTCTCGGAGGAACTCGATGCCTTTGGCGTGGACGCAGTGCGTTTGACCATGGCCTTTGCCGGCCCTCCTGAAGATGACATCGACTGGCGAGACGTCTCGCCGGTGGGATCCCAGAAGTTCCTCGCTCGCGCATGGCGCCTCTCCGGTGATGTGACCAGTGCGCCGGGCACCTCGCCAGAGGGCGGCGATGGTGAACTACGCCGAGCCTTGCACCGCTTCCTTGCTGATATCCCCGGCCTCATCGAAGCTTTCAAGTTCAATGTCGCGGTGGCGAGAACCATGGAAATGGTGAACCACACCAGGAAAGCCATTGATACTGGCCCCGGTGGTGCCGATCCCGCTGTTCGTGAAGCCACCGAGGCCATCGCGCTAGCAATTTCGATGTTCGCCCCTCACACTGCTGAGGACATGTGGGAACGGCTTGGCCACCAGCCAAGCGTTGCCCTTCAGATTTGGCCAGAGCCCGACCAGAGCCTCCTCGTCGAGGATTCGGTCACCGCCATCATTCAAATCAATGGCAAGGTGCGCGACCGGGTGGATGTCTCACCGGGTATTCCCGCCGAGGAACTAGAAAAGCTGGCGCTTGGCACCGAGGCAATCCAGCGGGCACTCGCGGGCAAGACGATTGTCAACGTGGTCGTTCGCGCGCCCAAGGTTGTGGCCATCAACGTCGCTGACTAGTCGTCCACAGCGGTGTGCGCCGCGAGGTTTTTAGAGACTCCGGAGCTAACGCCGAGGAGCACGGGAATCAACGGTCTACCCTCACCCTGTGACGGCCAGGCAAACACTGTGGGATTTTCTTGAGAGCACCAGTAGTTCATCCAGGCTGGTTGACAGTGCTGATGATGGCCTCGATGACGACTATTTCGAGCGGCCACAGGGGCCCCGAGGGCATCGATGGAAGGTGGCGCTCGGCGCTGGCCTGGGTCTCGTCGCGCTGATTGTCGTGGTGGCGGTTGGTTCCCACATCTTTCGCTCTGCCACACCAATCCCCAGTGTGGTAGTTGCAAGCCAGGCGGAGGCCGAGGCAGAAAACCTTTCGGTTCCCACATTAACAGTGGTGGTTCATGTTGTCGGTGCTGTGGAATCACCCGGCGTGATCGAGCTTCCGGAAAATTCCCGCATTATCGATGCCCTGGCCAAGGCGGGAGGGGCCAGAGAGGATGCCATTCTCTCGGGTATCAACTTGGCTCGCGTGCTCTTTGATGGCGAGCAGATTGTGGTGCCCTCACAGGCGGATGAACCAGCTGTGGTATCCATCGATGCCCCGCCAGGGCTTGTTAGCTTGTCGAGGGGCACCAGCGCGGAGTTAGAGACGCTCCCCAGGGTCGGCCCCGCCACAGCGGCTCGCATCATTGCTTGGCGGGAGGAAAACGGTCCCTTCACGAGTGTTGATGACGTGCTGGCTGTTTCTGGGATTGGTCCCGCAACGCTCGAAGGGTTTCGCGCTCTGGTCGTCCCGTGAGGACCTTGCGAGACTTCCGCATGCTTCCACTCGCGGGGGCAGGATGGCTCGCCTGCGCCCTGGGAACGTGGACGCGCCCATCAGCCTGGCTAGTCCTTGTGGGTGTGGGGTTGTCACTCCTAATTCTTGTTCTCTCCCGGATCACGCCTGCGAGCTGGCTTGACACGGTCGTGCCCGCACTGCTCGTTGCCACCGTAATGGTGGGCGCTGTGGCAGTGGGGAGCGCGACACGCGACCAGGCCATGCTCGTTGCCCGTGACGGAGAAAATGTCGCGGCAACCGTGAGACTCACTGGAACGTTCATGCCAGGAGACAAGAGCGCCCCGGGGACCCTCGAGGCACTGGCAGGCGAGACCTTAGCTCGAGGGCCTGTCCCGGTGCGAATTATCGGTGATCTGGGCGAAGCTCGCCAGGCACTGGGTTCGCAAGTTTTGCTCCAGGCCCAGTTGATGAGAGCTGATTCGTGGGACAACGAGAGCTGGTTGCTCTTCGTGGAGCCTGGGCTGACACGGTGGCATCAGCCGGGACAGTTTCTGCTGGCTACCGATGGCCTGCGCGCATCTTTCTCTGAGCGCTCTCGTGCCTTCGGCGGTGATGGCGGCAGGTTGTTGCCGGGGTTAGCAATCGGCGACACCAGTGCGGTTGACCCGGGCCTTACCGAGGCGATGCAGACGACGTCATTGAGTCACTTGGTTGCGGTCTCAGGGGCAAATTGCGCAGTGGTCGTTGCCATCGTGGTGGCCATTGTTGCGTTGTGTGGTGGCGGGGTCTGGCCTCGAATGATCGCGGGTGTCGCAGCGCTGGTGGGTTTTGTGACCCTTGTTACTCCCGAGCCGAGTATTGTCCGGGCGGCAATCATGGCCTCGATTGTGCTGATTTTTCTGGCAGCGTCGCAACCAGTGCGCGGTATTCCGGTTCTTGGGACAACGGTGCTGCTCTTGTTGGCATGGAACCCGTGGTTGGCAACCGACTTCGCTTTTGCTCTGTCCGTCTTTGCCACCGGAGGGATTCTGCTCGCGGTTACGCCTCTCACCCAGGTTCTCTCGAAGGCGCTGCATCCCGCTATTGCCCTGGTTGTCGCCCTTCCCATTGCTGCACAAGTAGCGTGCCAACCGCTTCTGATTCTTCTGAATCCGGTGATTCCCCTCTGGGGCGTTCTCGCTAACGCTCTGGCCACCCCAGTTGCGCCGATAGCCACAATCCTGGGAATGCTGGCGTGCATTCTTGGCCCGCTAGTGCCCGGTGTTGCGGACGCTGTCACCGCGCTGGCGTGGGTTCCCTCCTCCTATATCGCGGGCCTGGGCCGAGTACTCGCTAACACCGGGATTGCGACAATCCCGTGGCCCTCTGGCTGGTGGGGCGCGGCAGCGACTGGCGTGATTGGGTATGGTGCTCTCGCGTTCTTTGTGATGAGACGCACGGCTCATCGCCTCGGAGCACGAATCCTCGCCGGCATGGCATCGGCAACGTTGATTGCCGTCGTCTTGATGTATTTCGTGCCCACATGGGCTGTGCGCACCAGCGTTCCCGATGACTGGACTATCGCCCAGTGTGATGTTGGCCAAGGCGATGCCCTGGTGATTCAGTCGGAGGGGGCCTATGCCCTCATTGACACGGGGGAGTTTCCAGAACGCCTCGAGGAATGCCTGGCGCTTTTGGGAATCACGGATCTTGACCTTGTTGTCCTCACTCACTTCGACAAGGACCACGTCACGGGGTGGCCAGCGCTTGTTGGTGTGACGCACGAGTTGTGGACTGGTCCGCCCGAGAACGAGGCGGACCAAAGAATCATTGATGCGTTGGTCGAGGGAGGTGCCACCTATCGGCAGGTGAGAAGGGGCGACACCGCGTCTCTTGGCGCTTACTCACTCGCCGTTGCCTGGCCAGACAAGGCGCCACTGGGATCTCCGGGCAATGACTCCAGCGTCGTGCTTGAGGTCAGACCAAGCCAGGAATGCAGTGATTGTCTCTCCGGTGTGTTCCTCGGGGACCTGGGCGAGCGCGCTCAGCAAATACTGTCAGCGAGGGAAAGATTCAGTCCAGTTGACGTTGTGAAAGTCAGCCACCACGGCTCGGCCGACCAATATCACCCCCTCTATGAGGCCCTTGGAGCGAGCATCGCGCTCATTGGAGTAGGCGCCGAGAACACCTATGGTCACCCGGCACCGTCCCTCCTCGCCGCCCTGCCCCTAACGACCGCCGTGGTCCGTAGCGACCGTGACGGAACGGCGACACTCCAGAAAAGTGACGGCGGCGGTATCGTGATGTGGTCAGAGCGCTAGGGTCACCTGAGAATGGGGGAGTAATGGCATCAACCGCCCCCGTAGTGCCCTGGCACGGAATCAGAGAAGCGGCGTTGATTCTTCTCAGTGGCAACGAATCGTTTCTCGCCGATCGCGCCCTGCAGATCCTGCAGGATCGGATGCGCAGCGTCGATCCCCAACTAGAAATCATCGACCTTGATGCCAGCACCTACGGCGAGGGTGAGCTTCTCTATGCGGCAAGCCCCAGTCTTTTCGGTGAGCCCAGGCTCATCAGAATCACAGGGGTCGAGGGTTGCACTGACGCGTTCTTAATTGACGCCCTTGCCTATGTAGAGTCACCACAACCCCAGGTCGTGGTGGTGTTTCGCCACGGCGGAGGCAACCGAGGCAAGAAACTCCTCGACACGCTCCGCGGGGCGGGTCAGAGCGCAGTGATCGTCGAGTGCAAAGACATCAAGAAGGACGACGAGCGGCTTGCCTTTATCTCTGCAGAGTTCCAGGCAGCTGGCGCCACCATCGAGCCCCAGGCGAAGAGGGCTCTCGCCGATGCGTTCGCCACTGACCTTGCGGAGCTGGCTGCGGCCTGCTCACAGCTGATTTCTGATGCCGATGGCCACGCTGTTAGCCAAGCCCTGGTGGAGAAATACTACGGGGGCCGCGTTGAAGCCACCACCTTCCACATTGCCGATCACGCGATTGGAGGGCGGGGAGCTGAGGCCTTAATTCTTCTGCGCCATGCACTGCACTCCGGTGCTGAACCCGTGTTGGTGGTCGCTGCTTTTGCGATGAAGCTCCGACAAATGGCCCAGGTCGGTGGAGCGTCGGGTGGTGTTGACCAGGTTGCTAGCACCTTAGGTTTGCCGCCGTGGCAAGTGAGAAACGCTAGGACCAGTCTTCAGGGATGGGACGAAGCAGGCCTGGGGCGCTCGATTGTCGCGGTCGCGGATACAGACGCAGCAGTGAAAGGCGCTGGTCGTGACCCCCACTACGCATTGGAGAAGATGGTGCGGATTGTGTCGCTACGGGGTAAAGAACCATCAGTGCGGTGAAAACCGACGGAGCGAACAAACCCTCTCCCTAGCGGAGATTGTCCTCTTCGGTCCCTTCGTCGTACGACAGGGCTTGCACCGGCGGGTCGACTACATCGGTGATTGCCTGACTACTAGCCTCCCTGAGGGACAGGCGCTCTACTTGATCGCTCAGGACACTGCGAATTCGGGTGACCTCGACGAGTGAGCCGCTGACGTCTGAGAAGATCAGGTTCACAAGACGCAACGACTCTTCTAAGTTCTTTCGCGCGCTGCTGACAGCTCGAGCGGTGATGTCGTTGGCGGTGCGTTTTGCGTCATCCAAGATTTCTTCTGATTGCTTCTCGCGATCGCGCGAACGCGTTTCTGCGGCCCGCGCATAAGCATCGGCTTCCCGGAGGACTCGCAGCGAGTAGGCGTCTGCCTGGTCGCGGACCTCGTTCTCGTGGCGATCGAGCTCCTGCTTCTGCACGCGCAATTCGCTTGCGAGCTGTTCACTGCGCTTTTCAGCAGCGTCAAGAGTAGCCTTAGCCTCAGTTTCCAGGTTTTCCGCGCGCTTCTTCGCCGAATCCACAATTGACTCCGCTTGTGCTTCGGCAGCCTCCCGAATCCCGTCTGCGGCCAGCTTGGCCTCGTCGCGCAGCGATTCCGCTTGCTGTCTGGCAGCCTCCGCTTCGAGCTCAATGGCCTGAGCGTTGCGTTTACCGTCCTCCAGAAGCTCATCAGATTCTTTGATAGCTTTCTCACGAATGCGGCCCGCTTCACTGCGGCCGTAACCCAAGACGATCGCTGCTTCCGCACTAGCTTCTTCGACCTGCTTGACCATGCTCATGCGGAGCTCAGTGAATTCAACTCGTGCTTGGGAGAGCTCGTTGGCGAGGTTATCGCGCTCTGCCTCGAGTTGACGAATGCGATCCACCACCGCGTTGGGGTCGAAACCTCGCAGGACGCGCTCGAAAATCACTTCGCTCATGGAGATATGCTACCGTTCTCCCGCAGATTTGAGACAGCGCGCGCCAAACTTTATAGGAAAAATTTTCAGGGGTTGAGTTCCCGAAGAGAGGCGTTGGAACTCGTTTAATTCCGCGATTGCACCCCACCCCTGCCCACCTGTGACGTTCACTGCCGCCAGTGTGTCTAGAGACCACTAGTGGGCTTGCGGGTCAGCGGAGGTTAAATCCAGCGGTGACGTGGGGGATGTTTCCATCTCCATAGCTAGCGGTCACTTCGGAAATCACAATCTGATACCCCTCATACCACTGGGCATACTTCTCTTTGGCTTCCAGATGGTCGGGAAAGCGCGCAAACACTGAGACTGCGTCCATGTCACGCCAGTAGTAGATCGAGTTCTGGACTTTGCCATCGTCTGAAAACCAGCGATCCACCCCGATGTAGCCATCGAGGGATTGCGCGTAGGCGTCTATCGACGCATCGAGACGATGAAATTCCTCGTCGTAGGCTTTTTTTCGGAAGATGAACGAGCACGCAAACATGCTCGCCATTGTGCCAGAGGTGCCGGGGGATAAAGCAAAAGCGGGCGGCACGGTTCGGGCCACCCGCTTTTGAAAGAACCTGCCCTACAGCGATGCCACCTGCTTGGCGATTGCGGACTTGCGGTTGGCGGCCTGGTTCTTGTGAAGAACGCCTTTGCTGACGGCCTTGTCCAACTTCGTGGTTGCGACCTTGAGGGCGGCTTGCGCCTTGTCCTTGTCGCCAGAGCTGATTGCCTCGCGGGCTTGGCGAACGGTGGTTTTCAGTTCGCTCTTGACCGCACGGTTGCGGTCGTTTGCCTTCTGGTTGGTCTTGTTGCGCTTGATCTGCGACTTGATATTTGCCACGCTGTGTCCTTTTGCTGTGATGGAGCTCATGGTCATTCTGGTGGGTCCAGGAGGCGAAAATCAGAACGAATGCACGAGATCGGGAGAGAGGGTCCCTCGCTCGGTGAGCCAGGTGGCAACGATACCAGCACTTACCGCAGGGCGCCAACGGTTTAGCGTGCGAGAATCATCGGACATGTCTGTTCATTCGTCCCGGGATATCCAGCCGGCAGCCACTCCACCGTGGCGCCTGCGTAATTTTTCGATTATTGCCCACATCGACCACGGCAAATCGACCCTTGCTGACCGCATGCTTCAGATCACCGGGGTGGTCGATGAGCGCCTCATGCGTGAGCAGTATTTGGACCGTATGGACATTGAGCGTGAGCGCGGAATCACCATCAAGAGCCAGGCGGTTCGGATGCCCTGGGGCAAAGATGGCGAGACCTACGCGCTGAATATGATTGACACCCCCGGTCACGTGGACTTCACCTATGAGGTCTCGCGCTCATTGGCGGCGTGCGAAGGGGCAATTCTTCTCGTCGACGCAGCGCAGGGCATCGAGGCCCAGACGCTTGCGAACCTTTACTTGGCTTTGGAGAACGACCTCGTGGTCATTCCGGTGCTCAACAAGATTGACCTTCCGGCAGCTGACCCCGAGCGCTATGCCGAAGAGCTCGCCAGCCTCATCGGGGGCAGCCCTGATGATGTTCTTCGCGTGAGCGGCAAGACCGGCATGGGTGTTGGTCCGCTACTTGATCGAGTAGTCGACATGGTTCCCCATCCCACGGGCGATGCTGATGCTCCCGCCCGGGCACTGATATTTGACTCCGTCTATGACGCCTATCGCGGGGTTGTGACGTATGTGCGGATGATTGATGGTTCTCTCTCACCCCGAGAGCGCATTGAAATGATGTCGACCAGGGCGCACCACGAGTTGCTGGAGATTGGTGTGAGCTCACCCGAGCCGACTCCGAGCGCGGGGTTGGGTGTTGGCGAAGTGGGGTATCTAATCACCGGCGTGAAAGACGTCCGCCAATCCAAGGTCGGCGACACCGTGACCGGCATCAAGAACCGGGCAACGCAGGCGCTGCCCGGTTATACCGAGCCAAAGCCGATGGTGTTCTCTGGCCTGTATCCGATTGACGGAAGCGACTACCCCGATCTCCGTGAGGCACTCGACAAGCTCAAGCTCTCCGATGCCGCACTTGTCTATGAACCTGAAACCTCTGTGGCTTTGGGCTTTGGCTTCCGCTGTGGGTTCCTGGGGCTTTTGCACCTCGAGATCGTCACTGAGCGCCTGGAGCGGGAGTTTGGCCTTGACCTGATTACCACAGCCCCCAGCGTTATTTACCGGGTGGAGCTTGACGATGGTGGCTCGAGTGAGGTCACCAACCCGAGTGAGTTCCCCACCGGCAAGATTTCAAAGGTGATGGAGCCGGTGGTGAACGCGGCGGTATTGGCCCCGAAAGATTATGTCGGCGTCATCATGGAGCTATGCCAGTCCAAGCGCGGCATCCTTCAGGGAATGGAATACCTGGGCGAAAACCGCGTCGAAATCCGCTACACAATGCCACTTGGTGAAATCGTGTTCGATTTCTTTGATCAGCTCAAATCAAAGACTGCTGGCTATGCGTCCTTTGATTACGAGCCAGCAGGTGAACTCGAGGGCGACCTGGTCAAGGTGGACATTTTGTTGCAGGGAGACCGGGTCGATGCCTTTAGCGCCATAGTTCACAAAGACAAGGCATACGCCTATGGCGTTCTGATGACCAAGCGCTTGCGTGAGCTGATTCCTCGTCAACAGTTTGAGGTGCCGATCCAGGCTGCGATTGGCGCCAGGGTGATTGCTCGCGAAAACATCCGTGCGATGCGCAAAGACGTGTTGGCGAAGTGTTACGGCGGTGACATCACCCGTAAACGGAAGCTTCTGGAGAAACAAAAAGAGGGCAAGAAACGCATGAAGATGGTGGGCCGCGTGGAGGTCCCTCAAGAAGCCTTTATTGCAGCGCTCTCGGGTGACGTGGAGAAGAAAAAGGACTGATGCGGTGGAAGCCGACTACGCTAAAAACGTGGCGAGCCAGGGAATGAACCGACCGGGAGTTCACCGCACTGTTGTTGCCCTGTATGGCGTATTAAGTCTTGCGGCACTGGGGCGATCGAGCTATCAAATTCTGACCAAGCTGGATGAGGCGCCACTGGCATACACCCTCTCCGGTGTGGCTGCTGCTGTCTATGTCCTGGCCACTGTGACCGTCGCGTTGAGTGCCAGGCCACTCTCGAGAGCCGTTGCGCTTGGTGCCATCAGCTTCGAGTTGATTGGTGTTCTAGGAATTGGCGCGCTGAGCCTCATTCGCCCCGAGCTGTTCCCGGATGCCACAGTCTGGTCGCAATTTGGCGCTGGTTACGTATTTATCCCGCTCTTGTTACCCATCGTGGGTCTCTGGTGGTTGCTGCGCGGGAGCCGCTCATGAGCGGTGCCGAGCTGAACTACGGGCTCGATGCCCTGCCCCATGATGGGGCTCCCCGCGCTGTCACGATTGGCAAGTTTGATGGGGTGCACCGTGGCCACCGCCAGGTAATCAAGCAACTCTGTTCCTACGAGGGCTCCCTGGAGCCCACAGTGATCACCTTTGACCGCCATCCCCACACGATTGTTCGCCCGGATGATGTTCCTAGGCCGTTGGTGAGCGAATTCCAAAAAGTCGACCTGCTCGGCGATGCCGGTGCCCGCAGGGTTGTCGTGTTGCCCTTTGACCACCGACTCTCGTCGCTCACCCACGAAGCCTTTAGCGCCGAGGTGCTGGCCGCTGGCCTATCAGCGGCAGTGGTTTTGGTCGGGCGGGACTTCCGTTACGGCAACGGGGGCGAGGGCGACGTCCAGACGTTGCGCAGCGAGGGCGAGGCGCACGGCTTCAGGGTGGAGGTCGTTGCTGATTACTGCGAGTCCGGAGGAGCCAGAGTTTCCTCGACCATGATTCGAGAAGCTCTGGTGGGCGGTGACGTCACTGAAGCCGCCGAGCTGTTGGGCAGACACCACCGGGTTCGAGGTGTCGTGGGTACTGGCTTCCAACGTGGCCGGGTCCTCGGCTACCCCACGGCGAACCTGTCTGGCGACCTAGAGGGTTTCATGCCAGCCGATGGCGTCTATGCGACCTTTGTCTCGCACGGTGGGACGCGCTACCCGGCTGCAACGTCGATTGGGGTGAACCCAACGTTTGGCGATGTGTCGGAGCGGACCATCGAATCCCACCTTCTTGACACGACCATCGACCTATATGGGGAAGTCATCACGGTGGAGTTTGTGCAGTTCATCAGGGGTATGCAGAAATTCCCCGATTCAGATGCGCTGGCCCAGCAGATGGGTCTGGACGAACAGGTCATTCGCACCATCCTGGAGGCTTCTGCTTCGGCATAGGATGAAGTAGTGCCCCTAACACCACGCTCCGTCGTAGTGTTCGCCCTTACCGGCATCATTCTCACCGCGCTTGGCATCAGAACAGGGGTGGCGGCGCTGTCGCCACTGGCGACAACGATTGAACTTGATGTTCCGTTGGTGGGGTTGCCCCTTGGTGCGCTGGGAATGATCCCACCACTGGCTTTTTCCCTTGCCGCAACGTTCTCTCCGTGGCTTGCTCGGAGAGTCACCATTGAGGGCGCAGCGGTGGTGGTGGGAGGTCTTGCCATCATCGCTCACCTGTGGCGAGGTTTTTCGCCGAACTATGCCTCGCTGTTTGTCGCGACCATCGTGCTGATGCTCTCGGCAGGTATTGGAAACGTGATTCTCCCGGCGCTGGTGAAGCTCTATGCGCCACGCGCCGTTGGCGCCATGACCGCTGCCTACGCGACGGCCATGGCCCTTAGTGCTACGGCACCCACCGTTGCCGGGGTGTGGATGGCAGACGCCTTTGGCTGGCGTCTGTCTCTTGCGACGTGGGCGCTGGTGAGTTTTGTGGGCGCTATTCCCTGGCTCATTGTCATCCCCTTCGCCAAGCGGCGGGGAATCGCCGAGGCCGAGCTCAACGCCACCCTTCCGATTCCCCTCGCTGCAGTGTCGCTCGCGCGCTCACCCACTGCGCTGTCCATCATGGTGATCTTCGCTATCGCGGGGGCAACGGCCTACACAGCGTTCTCGCTGCTACCCCTGATGCTCAGCGACATAGCCGGTGTGGGACGGACCGAAGCCGCCCTGGCACTTGGCCTGTTTTCGATCATGGGGTTGCCGTTGTCCCTGCTGATTCCGCCGCTCGCGGTCAGGCGTGGGAGCGCCGGGATACTCGTGGGCGTCGCCACCCTCACCGGGGCGCTGGGGTGGTTAGGCCTGTTGCTCTTTCCTGGCGTGTGGTTATACGTGTGGGTGACGCTGTTGGCCATCTCGCCTCTCTCGTTCCACTTGTCTCTCACCCTCATTGGGAAGCGCACGAAGAATCATTTCTCGGCCTTGCAGCTCAGTGGTTACGTGAACCGTGCGGGCTATTTCTTTGCTGCCATTGGGCCACTACTCGTTGGCCTTGGTTACCAGCTCACCGGCGGTTGGGAAATCAGCATTATCGCCTTGGTGGTGTTAAGTGTGTTGCAGATTCCGGCTGTGTGGGTGTTGCGCCGCGAGCGCCTTGTTGATGACGAGTTGCGGGACGCTCGACCCTAATGCTCATATGAGCAGGGTTGACAACATTTGTTGACTAGGCCGTAGGCTTTCTCTATGGTCGGCCACATCAACGAGCTCGATAATGAGCTGCT
>Ga0208788_1000404_pt1 | contig 21268 bp, 20 predicted proteins | sample Wag4_2014_7_11_3_FD_187363 | JGI IMG/M metagenome (GOLD analysis project Ga0208788, IMG submission 187363) | Fresh water mixed with fracking chemicals microbial communities from Ohio, USA - Utica-2 Time Series FC 2014_7_11 (SPAdes) (version 2) ...
TTGTCGAAGAGCCTCAATCTGAGTTCTGCTGGTCGGATCAGCAATTGGCTTATCAATATCGATGGTTGGAGTGTTGTGGTCTTCGGTAGCAATAGTTAGGTCAGGTCTTCTAACAGGACGGCCAGCCAAGCGAAGGCCGTCAAAAGCCTGCGGGCTGGTTACCTCGTGTAAAAGGTGAAGGTCAATGAACAATAAATCGGGTGCACCGTTCTCCCCTTTGACCACAACATGGTCATTCCACACCTTTTCGGCGAGGGTTAGGTTCGTTTTAGTCACTTTGACACCTTCAATATGGCTGAACTCAAAGTTTACCAGCGTGGGCTAGATTGGCTAAGTGAACGATATCGAGCAAATCCAGCGTAGAACCATTAGAGTTCTGGCCTTAGGGCAGGTTTTAGGCGGATTTGGGCTTGGTTCTGTGCTTTCTATTGGCTCTCTTTTGGCTAAAGACCTAAGCGGATCTGAGGCCTGGGCAGGCTCTGCAGCCACCTTCAGCACCCTTGGATCAGCCATTTGGGCCATTCCTTTAGCCAGATTGGCCTACGGCAGGGGCAGAAGAGTATCCCTGGCAACAGGTGCTGGCTTTGCTATCACCGGAGCTATTGCAGTAATTAACGCCGCTGGCCTTAGATCATTTCCGCTACTTCTTATTGGCATATTCCTACTAGGAGCAGGTTCAGCAACATCGCTTCAGGCAAGATTTGCTGCTACCGACATCCCTTCTGCTGGTAAAACAGGACGATCTATTGGACTAGTTGTCTGGGCAACAACTGTTGGAGCTGTTACTGGCCCTAACCTTTTTGGTCCAGGTGAAGAGTTAGGAAAAGCTTTAGGTTTAGCTCCTTTAGCTGGACCATTCCTCTTTACAGTGGCGGCTCAAACTCTTTCAACACTTGTCTTCTGGTTTGGTCTTAAGCCAGATCCTTTGAAATATGCCCAAGAAATCCAGAAGGATGCTGGCAAGGCAAAACACAAGGTTTCATTTATGTCTGCAGTTGAAACTCTGAAGGCATACCCTGTAGCAAGATTTGCTGTTATTGCTATTGCACTTTCACACATGGTCATGGTTTCAGTGATGGCGATGACTCCTGTGCATCTGGAACATCTTGGATATGGAATTGTGATTGTTGGATTCACCATCAGTTTGCATATCGCTGGCATGTATGCGCTCTCCCCGCTTATGGGATTCCTTGCCGATAAGTTTGGAAAGATTCAAACCATATTCTTAGGTCAAATACTCTTTGTCGCAGCACTTTTGTTTGCAGGCTTAGGTCATGCTGATCGTTGGATGGTGACTATTGGACTAACACTTTTAGGTCTGGGTTGGTCAGCAGCAACAGTTGCTGGTTCTGCCCTTCTCTCAGCAACTCTTCCAGCAGATGAGAAAACAAATGTCCAGGGTCTAAGCGACTCGGTTATGAATCTAAGTGGAGCGTTTGGTGGAGCGGTTGCAGGACTGCTTCTAGCAAGTTTCCAGTTTGAAGGTTTGAATGCAATTGCACTAATTCCAGTTGCAGTTATTTCAGTTCTTGTCTTTGCTATTTCAAAGAAAAAAAGAATTAGCGAATAGCTAGTAGCTCATCCCAAGTTGGACCTGAGCAGCCACCTTCTTTTTGAATAGAGAATTCAGCGGCACGACAGGCAAGTTCTAACGACTCTTGTAATGAATTTCCTGAAGCTAGTGCAGCTAGGAATGTTCCAGTGTGTACATCTCCTGCACCGTTAGTATCCACCACAGGAACTCTTCTTCCAGGTGCGATAGCTACAGTTTTACCTTGATGGTGAAGTTCTGCTCCTTCTGAGCCTTTTCTAAGTAGTAGCCAGCAGTCATTAGATACAAAACCAGAAAGTCTTTCAAACTCACTTTTATTGCATGAGATCAAACTTGCATTCTTACCTAGCCAAGTTAGAACCTCGTCAGTTAGTTCAGCTGTTGTTGGCCCTGGATCGAAAACGATCTTGCTCTTGATAAGTCCGCTTTCAAATAGTTGCTTAAAGGCCTCCTTAGAAGTTGGATAAACAAGTTCATAACCATAAACAACAAGCCAACTGTCTTCTGAATAGTCATATTGCTTTAGTTCATCAAAGCTTCTAATGCCTTCAGCTCCACTTTGGGTAACAAAACTTCTCTGACCATTCGGTTCCACCAAAGTGATACACAGACCTGAATCACCACTTGAATAATCTTCAATACCGAGTGCTTCAACGCCTTCTTGAGCCATGGCGGCTTTGATTAGGTCTGCTCTAGGGCCTTGTCCTAGCGGTGTGCCGTGAGCAACAGAGAGACCAAGTCTTGATGCTGTTGCTTCAAGGTTTAGAGCCCCGCCCACACGGCTAAAGGTCCTAGTGGCCAGCACATCCCCGCCAGGGGTAGGTAGGTGCGGGACGTAAGTGACCTGATCTACTAGCCCACTGGCTAAAGAGAGGATACGTTTAGGGCGAAATTCATCTAGTTGCATTGCTACTAGCCTAGCCTTTGCCTTAAAGCAAAACGCCTCCAAGATACTTGGAGGCGATACTTGTGACCCCAGCGGGATTCGAACCCGCGCTACTGCCGTGAGAGGGCAGCGTCCTAGGCCGCTAAACGATGGGGCCGAAGAGCAACTTCTCTATTATGCCAGAGAGTTTGAAGGCTTGGAAGAGTCAGGCTATTTAGGCCATTACATTCAAGGATTTAGGAGACACCACACAGGTAACTGGGGCTGCTCCAACATGCTCGCCATCTGAGTAAGCGGGCATTCCTGGGGAATGTAGTTCAAGGCTAGACACCCGAATAATCTCTACCGCAGGATGGTCAACATGGCCACCGTAGTAAACCTTAGGGAAGAGTTTGATTAGCTCTATTCGGCTAATGGCATTCAAGATAAAGAGATCCAACTTGCCATCATCCACCTTGGCTTCAGGGGTGATTAGTAATCCACCACCGTATGAAGGTGAGTTAGAGACAGTGCAGAGAATTGCTTCAAAGACTCTTTCAGCCCCATCCACAACGGCTCTATATGGAATTGGCTTGAATGCTGCTAACTCACGATACATAGCAAAGCGGTACTTGATTGGACCTGTGATCCATTTCCACTTATTTGCACGAGCATTACAGAGTGCATCGAACCCAGCAGAAACAGCACCAAAAGAATAGAAGGTTCTGTCATTTGACTTTGATTCAATCAAGTCAACCTTGCGAGTTTTACCAATCTTTGAAACAAGAGCAGCCACACCTTCAACAACATTATGGATAGGTAGTCCTAGAGCTCTTGCTGAATCATTTCCAGTTCCAGCAGCAATTAGACCAACAGGAATATCACTCTTAACAACAGCATTCACACCAAGGTGGAACATGCCATCGCCACCAACAACAACTAGACCATCAATAATTTTCTTCTCAACTGCATCTTTAGCATTCTTTGCAGCTGTCTTAAAGTTCTCAGCTGATAGATCAATAATCTCAATCGCGTGCTTAGCAAATTCAGCTAAAGCCTGTTCCCCAAAAACCTTTCCCTTGCCTCTACCTGAGGTTGGGTTAATAACGATTCCTAAAGTGGTCATTTCAACTTTCTAAGTGAATAAGAATTCAGTGTTACAACAATCAATGACAGTGACCCTAGCATCGCGGTAACAGCAGGAGGGGTAACAACTTGCAAAGGTGACACAATCGCAACAAAAGACACCAAAGAGACAAGGCTGTAGCCAAGCGCAATTGTAAGGCTCTGACTTGTCTTCTTTCTAAGCCTTGCGCTCAGAGCGACAACGACAGCCGCTTTTTCTGGGTCATCACTAGCAACCGAAACATCAGCGCTTTCAGAAACCGAAGTCCCTAGGGCGACGCTCACATCTGCTTGGTCAAGTAAAGAACTGTCTGTTTCTGGGTTTGCAATAACTCCAACCAAAGCACCCTTAGCCTGCTGACTTGAAACGAACATCGCCTTGAGCTCTGGAGATAGCTCACCATAAACCTCTGAGATGTTTAGCTGCTCGGCTTTATGCTGAGCCGTTCCAGCAGAGTCCCCCGTGATTAGGCCAACCCTGATTCTCTCTTTAGCCACCAGATAGACAGCATCAACGGATGATTCTTTGACCACGTCAGTGAATCTAAGGATTCCTTCAAGAACCCCATCAACTACTACGCAAACTATCGAGTAACCACTCTTTGTGCTCTCATCTGCATAGATAAGTTCCTGAACTTCCATGCGTATGTTTCGCTGTAATAAAAGAGCAGTTGATCCAACAAGAACACGTTTGCCAGAAACTACCCCTTCAACACCAAAGCCAGGGAACTCTCTGAACTCTTTAGGTTTGGTAATTCTTAGGTTTGAGTTTTCAGCTGACCTGGTTATCGCCTTAGCGAAAGCATGTTCCGAAAGAGATTCAACGCTTGCAGCAAGAGCCAATAGCTTGCTCTCATCTTTGAATGAAGTCTTTGTAGACAGCCGAACAGAGTTCACACCTTTAGGCAATTCCGTAAGAACTCCACCCTTAGTGAACAGTAGAAGATTGACCTTGGCTAACTTCTCAAATGCAGCTCTACTTCGAATTACAACTCCTGATTGAAAAGCCAATCTAATGGTTCTTGAGAACCCGAATGGAACAACCAAAGCCAAGGCGTGGCTGTTTGTTAGAAGTAGACAAGCAGCAAACACCGTTAGAGCAGAAACAAGATTGAACTTCCCACCTGCGGATAGGACCACAGCGACAAGTGCGAAGACTAGGGTTACTGCTGGCCAATATTTGGCTAGCAGAGCAAATCTCTTCTCTTTTGCTGACGGTTGTGAACTAGCAAGAGTCACAAGTGCTTGTTCTTCAGGTGAACCGAATGGTTCAGTAATAAATCTGTTGACTCGTGCAGTAATCACAAGATTTAAGGCAACAAAAGCTAATGCAATTCCAAATTGAATCCATAGATCCGAAGTAAAGATAGCTGCAACCAATAGAGCAAGGAGCGCTATAACGCTTACTCCGGTTTGGCTAATTACCTTAGCTAGAAGGCTTATAGCCCTAGATGGTTCTTTGGTTTCGGTGTCCATAACCTTACAAGGTTACCTGAGCGACTAAGGTCAAAGCATGAAGATAACAAAGCAAGGTCATGCCTGTCTAATCTTTGAAGAGGCTGGAAAGAAGCTGGTTCTAGACCCTGGCGCATACAGTGAACCGCAGGTAGGACTTACAGATGTGGTTGCAGTTGTAATCACCCATGCTCACGATGACCATTGCTTTGAGGCTCAGTTAGACCGACTACTTGAAACCAATCCAGACCTAATGATCTTTGGTCCTCCTCAGGTTTGCACTCGACTTGCTAACTACAAAACAACTGCTGTCTATCATGGCGATCACTACCCTGTTGGTCCATTCACCATTGAATTCATGGGTGACCTACATGCTCAAATCCACCACAGCATTCCAGTGATTGAAAACAGAGCGGTTCTAATCAATGACAAGGTTTTCTACCCAGGAGATTCCTTCACACTTCCAGATCGTGAAGTTGAATTACTAGCCGTACCAACCAGTGCTCCTTGGTTAAAGATTGGTGAAGTGATGGACTTTGTATCAGCCATCAAACACAAGAAGTCAATTGCAACTCATAACGCTCTTCTTAGTGATTTTGGTCATGCTCTAAACAATGGTCGTGTCAAACAACTAACTGAGGCTCAAGGTGGAGAGTTCACCTATTTGCTAAACGGTGAATCAATAGAGATTTAGTGCTCTTTCTCAAGTAGTTCTTGAGTCTTAGCTGCAATCAGCAACTTTAAAGTCTTATCGGTGACCTTTTCATCCCAAGCAAACCTAATTGCTGACTTATCAAGATCTCCCTGAGTCAAATCTTTAGCAACTCTCGCCCCCAAAGAACCACTCAATAGATAAACGGAGTAGAAGTTCTTCCAAGCAGCAAAGGCTAAGAAGTTCTTACCCTTCACCCGAATAGTTGGAAGTTGGTAACTGATAATCAGTTCTGGTTCTGCCTTAGCAAGTTTCACCATGCGGTCTCTTAGGTCCAGAAGGATCTTGGCTCTATCTGGCTCTATGAGGTCAAAGTAGAGATCTGCTTCATTTCGCTCAAGTTTTCGCATAGCCCTATTAAAGCAAAACAGCCAGACTTTAGAAGTCTGACTGTCAAAGCTGGGGTACCAGGACTCGAACCTAGAACAAATGAACCAGAATCACTCGTGTTGCCAATTACACCATACCCCAAGGGATTTTTGCTTCAAGCTTTCGCTCGACTCCCCATTCTACCTAGGACTACAAACCTCGAGCAAACAGACTCAAACGAGCAAGTGTCTCTGCTTTGCCAAGAATCTCCATCGATTCAAATAAAGGAGGTGAGATTCTCTTACCTGAGATTGCTGTTCTTAGCGGACCAAAGGCGTTTCTAGGCTTCTGGGCCATCTCTTCAATGAGCTTCTGAGTAAGAACTTCTTGAATCTTGGCAGTCTCAAATTCAGCTAATCCCTCAAGAGATGAGATAGCTGCCTCAGTGATTTCCCTACTATTTTCAGGTAATCCTGACTTGGCATCATCTTCAACGGTGATCTGATCTGCTGATACAAACAAGAAAGAAAGCATAGGGACTGCTTCACTTAGGACAACGATTCTCTCCTGGATTAGAGGTGCCGCCTTGGTAAGAATTTCCAGTTCAACATCAGTGACAGTTGAACCAAGAACTCCAGCTGACTGAAGGTAAGGAATGATTCGCTTGGTGAAATCTTCAAGGCTTAGAAGTCTTAGGTGGCTTGCGTTGATGGAATCTGCCTTCTTCTGATCAAAGCGAGCAGGGTTAGGGTTCACATCCTTCACATCAAAAGCCTTCACCATCTCATCAAGTGAGAAGACATCTCTATCTGCACTAATGCTCCAACCTAGAAGAGCAAGGTAGTTCAATAGACCCTCAGGAATAAAGCCTCTGTCTCTGTGGTGGAAGAGGTTTGATTCAGGATCTCTCTTAGAGAGCTTCTTGTTTCCCTCTCCCATAACAAAAGGAAGGTGACCAAACTGAGGAATGAACTTAGTAATCCCTGCTTCATACATCGCGTTGTATAGAGCAATCTGTCTAGGAGTTGAAGACAATAGGTCTTCACCTCTGAGCACATGGGTAATTCCCATCAAAGCATCATCAACAGGGTTCACCAAAGTATAAAGAGGCTGACCATTAGGTCTAACCACAACAAAGTCAGGGAATGATCCTTGAGGGAAAGTAATCTCTCCACGAACTAGGTCATTGAAAGTAATGTCTACATCTGGAACACGCAGACGAAGAGCAGGAGATCTTCCCTCAGCTTTATAAGTAGCCTTTTGTTCGTCAGAGAGTTCTCTTTCAGAGTTGTCATAACCTAGCTGAACAGCTCTGCCGTTAGCTTTGTTTCTCTCATCAATTTCTTCACCAGTTAGGAAGCTCTCATAGATGTGTCCTGATGCCTTTAGCTTCTCAATAACCTCAAGGTAAATCTCTGTTCGCTCTGACTGTCTATATGGTTCATTAGGTCCCCCAACACCGACACCTTCATCCCAGTTCAAACCTAGCCAGCGAAGACCATCAAGAATCATTTCAAATGATTCTTCGCTGTCTCTCTCAGCATCAGTATCTTCGATACGGAAAACAAAGGTTCCACCAGTGTGACGAGCATAAGCCCAGTTAAACAAGGCTGTTCTAACTAGTCCAACGTGTGGAGTTCCAGTAGGAGAAGGACAGAAACGGACTCTGACATCAGATCCAGAAGCTGTAGTGAATGGTGCAGTAATTAGGTTTGTCATAACTAGACAAGTCTAGGCGACAGGGTTAGTTAGAGTCCCGATGCCTTCAATGCTTATCTCAACTGATTGACCAGACTCTATCTGGCCTATGCCAGCAGGAGTTCCAGTCAGAATGATATCTCCAGGCATAAGAGTCATAGCTTGAGACACATGCTGGATGATCTTAGGGACCTTATGAATCAGCATGTCTATAGATGAATGCTGTCTAACTTCGCCATCAACACGGGTCTCTAGTAATTGGCCATCAACTACGAATTCTGTTTCAATCCATGGGCCAAGTGGACAGAAAGTATCAAAGCTCTTGGCTCTAGTCCACTGACCATCTTTGTCTTGAATATCTCTAGCTGTCACATCGTTAGCGATGGTGAAACCCCAGACATAATCCAGAGCTTTATCTTCAGGAACATCTTTAGCAACTTGACCAATAACGATAGCTAGTTCACCTTCGTGATCCACTCGCTCAGATATCTTTGGCAAAACAATTGCTTCGCCAGGACCAATGACTGTTGTCAAAGGCTTGATGAAGATAAGAGGTTCGGTAGGTAGATCTCCACCCATTTCAGCAGCATGATCTGCATAGTTCTTACCAATGCAAATAATCTTGCTGGTTGGAAGAACTGGTGGAAGTAGTTGAACGTCCTTTAGAGGAATTCTCTCCCCTGTTGTGTCATAGCCCTGGAAAATAGGATGACCTCTGAAGACAACTACTTCAGGTCCATCCACTACACCCCAAGACAGCTTGTCTTGGACTATGAACTTTGCAATTCTCATTAGCTAAGTTTGACAAGCCAGTTGTGACGGTCTTCGATAAGACCGTATTGAATACCGGTTAGTTCTTCACGCAGTGAAGTAGTTAGAACACCTGGCTCTGGGTTTTCAGGGCCAATGTTTCCAAGCCTTGACTTGAACTGACCAACTGGAGTAATTACAGCAGCAGTTCCACAAGCAAATACTTCAGTGATCTCACCTGAGTTATAGCCTTCACGAACCTCATCTAATGTCACTGCTCTTTCTTCAACAGAAATGTTTCTGTCCTTGAGTAGCTGAATGATTGAGTCTCTAGTGATACCTCTAAGAATGGTTCCATCAAGAGATGGAGTCACTACGTGACCATCTTTGTATACGAAGAAGACGTTCATGCCGCCTAGTTCTTCGATGTAGGTGTGAGTCTCTGCATCTAGGAATAGCACCTGAGAACAGCCGTTCTCATAGCCTTCACCTTGAGCTAGAAGGCTAGCTGCATAGTTTCCACCGGTCTTAGCTTCACCAGTTCCATAACGTCCTGCTCTTGCTGAATCCAAAGCGATCCAGATACTCACTGGCTTTAGTCCCCCTGTGAAGTAAGGACCAACTGGAGATGCAATAACCCGGTACTCAGCTCTTTGAGCTGCTCTAACACCTAGGAAGTTCTCTGCTGCAATCTCAAATGGTCTGAAGTAGAGAGTCTTTTCGTTTACTGGCTTTGGCACCCATGCAGCATCAACTGAGATAAGAGCTCTTAGGCTCTCAACAAATAGTTCAATAGGTAGTTCAGGCAATGCCATACGGTGAGCAGACTTTTGTAATCTTGCACCATTAGCTTCAGGTCTAAAGGTGTGAATAGAACCATCTTGGTGTCTATAAGCCTTGATACCTTCAAAGATTTCTTGACCATAGTGAAGAACAGCACTTGATGGGTCCATCATGATTGGACCATAAGGCTCAACTCTGGCATTCTGCCAGCCACCATCTTTAGTCCACTCGATGATTACCTGGTGGTCTGTGAAGTTCACACCAAACGCTGGATTTTCAAGAAGAGCTTCGCGCTTGTCATCTGCCATTGGGTGATCAGATTTGATGATCTTGAATTCCATGTTTTCTCTTTCTAGAGTTGAGCGAAAATACTTTGGGCTATCTCAGCGGTGCTTCTCTTGCTATCGCCTCTTGCAGCTAGATCAATAGCAACAGCTCTTTCAATTCTTGCTGCAGCAACAGGGTTACCTAGGTAATCCAACAACATCGCAGCAGATAGAACAGCTGCTGTTGGATCAGCTAAACCTTTACCTGCAATATCAGGAGCAGATCCGTGAACTGGTTCAAACATTGAAGGGAATGCTCCAGTTGGGTTGATGTTTCCTGAAGCAGCAATACCAATGCCACCACCGATAGCAGCAGCAAGGTCAGTCAAGATATCACCAAACAGATTGTCTGTGACAATCACATCGAATCTCTCTGGGTCGGTAACCATGAAGATTGTTGCTGCATCAATGTGTTGGTAATCAACACTCACTGCTGGGAATTCTTTGGCAATCTCATCAACAGTTCTCTGCCATAGCCAACCAGCATTTACTAACACGTTGTGTTTGTGGACAAGAGTCAACTTCTTACGCTCACGGTTAGCCGCTAACTCAAATGCATATCTAACTGTTCTCTCAACACCGAACTTAGTGTTCACTGATGTCTCGTTGGCTACTTCGTTTTCTGTGCCAACACGAATAGCTCCACCGTTACCAACGTAAGCACCTTCGGTGCCTTCACGAACAACAACAAAGTCAATGTTGCCTGGTTCTGCTAATGGGCTAATAACACCTGGGTATAGCTTGGTTGGGCGAAGGTTGATGAAGTGATCAAAGCTGAATCTAAGTTTTAGTAGCAGTCCACGCTCAAGAACACCTGATGGAACACTTGGGTCACCAATTGCTCCAAGCAAGATTGCATCATGGCTCTTTAGAGACTCCATGTCCTTCTCAGTAAGAATTTCACCGGTAGCTGCATATCTCTTAGCACCTAGGTCATATTCAGTAGTTACAAACTCAACACCTGAACCACGAGTAGCTAGGTTCATAGCCTCTAGAGCTACTGCTGTGACATCAGGACCAATTCCGTCGCCACCGATGACACCTATGTTTATTTGCTTAGACACTTGAAGTTATTCCTACTCGTTTTCTATAACTTTACTTGTTAGCAGTATGTCTAGAGTGGTCTCTTGGCCAATAAAACTAAGGTAACTGAAGGCTTTAGGCCTTCTTTAGTCTGAATCTGACCATCTCTGTTCTCTAGAGCCTCAATCTCAAGCCCTGTATCAGCCATAGCCGCTTTGATGGTTTCAACATTAGGCAGAACCTCTGGGTTCCTAGGACCACCGAAGCCACCTTCAAGATTGTCTCTTGAATGCCATACGCCAACCAATGTTCCACCAGGAGAGACATGACCACTAAGTCTTTGAATAGATTCAGCTAAGTCAGATTCAGGAATCTGAAGGTAAGCAATTACAGCAAGATCTACTGGACTTTGCTTAGGAATGAAGTTCTGGCCATCAGAGCAAGTTGCTAAACAGTTATCTGAAACACCTTCTTCTTTAGCAAATTGCAAATACTTGTCGAGAGCGACTTGAGAGAAGTCAATGTTCTCAACATGCCAACCACGTTTAGCTAACCAAACGCTGTTTCTACCTTCACCACCGGCTAGATCAATAGCCTTCTTGTTGGTTCCATCAAGATCTTTACAGAACTCAACAACAAATCTGTTTTCTACCTTGGTATAGATGAACTCTTCAGTTGAATACTTTTCATCCCAAGTGCTTGAATCCATTACTTGTTCACTTTCAATGGAAGAACATTCTGAGCATCAGCGAATGTGCCAACGTTTATGACGCTCTTGAATCCTAGGTCTCTCATCTCGAGGACAGCTTGGGTTACCTGCTCTGCAGTTTCACCGTATATGTAGATTGTGCCCTCATTCTCCAGAGTGGCAGCTTCGGCACTGAAGCCTCCGCTTTCCATTTCAATGTTTATTGCCCCTACCATGTGGGACTTGTTGTATTCCTCGGCTAAACGAGTATCAATAATGGCTGTTACGTTCTCCATGCTGAGTTTGGCAGGAGCACATGCACTCAAGCTGGTTAGCAAAACTAAGGCTAGAAGTGCAGCTACTGAAGCCTGAACTTTCTTCATTTCAACCCTTTCAAGTTCGTGTTTCAAGAATAGCCCAACGAGATTTAGTTAATATAGAAGAAACGATAGGAGCCCTCATGGCAACCGAAGTAACCCTAGATGAACTAGCCGATGTAATTGATCGAGGAGGCTTCGTTCTTGATGTAAGAGAAGACCATGAGTGGCAAGAAGGCCATGTTCCTAACGCCCACCACATTCCTATGAACGAGGTTGGCGACAACCTGGACAAGCTCGATGATGGAGCAAGAATCTTCATCATCTGTCGTTCAGGTGGAAGATCTATGACTGTTGCAAACTACCTAGAAGCCCAAGGCTACGACGTAGTTTCAGTAGCCGGTGGCACAGATGGTTGGGCTAGCTCAGGCCGAGACTTGTCTTTCGAAGACTCTCTTTAGTCAAGCTTTAGATCAATAGCTTTCAGAACGTCTGCTTCAATCGCAACTCTTACTGCCTCTAGTACTTCAGCATCGACCTTGGAGTCAACGGTGATCACAGATAGAGCTTTACCGCCCTTAGAGTTTCTAGCAATCTGCATAGCGGCGATGTTGATGTTGTTCTCAGCAAATGCTTTTCCATAAACAGCAACGATGCCTGGTCTATCGGCATAAACCATCATCACTAGGTGCTCTGCCATTGCTAGTTCAACGTCATAACCGTTTAGGTTCACAATCTTCTGCTGAAGCTTAGGCCCAATAACTGTTCCTGAAACAGAAGATGTTGTTCCATCAGCAAGGACTGCTCTAATGGTGGTTACATTTCTGTATTCATCGCTATTTGAATCAACAGAGAGCTTTACTTCGACTCCCCTAGATTCAGCCATAAGAGGTGCATTCACATAAGACACTTGCTCAGTAACAGCGTTCTGATAGAAGCCCTTTAGACCAGCAAGCTTTAGAACAGAAACATCAAGAGATGCAATCTCTCCTCTAACTTCAACTTCAATAGAACTTACATTGCCACCTGAAATAGCAAACAACAGTTGACCCATGTTTTCCATTAGTGAAATACCAGGTCTAACAGCAGCATCAATAACTCCACCTGCAACGTTCACAGCATCAGGAACTAGATCTCCTGCAAGAGCAAGTCTTACGCTCTTGGCAACAGAGATACCTGCCTTCTCCTGAGCTTCATCAGTAGAAGCTCCAAGGTGAGGGGTAACAATTATGTTTTCTAGTTCTAGAAGAGGTGAACCTGTTGGCGGTTCATTGACAAATACGTCTAGTCCTGCTCCAGCAATACGGTTTGACTTCAATGCAGCGTAGAGAGCATCTTCATCGATGATGCCACCGCGAGATGCGTTAACAATACGAAGGTTTGGTTTAGCAATTGCAAACTCTTCTGTGCTGATAAGCCCAGTAGTTTCTGGAGTCTTAGGGATATGAATAGTAATGAAGTCAGATCTCTTCATTAGATCTTCAAGAGAAACAAGTTCAACACCCATCTGCTCTGCTCTTACCTGAGTTACATAAGGGTCATAACCAATCAGAGTTGTGCCAAAGCCACTTAGTCTTTGAGCAACAAGGGTGCCAATGCGACCAAGGCCAACAATTCCAATGGTCTTTTCATAAAGTTCAATACCGGTGAACTTAGATCTCTGCCACTTACCTGCCTTTAGAGACGCGTTAGCATCTGGAACAAAACGAGCAAGAGAGAAGATGTGGGCTATAGCAAGTTCAGCTGCTGAAATAACGTTTGAGGTAGGAGCATTCACAACCATCACACCAGCATTGGTAGCTGCTTTGATGTCTACGTTGTCTAGACCAACGCCGGCACGAGCAATTACCTTCAAATTCGGAGCTGCTGCGATAGCTTCCGCGTCAACCTGAGTGGCTGATCGAACCAGGATTGCATTAGCGGTTGCAAGCTCTTTAAGAAGTGCTTGGCGGTCAGTGCCATCAACATTACGCACTTCAAAGTCTGGCCCTAGAGCTTCAACGGTTGCAGGTGAAAGCTCTTCAGCAATAAGAACAATTGGTTTAGCCAAGGTAAAGATCCTCGAAGTTAGTTGGGTTGGATGTTTGCTGCCACAGCGAAGCGTGCTTCAATCTTACCCAAGCCATGACTAGTCTTTTACTGTGAATGAACGTATCTTCTATGCCGCTATATCAAGCGATGGCTATATAGCTGGCCCTAATGGAGATATGTCCTGGGCTGAGAAGTACCTATCTTCTGGGGAAGACTACGGCTATTTCAACCTAGTAAGCACTTCCTCGGCAATCCTGCAGGGCCGAGCAACCTTTGACTTCGAGATCGAAAGCGGTGTTCAAGGTCCTAGACCTCTCCCCACCTATGTCCTCACCCATATCCCAGAACTCTACGAAAACGTAGTCCAAGAGAACATCTATTTCACCGGAGGTGAAATAGAACGAGTCGTTGAACTGATTGAAGAGAACCACCCAGGCAGACTATTTGTGATGGGTGGAGCTGATGTGGTCAGACAACTCCTAGATGCAAAGCTAATCACCACCATGAGACTGTTTGTCTGTCCTGAAGCATTAGGCGATGGGACACCTGCCTTTGAAAATGATTCCATTTATGACAACTTCAAGCTCACTGATGAGAAGCAATATGCCTCAGGCATCATTGAAGAGGTCTACCAACTCATCGCTTAAGAAGAAAAGCCCCCGTCTAGTGACGAGGGCTTTATCTTGTAAATCTTTAGCGAGCTGCTTTGCCCTCTTCGTAATCATCTGAGTTCTTGATCCAAGAGAAAAGCTTACGTAGGCTACGGCCAACTGCTTCGATTGGGTGAGCCTCACCCTTTGCTCTAAGAGCTAGGAACTCTGGAGCTCCTGCGTCCTGGTCAGCAACGAAACGGTTAGCAAATGTTCCATCCTGAATGTCAGTTAGAACATCGCGCATACGCTCTTTAACCTCTGGGCCAATAACTCTTGGACCTGAGATGTAGTCACCGTATTCAGCTGTGTCAGATACTGACCAACGCTGCTTAGCAATTCCACCTTCATACATAAGGTCAACAATTAGCTTTAGCTCGTGAAGAACTTCGAAGTAAGCAACCTCTGGCTGGTATCCAGCTTCGATTAGAGTTTCGAAACCGTACTGAACCAACTGTGATGCTCCACCACAAAGAACAGCCTGCTCACCGAATAGGTCAGTTTCTGTTTCTTCAGTGAAGGTTGTCTTGATAGTTCCAGCTCTGGTTCCACCAATAGCTTTTGAGTAAGAAAGAGCTAGATCAAATGCGTGACCTGTGAAGTCCTGCTCAACAGCAACAAGGTTAGGAACACCTCTTCCGCCCTGGTATTCACGACGAACGATGTGTCCTGGACCCTTAGGTGCTACTAGGAATACATCAACATCTGCTGGTGGCTTGATGAAGCCGTAACGGATTGAGAATCCGTGACCGAAGACAAGCGCCTTACCTGCAGTTAGGTTAGGGGCGATCTCATTTGCATAGATGTCTCTCTGACGAGGGTCTGGTGCAAGAATCATGATTACATCTGCCCACTGAGCTGCCTCTGCAACGCTTAGAACCTTAAGTCCTGCTTGCTCTGCCTTTGCCTTGCTTGCAGATCCTTCTTTAAGACCAACAACAACATCAACGCCTGAATCCTTCAGGTTTAGTGAGTGTGCATGTCCCTGAGAACCGTAACCAATTACAGCTACCTTCTTTGCCTGGATTAGCGATAGATCGGCATCTTTGTCGTAAAAGATTTCAGCCATTTGTTTTCTCCTTGTTTTGTGTTTTTGAAATTACTTCAGAATCTTCTCGGAAATTGACTTTGAACCTCGCCCAATAGCCAATACACCTGACTGCACCAATTCCTTGATGCCGAAAGGTTCGAGAACTTTAAGAAATGCTTGAAGTTTTGCTGTTTCGCCAGTGACTTCAATGATTAAAGAATCGCTCACAACATCGATGACGCGAGCACGGAATAAGGTTACCGCTTCTAGCACCTGAGATCTGGTTGAAGCATCGGTTTTCACCTTGATAAGCATGTGATCGCGCTGCACAGTAGTCTCAGGCTCTAGTTCAACAACCTTGATTACGTTGATCAACTTGTTTAGCTGCTTAGTGACCTGCTCCAAAGGAAGACCTTCTACGCTAACCACAACAGTGATACGAGAAAGTCCTTCAACTTCAGTAGTTCCTACAGCCAAAGACTCAATGTTGAATCCGCGACGAGCGAATAGACCCGCTACGCGAGTTAGCAGACCTGGACGGTCCTCTACTAGAAGAGATAGTACGTGCTGTGACATTTACTCCTCCTCCCCTTCTTCCCAGACGGGTCTGGTGTCTCTAGCGAACTGAACTGCATCGTTGGATAGACCTGCTGGAACCATAGGCCATACCATTGCATCTCTACCAACTATGAAGTCAATAACTACTGGACGGTCGTTAGTTTCGATAGCTAGCTTGATGGCAGCATCAACATCTTCTTCTTTTTCAACTCTGATACCAAGGCAGCCATATGCTTCAGCTAGCTTCACAAAGTCAGGAACCATGATGGTGTCAGTACCGGTGTTTAGATCTGTATTTGAATATCTTGAGTTATAGAACAGTGTCTGCCACTGTCTAACCATTCCAAGAGAAGAGTTGTTAATAATTGCAACCTTGATTGGAATGTTGTTGATTGTGCAGGTAGCTAACTCTTGGTTAGTCATCTGGAAACAACCATCGCCATCAATAGCCCAAACTAGACGCTCTGGTTCGGCAACCTTGGCACCCATGGCAGCAGGAATCGAGTAACCCATAGTTCCAGCTCCACCTGAGTTCAACCATGAGTTAGGACGCTCATACTTAATGAACTGAGCTGACCACATCTGGTGTTGACCAACCCCAGCAGCAAATACAGCTTCTGGTCCTGAGATTTCACCAATACGGCTAATTACATACTGAGGTGACATCTTGCCATCATCTGGCTGGGTGTAACCAAGTGGGTAACGAGTACGAAGATCATTTAGGAATGTCCACCACTCAGCAATGTCTGGTTTAGTTCCCTTTAGCTCTGAAATTAGTTCTGCATTTAGTTCAGTTAGAACTTCTTTAACATCGCCAACGATTGGAACATCAGCAAAACGAATCTTGCCAATTTCAGCAGGATCAATATCCACGTGAATAACTTTTGCTCCAACAGCAAATGTCTTTACCTGACCGGTAACTCTGTCATCAAATCTTGCACCAAGAGTAATTAGCAAATCGCTCTTCTGAAGAGCAGTAACAGCTGGAACAGTTCCGTGCATACCTGGCATACCTAGGTTCTGCTCGTTTGAGTCTGGGAAAGCACCGCGTGCCATCAGTGTTGTAACAACAGGTGCACCAATAATCTTTGAGAGTTCTAGAAGTTCCTTAGAAGCTCCTGCTCTAACAACTCCACCACCAACATAAAGAACTGGACGCTTAGCTTCTTTGATTAGCTGAGCAGCAGCTTGAACCTGCTTGCCGTGAGGCTTAGTAACTGGCTTATAGCCTGGAAGATCTACCTTAGGTGGCCAGATGAATTCCATCTTTCCAACTTGAGCATCCTTAGCAATGTCAACAAGAACTGGACCTGGTCTACCGGTTGTTGCAATAAGAACTGCAGCAGCTAGAACACCTGGAATATCTTGTGCCTTAGTAACTAAGAATGAGTGCTTGGTAATTGGCATAGTGATACCAACGATGTCTGCTTCTTGGAAAGCATCGGTACCAATAGAAGTTGAGTTCACCTGACCAGTAATTGCAAGAAGTGGAACAGAGTCCATGTGTGCATCAGCAATAGCTGTTACTAGGTTGGTTGCCCCTGGACCTGAGGTAGCAATACAGACACCTAGTTTTCCTGATGCTGATGCATACCCTTCAGCTGCGTGACCTGCACCTTGTTCGTGACGAACAAGGATGTGTCTGATCTTTGTTGAATCCATTAGAGGATCGTAGGTAGGCAAGATTGCTCCACCAGGTAAACCGAATATGTCGGTCACACCTAGAAGCTCAAGACTTCTTACAATCGCTTGAGCACCTGTTAACGTTTCGTTAGCCATAATTCATCCTTGTTTGGTAAAACCAAAACCTGTGTTATCCGGTGTAAGCACCTTCGGCTGCTGAATGCACCAGCTTCGAGTATTTAGCTAAGACTCCACGGGTATATCGGGGTTCTAAAGGAACCCATTGAGTTTTCCGGGCTGCCAACTCTTCCGGCTCAACTAGTAGTTCGAGCGTTCGAGCTGCGATGTTAACTCTTATCAAGTCTGAATCGCGCACTAGAGCAATTGGACCGCCATCGGTCGCCTCTGGTGCAATGTGTCCGATACATAAGCCGGTTGTGCCGCCTGAGAATCGTCCGTCAGTCAAGAGTAATACATCTTTACCTAAACCTGCACCCTTGATAGCTGCTGTGATGGCTAGCATCTCACGCATACCAGGTCCACCCTTAGGTCCTTCATAGCGGATAACCACTACATCGCCCTTAGAGATCTTGCCTTCAGAGAGAGCTTCCATAGCAGCTGCTTCTCTATCAAAGACACGAGCAGGACCAGTAAAGTCCTCTAGGTCAAAGCCAGCAGTCTTCACAACAGCACCCTGAGGAGCCATTGAACCCTTAAGGATTGAGATACCACCGGTCTTATGGATTGGGTTGTTTAGAGCTCTAATGATCTTGCCGTCTGGGTCAGGAGGATTGATTCCCTCTAGGTTCTCAGCAACTGTCTTACCTGTAACTGTCATGCAATCACCGTGGATTAGACCTGCATCTAGAAGAGCCTTCATAACAACAGGCACTCCACCAACACGGTCAACATCAGCCATAACGTATCTACCGAAAGGCTTTAGGTCTCCTAGGTGTGGAACCTTGTCTGCAATTCTGTTGAAGTCATCCAGAGTTAGATCTACTTCTGCTTCTTTAGCAATAGCTAGGAAGTGAAGAACAGCGTTAGTAGAACCACCAAAAGCCATGGTCACAGCAATTGCGTTCTCCAAAGCCTTCTTGGTGATGATGTCTCTAGCAGTGATGCCCTTAGCAATTAGGTTTACAACCGCTTCACCTGAACGGTGAGCCCAAGCATCTCTTCTTCTATCAGCAGAAGGAGGCGATGCTGAACCTGGAAGGCTCATTCCCATAGCTTCAGCAGCACAAGCCATTGTGTTAGCTGTATACATACCGCCACAAGCACCTTCACCTGGACAGATAGCTCTTTCAATACGATCTAGATCTTCAAGGCTCATGGTTCCTGCCTTGCAAGCACCTACTGCTTCGAAAGCATCAATGATGGTTACTTCTTTTTCAGTACCATCAGAAAGCTTTACCCAACCTGGAGCGATAGTTCCTGCATAGAGGAACACTGAAGCCAGATCCAAACGAGCAGCAGCCATCAACATACCTGGCAGAGACTTGTCACAACCAGCCAATAGAACAGAACCATCTAGTCGCTCTGCCTGCATTACGGTCTCAACTGAGTCGGCGATAACTTCTCTAGAAACTAGAGAGAAGTGCATTCCCTCATGGCCCATAGAAATACCGTCAGAGACAGAAATTGTTCCAAATTCAAGGGGATAACCGTGAGCTGCGTGAACACCCATCTTGGCTGCATCAGCTAGTCGATCAAGGGAAAGGTTGCAGGGGGTTACTTCATTCCAAGAGGATGCAACACCGATTTGAGGCTTTTCCCAGTCCTCATCGCCCATTCCAACAGCTCTAAGCATTCCTCGGGCAGCAGCACGTTCGATACCTTCGGTAACAACGCGGCTTCTAGGCTTCATATCTCTAGTCATTTACTAAGTTTAGGCGAATATCAGCACATATAAGAAGGGAGCCTTTTATGTGGTTTAGCCTAGAGATGTGCCAACACCTCAAGAAACCTTAGACAAAGAGAGCCTTGCTAGATATACCAAGGCTGCCATTGTGTCTAGCCGTGAAGTTATCCGGTCCTACTCAACCTCATTTGGGCTAGCCACCAACCTGCTAGCCAAGCCAATTCGCACCCATGTTCAGAACATCTACGCTCTAGTTCGAGTAGCAGATGAGATTGTTGATGGAGCTGCAGCTGGAGCATTAGGGCCAAACAGCAGAATTGAAGCAGGATCTCAGCTCAACAACCTTGAGCAGGAAACCTATAAGGCTATGAACCTAGGTTTCAGCACAAACCTTGTAGTTCATGCCTTTGCAGCAACAGCTATTGAAACTGGAATCACCAGAAAGATAGTTGAACCTTTCTTCTACTCAATGCGTCTAGATCTTCAGAAGACCAAGTATGACCAAAAAGCATTTGATGTTTATGTGTATGGATCTGCTGAAGTAATTGGTTTGATGTGTCTTCAGGCTTTCATTCAGGAAAAGAGCTTTGCTCCTTCAGAGCAAGAAACTCTAAGAAAAGGTGCTCAAGCACTAGGAGCTGCTTTCCAAAAGGTTAACTTCCTAAGAGATCTAGCAGCTGACTTTGAACAACTAGGTAGAAGTTATTTCCCCGATGTGAACGTAACTACCTTCAATGAAGAAACTAAAGTCAGACTAGTCAAGGACATCAACAACGACCTAGCTCTTTCAGCAAGAACTATTCCACTTCTTCCTAAATCTTCAAGAAGAGCAGTGGTAGCAGCTCAGTTCCTTTTCACCGCTCTAAACAAAAAGATTGAAAAGACACCTGCAGAGACTCTTATTCGTGCTCGCATCAGAGTCAACGACCTTCACAAACTCTTTATCCTCTTCAAAGCAATGATCGGAGTAACACCTAAATGACCCAAAAGACCGCAATTATCGTCGGTGGTGGAATCGCAGGATTAGCAACAGCAGCAATTCTTGCTAAAGCAGGAATGAAAGTTCAGCTGTTTGAAGCTAGAGAAAAAGTTGGCGGTCGTGCTTACATTTGGGAAAAAGACGGTTTCACTTTCGACATGGGTCCTTCCTGGTATCTAATGCCAGATGCCTTTGACCAGTTCTTCAAACTGATGGGCACAACAGCAGCTGAACAACTAGACCTAGTTCGCCTAGACCCTGCCTACAAGACCTACTTCGAAGGTCAAAAAGATCCTATGGTTATGCACGAGAACTTGGCTATGAACCTAGCTGAGTTTGAAGCAGTAGAACCAGGATCTGCCAAGCAGGTGCAGAAGTATCTAGCCAGCGCTGAAGAGACTTACTTACTAGCAAACAAGCACTTCCTCTACACAAACTTCCAGAACATCAACTCCTTCATACATCCAGATGTTCTGAAGAAGGCTGGAACTTTTGTAAAGCACTTACTAACTTCTCTCTATAACTTCTCGGCCAAGCACGTTAAGGACGAGAGACTACGTAAGGTTCTAAACTTCCCTGCAGTATTCCTAGGAGCATCTCCTTACGAAACCCCAAGCATGTATCACCTGATGACTCACATCGACATGAACGTTGGAGTCTTCTATCCTCAGGGTGGTCTCTACAAGATCATTGAAGCAATCGAAGCACTTGCTAAAAAGCATGGAGTTCAAATACACACAAACTCCCCTGTAAACAAGATTGAAGTCAACGCTGACGGACAAGTGAAGGGAGTAAGAGTCGGCAATGCACTTTATGAAGCAGATGTAGTTGTTGCTAACGCTGATCTACACTTTGTTGAAACTCAACTTCTAGAACCTAAGTACCAGAGCATGCCTCAGAAGTACTGGGACAAGAGAGTCCCTGGGCCAT
>Ga0208788_1000405_pt1 | contig 21264 bp, 20 predicted proteins | sample Wag4_2014_7_11_3_FD_187363 | JGI IMG/M metagenome (GOLD analysis project Ga0208788, IMG submission 187363) | Fresh water mixed with fracking chemicals microbial communities from Ohio, USA - Utica-2 Time Series FC 2014_7_11 (SPAdes) (version 2) ...
GGTAATTAGCGCGCGTGATTTTCAAATTGAAGGTGAAGTCGCGCCGTAGATTGTCCGTCTCGACAACGCCCGTCATGTTCTGCAATCCGTCGATAAAGTAGTTTGGCGGCTGAATTGTCATCAAGCTGATATCGGGCGGCGTTCGCAATGCAAATGCAGCTTGTACCGTCACGATACCGAGACCGAAGTTCGACACCATCGTTTGCAAGCTAGCTAAACGCTTTACTTCATCGGCATCGTGGAACGTCACTGTCGTATCGGCCGGGTCTGGGCCACCGTTCCAAAAAAAAGTCGCTCGAAGCAGCGACTTCATCGCGAAGCCATACTGATTTCCAATCACGAGTGGCAAACAAAAGTAGGCGTGCCGCGAAAACCAATCTCGCTTGTTGTCGCCTCTAAGGTTGAAATAAACCTCATCCTGACGGCCACGATAGAAATCATCGTAAGGAATCGCAGCGATCGTATCTGGAGGAACCTTAATCATCATCGCCTCTCAGAACTCGTATCGCTTCGATTCATCGAACGTAATGAACGAAGCAATGGTGTGCCGCATACCCGAAGTCACGCGACGAACACCGTGCAGATAGCGCAGGGTTCCCGGGAAGGCTATTAAGGTACCGGGACGTGGCTTCAACTCGATACCCAAATTGGGGAAGTAGATTTCTCCGCCCTCATACTCGTCATTTAGATAGATGACAGATGCAAAGTCACGCCAAGGGAACGGATGCGGTACACCACCCGGATTCTCACTATCGGCATGCGGATGTAATTCATACCCCGAGGGCCACCGAGCAAAATTCACAAGATCTGCAAACAACGGCGGCTGCGGCCCAAAATGCTCTTCAAGCGTTCCATGAATCGTCTTTACTACTCGATCACGAATTTGCCGAAACGAATCTAGTATCGAGTTTTCTGTCAGACGATCTGGCGCCAAAGTTCGTCCGGCCCAGTAATCCGCGGTGAGATCAAACGCGCCAAACTCGGCATGATCGGAGCTCAAAAAAGCGAGTAGAGATTGGCACTCATCGCCCGAGAGGAAGGCATCAACTTTCAGAGGAAACACCGGAAGCGCATCGATGTCGCTACGAGAAGCCCTCATGACTTTGGCTCAGCGCCAAGCTGCTCATCAGTCGAGACGGCCGCCGCCTCTTTGGCTCGAATCTGCGCGACCTTTTCCGTCAGAGCTCGCTCCATGACCTCGAGTGCAGCGCCCTCAGGCCAGCCCAATTTAACCAAGGCTTCTAGCAGAGCCTGCGGAGATTGCCCCGCTTCGGTTTGCGTAATGATCCATCGACGCAGTTCAGGGGTGACCTTTGCATGAGTTCGCATCCGAACTACTCCGGCGGCTTTCCAGGCGGCCAATGCAGAGCGGTCGCACGGCGCTTGGATCGAAAGATCGGATACAGAAACTGAGTCGCCCACGGCTCGTGGCCATGCTCGCGATCATCCGCAAGGCCGTACTCTGCTGGGTATCGGCGAGTGATTCGTGCCGTACCAAAGATAATGTCCCACAAGAACAAAAGATTACCGAAGTTGCCCGTGTAGTGCCCAACGCCGTCATCTTGTGTCAAAGCGTGATGCGCATAGTGCGTCGCTGGCGTAGAAATGGTTCGCTCTAGAACCCACATCAAAGGACGCGTCAACGGCCATTGATACAACTTCTCGTCCCATCGCACGCTGGAGTGCGCGCCGATGATGACCGTCACTTTGATCATTGCGTAAATCGCGTAGACCCAGCCGAATCCCAAAAAAATCAAAAGCCCGCTCAACCACAACCCAGGCATCATGGCGTAATAGAACGCGTTGTTCCGATACACCACTCGTACACTCATATAACTCGCCGAATGATGTGCGCGGTGCAATGGCCAAAAACGACTGGTATGCGACAAGCGATGCCACCAGTATTGGGTCAAATCGTCGGCGACCAAAAGGGTTGCGACCATCGCCCACCAAGGCCAATCAGCGAGAGCGCCCTGGTATTGCGGCATCAAGAGGAAGGCGAGCCCTGTCGATGTGGCGAGCACACCGAGCGAGATCATCGGGAACAAAAGAGTGACTGCTACGTCCAAACGGTTGTCTTCGCGCGACGCCTGCCGAGGGAAGAAACGCCCGCGTGCGAGCTCCAGCGCAATGAAACCCACCAAGACGGAGGCCGTCACGGCCGTCTGAACTGATTGAGGATCCATGGGTCTGAAGTATACCCCGGCTCTAGTAGCTCTCCGCTAAAATACCCCTATGACCGCCCTAAACCCAACCACCATGCAAATCATCGCTGCCGCCCTGTTTGCGGTCGCGATCATCCACACGTTTTCGACGAAGTATTTCGAGCACCTCGCACATACGCGGCCCGCCCATAGCGGCCTCTGGCATCTGCTCGGCGAAGTGGAGATCGTCTTCGGTTTTTGGGCGCTGGTATTGGCGGTCACGATGGTGCTGATCGATGGCACCGAATCGATGAAGGAGTACGTCAATTCCCGAAACTTCACGGAACCTCTATTCGTATTTGTGATTATGGTCGTGGCAGCGACCAGGCCGATCCTCCAGACCTCCAAGCAACTGGTTGAGGTGCTTGCCAAGCTGATTCCAGGTAAGGGCGGCATTTCGACCTACTTCATCGTTTTGACTGTGGTGCCTCTACTCGGCTCTTTCATCACCGAGCCTGCCGCCATGACGCTCGCCGCGCTGATGCTGGCGGATAAATTCTTCTCGAAAGAGATCTCGTCCAAACTTAAATACGCCACCATTGGCGTGCTCTTCGTCAATATCTCGATCGGCGGAACTCTGACTGCCTATGCCGCACCACCGGTTCTCATGGTCGCTGGCACTTGGAATTGGGATACGGCTTTCATGCTCACGCACTTCGGATGGAAGGCGGCGATTGCCGTGTTTATCAACGGCATTGCGGTCACATTACTGTTCGCAAAGGAATTGGCGCAGATTTCAACGGATAAAAAGCCCGAATCGGAGAGCCCCGTTGTGCCGATGGCGCTCGTCGCGATCCACATCGCAATCCTGACGGGCATCGTGCTGTTTGCGCACTACCCGCCACTCTTCATCGGACTTTTCCTGTTGTTCATGGGAATTGCCACTGCGTACTCTGCCCACCAAGATCGCTTGATCCTGCGTGAAGGATTGCTCGTCGCCTTCTTTTTGGGCGGCCTCGTCGTCCTTGGAGGACAGCAACAATGGTGGTTGCAGCCGCTACTCGTCAACATGAGTAGCGATGCTGTCTTCTATGGTGCCACCGCGTTGACCGCCATCACAGACAATGCGGCACTGACCTATCTCGGCTCGCTGGTCGATGGTCTCTCAGACGAGTTCAAATATTCACTGGTTGCCGGTGCGGTGACGGGCGGCGGCTTGACCATCATCGCTAACGCACCGAATCCGGCAGGCGTTGCGATTCTTCGTCGATACTTTGATGAAGGCGCGGTCAGTCCGACAGGCTTGCTTCTATCGGCCCTGCTCCCGACTCTCGTCGCGCTGTTGGCGTTTCGATATCTTTGATCATCGCCATCAGCTCAGTCGCTTCACTCAACGAACGAGCTAAATCGTGAGTGGCGTCCTGACCAAGCACCACCGCGCGGTGTAAATCGCGTAGTGCCGCCGCAAAGTCCTGATAGCCAGCCGCAAATTGACGGCTGAAGTCATCTCGTGCAGCGATCGTCAACGCGCGCACCGAACGCTGCGTCTGCGAATGAATTCGATATAGGGCCGCTCGGCTCTCATCACTCAATTCGACGGCATTAGCGCCAGCCACCGAGCTGGACCATCGCGTCCATTCGGTCAGATTGCGCTCCGCCGACTTCATCAGTTTCTCGGTGGCTGATGGCGCCGACTGAACGGGCGCGGAGCAGATCAGCAGCAGAACCGCTGCTAGGCGGCTGATTCGTGCCATGGTATCCCCCATTAAAACCCGACCCGCAGGCATTGCCGCCAGCGGGTCGGGAAACTGCTAGGTCATTAAATTGAGCGAATCAGCCCGCTCAGGCATCAAATTACGGCAGTGGGCTCAGCCGCGCCAATCCGGGCTGGCCCTTATCCCGCGGTCTCCGCCGTTAGGGCGCCCACCAGCCGCCGCAGGGCCCTAGCGGTCGTCAGCCCCTCCGCCCGGGCGGCGCCGAAAATCCGCCTTTGGCGCTCGGCGCTACTGCCCTCGGCGATGATGCGCCGCGCGTGGTCGAAGGCCCACTCGGCCGCCAATTCCGCCACGGCACTCTCGCAGTGCCGCGCCAATTGCAGCAGACATTCCGACATCTCGATGTTCGAGCCCGATTCCGCATCAAGCCACTTCGCACGGACACCAAACCGCTTCGCACGCCAACGATTCTCCTCAATCAGCAGTCTTTCGATCCCGTCGCGCACGCCCGTCATCTCCACAGCGTCGGCAGCCAGCGTCTCTTGGAAAACCACCACGCGGAAAAGCTCGGCGATACAGGCCGCATCAACCACTCGCGGACAGGCATCAGTGATCCGCAGCTCGATAGTGGGATAGCGAGACGACGGTCGCAGTGCCCACCAGATATAACTCTCATCTGCGATGGCTCGCGCGTGGATCAGGGTGCTGACATAGCGCTGATACTCCAACTCGTTCTCGAATAATCGAGGTATACCCGTTCTTGGCCACTCGTCATAAGCAGCCTGACGATAGCTTGCAAGGCCCGTGTCCTGCCTTGCCCAATAAGGTGAGGAGGCGCTCAACGCCAAAAACAGCGGCAACCATCGCATGACCCTGTTCATGAGCTGAACGCGATCTATACCTGGACGAACCTCCGCATGCACATGCAATCCGCATAAGAGATTTCGCTGCGCGATGATTTGAAAATCATCGAGTAGCTCTTCATAACGCACTTCCGAAGTTGGAACTTGCGACCGCCACTGCGCCAACGGATGAGTGCCCGCGGCGACGATGCCCATATTGAACGACTTGGCGATTTCTACTAACCGTTGACGACCAGCCGTCAACGTATCCATAGCCTCGGTTGACGTTTGCATGATCGGCGTCTTCAACTCGACTTGGCATTGCAGCAGCTCGTGCGACAACGCCTCACCTAACACTTCGCGCGCCGTGTTGTGAAATGCCGCTGGAGGACGACGTATCACTGCGCCACTATCGAGATCGGTGAGAAAGAACTCCTCTTCGATACCGAAGCGAATAGTTGCAGCCATGATGGTCTCCTTGGGGACGACGATTGAATGCACGGAGGCAGGAGCCTAAGCTCTCGCGACTTGTTCACGAGATTCATTCAAGCGACTCGGGCCGCGATGGTTCCCCATAGCTCAACAACCCAAAATTCGGTTAAGCCCGTACGTGCGAGCCCTTGGGTAATCGCGCTGTATTTCGCCATACACGTGGCACTCGATGCCGTGAGCTATGTTCAACCAGTGCTCAAACTCGGCATTACGCCGCTGTCGCCACAGACCGGATTGGTACTCGCATTTCTTTACGCATATCGAGGCAACTTTTGGTGGGTCGCGGCTGCTTTTCTGGTTTCTGAAATTGTCATTCGTGGCATTCCGATGCACTTTTGGATCCTGCCATTACAAGTCATCAGCATTACGGCGATCTACCAGGTTGCCGCTTGGTTACTTCGAAAAAAGGTCCCAATGGAGAGCGTTGCCACTTTGAGTGGCACACTGAAGTTCATCGCGGTCGCATCCGCAACGGCCATTACGGCTGGCACTGCCAGTGTCGGCTTGTATACGCTGGCAAGCCTCGTCCCAACAGATCAATTCGCCTCGGCGCTCGCTCGCTTCTGGGTGGGCGATCTCAACGGCATTCTCTTGCTCACGCCATTGCTATTGCGTCTGGCAGATATCTCTTTGCTTTTACGAGCTATCGTGACGAGGCCTGCCGCTTTTGCAGGCGTCTTATTCGGCTTACTTGCCGCCTTCACCTTGGTTTTTCTCGTCGGCAATCCCGGTGACTTGCGCTTCTTTTATTTATTCTTTGTGCCCGCCATTTCAGCGGCCTTGATATGGGGCATACCGGGATTCCTGTTGGCAGCGCTCGCACTACAAATCAGCCTTGTTGCGGGTGTTCAACGTCTTTCCGAAGTGGCTCCACTGGTTGATTTGCAGTTTTTGATGTCGACTCTGCTTGTCACGGGCTTTGCCCTTGGAGCCGTCGTGACCGAGCGCGAAAATTCTGCTCGACTCGCTTTACAGCGCGAAAAACAATTGCGCGACAGCGAAGCCAATTTGGCGCGTGCATCACGCGCTGCCACTACGGGCGAGCTTGCATCAACGCTTGCACACGAACTCAATCAACCCATGACAGCGCTAGTCAGTTATCTACGCGCTAGCGAAATCATGATGGCCGATGGAAGTCGAACAGATGCGCGACTCGCCCCCACCCTGCGCAAGGCGGCAGATGAGGCCTTGCGTGCCTCCGACATACTGCGTCGCTTACGGAACTTCTATGCGGGTCGAGACCCGCAACTCGAATCACTCGAACTGCAGCCCATCGTTGAAAAATTGGTAGAGGCACTGCGTCGATCTGAGCGATCGGGTGTTGAGTCCATCGTCATGCGCATAGACCCAAACCTTCCGCCAGTTCACGCCGATCGCGTCTTCATTGAGGTGATCTTGTCGAATCTAATCGCCAATGCGCTTGATGCAACGACCGGACTCGCTGAGCCGGTGATCGAGGTTGCGGCTCGCAAGTCGGACAAAGCGGTTCATTTGTCTGTCGATGACAATGGGCGCGGCGTGTCTGACCAAATCCAAGGCGATCTGTTCAAAGCATTCATCACGTCGAAGTCTGATGGCCTCGGAGTGGGGCTTGCCGTTAGTCTATCGCTTGCGGAGGCCTGCGGCGGGGAACTTCACCTCGCCGAAACCAGTCTGGGAGGAGCAAAGTTTGAATTTGTTCTTCCCATTGATTCTGAACGCAGAGAGTCGCCATGAATATCGAGCCTACGATCTATCTCATCGATGATGACGCCGCCATTCGCGACGCGCTGATGCTGTTATTGAACCTCCGAGGACTCACGGCAGAGTCGTTCTCCAGTGCGGAATTAGCGCTTGCTAAATTGAATCGTGATTCACGCGGCTGTGTGCTGACAGACCTGCGAATGCCCGGCATGTCAGGACTAGAACTACTGGCCGAAATCAATTCACGCGAAATTAATTTGCCGGTTGTTTTGCTGACAGCACATGGCGACGTAGCGACGACCCGTGCAGCCTTGCGCGGTGGCGCCTTCGATTTTCTGGAAAAGCCGATTGATGAGGATATTCTCGTCGACGTTCTCACCCACGCGATTTCAGAGGATGCGAGAGGACATCAGAAACGCTTGCAAACTGAGACCCAGCTTGCCCGAATCAATACATTGACTCAGCGTGAGAGACAGGTTTTGACTCTACTCGGACGGGGATTGCAGAACAGAGAGATCGCTATCGAGCTCTCCATCAGCCCGCGCACGGTAGAAGTCTACAAAGCGCGAATGATGGAGAAACTCGACTGCTCGAGCATCGCCGATGTCGTCAAGATGAGCTTACTTCTCGACGGCTCGAGTCGGAGCTAATTACTCCTCAAGCAAACTGCGGAGCATCCAAGCGGTTTTTTCGTGCACTTCCAGGCGCTGCGTCAATAAGTCTGCCGTCGGCTGATCATCCGCGGCGCTGACGATCGGGAATACCCGACGCGCCGTTCTCGCCGTTGCTTCCTGTGCGGCAACAAGATGACGAATCATGTCGTTGGCTGATGGAACGCCCTCCACCTCTTTGATCGAGGCCAACTTGGCGAACTGACGATAAGTGCCAGGCGCCGGATATCCGAGAGCGCGAATGCGCTCAGCGATCAGATCCAAGGCGGTCCACTGCTCCGTATATTGAGTCATGAACATCTGGTGCAGGCTATTGAACTGCGGACCCGTTACATTCCAGTGGAAGTTATGGGTCATCTGATAGAGGGTATAACTGTCGGCAAGCAAGGCGGCGAGACCGTCAACGATTTTCTTTCGATCGGAAGCCTTGATACCGATATCGATGCCCGGACTCTTCAACTTGGCTTTTTTCATCTGCTAACTCCTAAAGAAAACAAGGTTTCCCGCCTAACGACATCTCACAGTTTAAACTAGACAATATGCGACTGACATTCATTGGCATTTGTGCGTATGGGCTACTGCTCGCGGCCTCGGCGGCGATCGCCGCTCCGGTGCAAACCGGGCTTGATCGGCTTATCGCTACGGATTTCGCAGTACTACGCAATAAAAAGGTGGGCCTGATCACCAATCCGACCGGAATCGATCGCGAACTTCGCAGTACGGTCGACATCCTCGCAACGAGCAAATCGGTACAACTCGTGTCGCTGTTTGGTCCAGAACACGGACTGCGAGGTGACCATTCAGCCGGCGACAAGGTCGCCGATAGTGTTGACCCAGTCACCAAGCTACCCGTGCATTCGCTGTACGGATCACAGCGCAAACCCACGCCCGCCATGCTCGCCGGTCTCGACGCACTGGTATTCGACATACAAGACATCGGCGTGCGCTCCTACACTTACATCGCAACTCTGGGGCTTGCGATGGAGGCTGCCGCCGAAAACGGTGTCGAGTTCATCGTACTCGATCGACCGAATCCACTCGGGGGTTTGCGTGTCGAGGGGTCGCTGCCTGCCGAAGGCCGCACATCTTTCGTCGCGCCTTATTCCATCCCTTATGTGCATGGACTCACGGTCGGTGAGCTCGCAACACTCATCAACGAGTCGGGCTGGTTAGCGGGAGGACTACGCGCGAAACTCACCGTCATTCCCATGCGTGGCTGGCGGCGCAGCATGACCTTCGGAGCGACGGGACTGCCTTGGGTGCCGAGCTCACCGCACATCCCACAAGCGGCTACTGCCGCGCTCTATCCTGCCACCGGCATCGTGGGTGAACTCAGCGCCAGCATGATCGGTATCGGCTACACACTGCCGTTTGGCGTCATGGCAGCCCCGAATCTCAATGCAGAAGCCTACGCCACTTCGATCCGCGAACTAAAACTTCCCGGAGTGCAGGTCAGACCTATCTATTTCACTCCGTATTATTCAAATGGTATCGGCAAGCGATATGGCGGTGTTCAGCTCTACTTGGATTTGAGCGAGATCCGCTCGCTCAGTCTGCTGCAATTTCAACTGCTCGAAGTTTTGATCCGACAATCGCCCGCATCGAATCCGTTCGCTCTGCATCCGGATCGCCACGATATGTTCGATAAAGTCGTTGCCGATCCCATGATCAAAACCGCCTTTAGTCAGCGCTGGTCGGCCGCCGACGTTGAGGCGTTTTGGAAGACGCCGTCTGAATTCCTTGAGCGCGCGCGTCGTTACCACCTGTACCGCTGAATCGCACCGACCGTAAATGGAATTGCAATTCATAGTGCCCGCGTTGCTCGCCACCGCACTTGCGGGACTCGTACGCGGCTTCACAGGATTTGGCGGCGCTTTAGTGATGGCACCCGTGCTGCTGACACTCATCGATCCGATCAGCACGACGGCGATCGTCATCATCGTCAACGTGGTGGCAGGAGCCCTTCAAGCACGCGAAATTCATCGCGAAGCCGACTGGAGCATCGCCCGACCGCTCTGCTACGTCGCGCTCCTCACCGCTCCCATTGGGCTATGGTCGATACACGTGCTGGACGTCGAACGAGTACGCCAAATCGTCGGTGCCATCGTGCTCGTGGCAACGCTCGCCTTGCTAGCGCGTTGGCGCTTTCCCTTTTCGATTCGACAACGCTTGGGCACCGTTACCCTGGGTGGTTCCAGCGGTTTTCTCTTCGGGCTCGGTGGCATCGGCGGACCACCGGTGGTCCTCGGTTTGTTGGCCGATGGCATCCCAGCACGCATCGCCCGTGCGACTCAGCTAGCCTACTTTTCCCTCATCCAGGTCTTCACTCTGCTTGCCATGGCGGTCAGTAATTCGCTGACATCCAAACATTTGCTGCTCGGTATCGCCCTCTCGCCGATTTATTACTTGGGCGGCATCGCGGGTGGCCGACTACTGACACCCGATCGAGAGCCGTGGTTTCGGCGAGCCTCCATCGGCGTGCTATTTGCAGTCGCCGTCTTCGCCCTCTGGCCTTGATTGCGCACTTCCACGCTAGACAAACACCCTTTTTTTGAGGCAACGTAAGCCCATGGAAGTCACGCAAACCAATCGTGTGCCAGAGCCGAGCGTTCCCCGGCAAAGTCGGCTGGACGATGTCGCCATCACGCAGCGCGTTGCCGAGATGCAGCGCAGCGATGCCGAGCGTGCCAACGAGCGAGCAAGTCAAGAAGCGCAGTCCAGCGCGGCGCAAGGCGTCTCGCGCGCAAGGGTCGAAGAATTTAAAGAGTCGCTGCGTAGTGCCAACGAGCGCTTGGCTGCTAAGGGCCGTGAAATCAATATTGGTTACGACAAGGATGCAGCCACGGTCGTCGTCACTGTCTCCGACAAAGAGACCGGCGAAACAGTGCGGCAAATTCCACCCGAAGCGGCGATGCGCATTACGCGTAACATCGACCAGCTCACCGGAATCCTAATCGACCAGAAGGCCTGACCCGCAGGCCATCCGCGCTCGTAGTATCCTCACCCTCCATCTCGGGAGGTCTGATGGCTAAGTCTCGCAAACGAAGTCTCGTCGTCTTTATCGGCGCGTTGCTGACTCTCGCTGCGCTGCTCTACTGGCAACGCGGCCCCATCGCGCTGCGCTTGGTCGAACGTGGGGTCGATCGAATCACCGCCAATGCAGATCCGATTGCCGCACTGCCCGATGGATTGCATGTGGGCATTTGCGGCGCGGGATCACCCATGACCGATGCCAACAGAGCAGGTCCCTGCACGGTAGTCGTCACGGGCAATCGAATGTTCGTGTTCGATGCGGGCGGAGCCGCGGCAGCACGACTGCTACGCATGGAATTAAACCCAGCGCAGATCGAAGCGATTTTTCTGACTCACTATCACTCGGATCATATCGACGGACTCGGCGAACTACTGATGCAACGGTGGGTGGGTGCTGCTGCAACGCAACCACCGCGAGTGTATGGCCCCAAAGGACTTACGCAGGTAGTCGATGGCTTTCGCGAAGCGTATCGACTCGATCAGTCTTATCGAACGGCGCACCATGGCGAGCAACTCGCCCCATCATCAGGATTCGGTGCCGATACGCGCGAGTTCGATATTGGAAGTGCGGACGGACGCGTCGTGTTGCTTGACGAAGACGTACTTCAAATCGTGGCATTTACGGTGGACCACGGCCCTGTTGGGCCGGCAGTAGGGTATCGCGTGCGATACAAAGATCGCACTCTGGTGATCAGCGGTGATACACGACGCAGCGAAAACGTCGAACGCGAAGCGAAGAGCGTCGATCTACTGCTGCACGAAGCCCTATCGATGAAGCTCGTGCAGATACTCGAGCAAGGTTTTGATCGACATGGACGCTCACGCTATGCGCAAATCATGCGTGATATTCGTAACTACCACTCGAGCCCTGAAGAGGCCGCGAGCGTTGCAGAGGCCGCCTCGGTCAGACGCCTTGTACTCCACCATATCGTGCCGCCGCTACCCACGGAAGCATTAAAGCCCGAATTCATTGGCAAGGCGCCCGCTATTTTTTCAGGACCCATCGATGTCGCGCGCGATGGTGATTGGTATACCCTGCCGTCGGACAGCGACCAAATCATCTTGACTCGACGACCGTAGCGAGTCGCCCGACATGAAGGCAGTCATATCACGGGCTTTTTCGCACGCTCTCACGAGTACATCACGACGTGACATCCTGCGCTGGTGTCATGACGTTGGCCGGCGTGCCACGGGGCGAATGGCAATCGTCCACTATTTTCATCAAGACGACGATCCATACAGCGAACTGCTCGCCGCTTGCCTACCCGCACTGCAAGAGCGCTATCACATCGAACTGCATTGCCATCGCGTCTCACCACCCGATGACGCCTCTGCACCTGATCGTGAACGACTGCGCGAATGGTCCGCCCGTGACGCAGCAGCACTAGCGACAGCCTATCGATTGAATCCGGACCCGGCGCTCATCGATCAATTGCGATGGTGTACGACAGATCCCAAAATCGGCGCATCTTTGCGAAAGAGACTGGGTCACTACCTAGGCGCCACGATCTATTTCGAAGGCGAGTGGTATTGGGGTATCGATCGACTGCACTACTTGGAAGAACGCTTACAGAGTTCGGGTTTGGCACGTCAACCATGCACCTCTGCCCTGATCGAACCACTGCCGCTGCGCTTCGAGACCATCGACCACCTCGCAACGCAGCGACCCGTACTCGAATTTTTTTGCTCGCTTCGAAGTCCCTACACTTATCTTGCGGTTGATCGCGCCGCACGCTTAGCGAAGCATTACGGTGCTGAGCTACAACTGAGATTCGTGCTTCCCATGGTCATGCGCGGGTTACCTGTCGGCTTCGCCAAACGGAAGTACATCTTGCTCGACACCAAACGTGAGGCGGATCGCCTCGGGATTCCCTTTGGTCGTGTGGTCGATCCGGTCGGACAACCTGTTGAAGACGGACTCGCTATCCTCAATCGGGCAATCGCTTTAGGACTCGGCACAGAATTCCTATCGTCTTTTCTATCAGGCGCCTTCGCAGAGGGGGTCGATACGCATCAGAGATCCGCTCTCTTGAAGTTAGCGCTGCGCGTCGGTCTTTCGCAGAGCGATGTCGAAGACGCCCTGAAAGATTCTGCTTGGCGTACGATGGCAGCTGCGAATCGCGAGGCACTGCTCGACTCGGGTCTATGGGGCGTCCCCTCCTTTCGTGTAGCGGGACATCCCTCAGTCTGGGGACAGGACCGATTGTGGATGATTGAACAACATCTTTTGGCGGCCACTCGATGATGACGAAAACGACCAAATGGCTTTTGGTGATTGGCACCCTGATTGCCGCTCTTGCTGGCACCTATATCGCCATCGGCGGGCGTATGGGCCTCACGCTAGCCTGGATTGAGTACGCCGTTCGAGAAGAGAGCGCAGCCTATCGACCTGTCGAGTGGCAACGCGGCCCCTCGACGCCAACAATGCCGATATCCGAACGTCCGCCCAACATCATACTTATCGTTGCAGACGATCTCGGTTACAACGATGTCTCGCTCAACGGTGGCTTAGCGGGCGGGCGCGTCAAAACTCCCAACATCGATCGTATCGCCAACGAAGGCGTCAATCTGTCGACTGCTTATTCGGGCAGCCCCACTTGCGCACCATCGCGAGCGGCCATCATGACGGGCCGATATCCCACTCGATACGGGTACGAGTTCACACCGACTGCCAAGAACTTCATGAAGGTCGTAACGCAGCTCAGACGCTCTGAACCGCAGTTACATCACTCGATTTATTTCCCCGAACGCGAACAAGGACAGCCGTCACTCGAATCTTTGGGGTTGCCTGCTAACGAGATTACCCTCGCTCGAGTGCTACGTGACGCGGGATATCACACGGCTCATGTCGGCAAGTGGCATCTTGGCGATGCGCCACAGTTTCGGCCAACAGCGCACGGCTTCAACGAATCGCTGTCTCTGCCCTATGGCGCCGCGATGTTTTTGCCCGAAGACGATCCGAACGTGGTCAATGCCGCCTCGAAGATAGATCCACTTGATCGCTTCATTTGGGCTGCGCATCCGTGGGGTGTTAGATTCAATGACGGTGAGCTTTTCAAGCCTAATAAATATTTGACTGACTACTTCACCGATCACGCACTGCAGATCATCGATCACAACCGAAACCGGCCGTTCTTTCTGTATCTCGCCTACAACGCACCGCATACGCCGTTGCAAGCGACTCGCGAAGATTACGATGCGCTCTCGGAAATCGAGGATCATTCAGTTCGTGTTTATGCCGCGATGATCCGCTCGCTCGATCGAAATATCGGTCGCGTGCTTGAGGCCCTCGATCAAGCTGATCTCACCAACGACACACTCGTGATCTTCACGAGTGATAACGGTGGCACACATACCATTGGTATCAAAGGCATTAACGCACCGTTCCGTGGATGGAAAGCAACGCACTTCGAGGGCGGTATCCGTGTGCCGCTTTATCTACGCTGGCCCAAGGGCTTGCCACAGGGGCGCTTCGAGGCTCCAGCAAGTCATCTCGATATCTTTTCAACTTCGATCGCAGCCGCCGATGCCGCCGCACCTTCTGATCGAATCATCGATGGTGTGAATCTTCTGCCGTATCTTCGTGGCGAAGTCGCCGGCAGACCTCATCAAGCACTGTATTGGCGGACGGATCGGTATTTGGTCGTTCGCGATGGCGACTGGAAGTTACAGATCACTGATCGCCCAGCAAAGACGTGGTTACACAATCTCGCCATCGACCCCACCGAACAAATGAATAGAGCTGCGCAAGAGCCAGCGAGAGTTGCTGAAATGCGTGCTGCGCTCGAGCAATTCGATCGCTCGCAAGTAGCGCCGATGTGGCGCTCACTCGGCGCCGGCTATATTCCGATCGACAAAACACTCGCCGATCCGCAGGAGCCGGATGACGAGTATGTTTACTTCTCCAACTAAAATGCTCCCGTTTCGTCGCCCTTGGTTGACGTGGTTGATGAGCGTCACCGCTCTCACCTCGCTCACGTGTATTGCCGAACCCGCCGCAGCACCTCGTCCTAACTTCGTCGTCATCGTTGCAGATGATTGGGGCTATACGGACGTCGGTTCATTCGGTGGAGAAATCGCGACGCCGCACCTCGACTCGCTCGCAGCCAACGGGATTCGTTTCGCCAACTTCCACACCTCAGCTGAATGCTCGCCGACACGGGCGATGTTGTTGACGGGCGTCGACTCACATCGAACGGGCATCGGCGCCATGCGCGAATCCGTTCCCCATCAACACTACGGCAAGCCCGGTTATCTGACGGTGCTCTCACGCGACGTCGTGACTTTTGCATCGCGCCTGCAGCAGGTGGGCTACCGAAGCTATGCCGTCGGCAAGTGGCATGTCGGCAAAGAGCCTCACAACTTGCCACCGGAGCGCGGTTTCGATCGCTCACTCGTACAGGGTGATAGCGGATCCGACAACTGGGATACGCAGCAGCGCTATTTAGCACTGACGGATAAAGTCTATTGGTTCGAAGACGGCCGCGAAGCGACGATGCCACCTCGCTTCTACTCGTCTGAATTCTATGTCGATAGAGCGTTGCAATATCTGCAGCAAGATGCCAGCTCACCCAAACCGTTTCTGCTGTACTTGGCTTTCCAAGCCAACCACATCCCCTTGCAGGCTCCGCGCGAATTCGTCGATCGATACGCGGGTCGCTATGACGGTGGTTGGCATCAACTGCGCGAGGAGCGCCGCGATCGAGCTGCTGCACTCGGCTTGATTCCAGAGACGACCCCGATGGTCGAGATGGCGACGACGGAGAACTGGAATGTTTTGGATGAGCGTCGGCGTGCTTACGAATCTCGCCGCATGGAGGTCTATGCCGGCATGGCAGAAGCCATGGACCACCATATTGGTCGATTGATCAGTCATCTCAAAAAGACCGGGCAGTTCGACAACACCGTGTTCGTCTTTTTATCGGATAACGGCGCAGAGGCCTCAGACCCCCTTGCGATTCGATCGGCTCGGATATGGCTTCGTTGGCAATACACGTGGGAGAGATCCCGTTTAGGTGAACCGGGTGCTTACGCGGTCATCGGCCCAAGCTGGGCGAGCGCTGCAGCTTCGCCACTCGCCCACTACAAATTCCATGGCGGTGAAGGCGGCCTACGGGTCCCCATGATCATGTCGGGCCCGGCGATCGGAGCGCCCGGTGCGATTCATCACTCGTTCACGCACGTCAAAGATATTGCACCGACTTTACTGGAACTGGCTGGCGTATCGACAACGACAAATACATTCGAGGGCAAGCCGGTTGAGCCGATAACCGGTCGCAGTCTCCTAGCCGTACTGCAAGACCCCTCCCGTCGTCACCGCACGCCCGAAGAGACGGTGGGTTACGAGCTTGCAGGACACAGCGCACTGTTTCGTGGCGATTTGAAGTTGCTGAGAATTCCGCCGCCGACTGGCGATGGGCAATGGCGCTTGTATGACATCACTAACGACCCCGGCGAAACGCGCGATCTGAGTCGTGAGCGCCCGCAAGACTATGCCGAGATGATTTCCGCCTACGCCCGCTACGAGCGAGCGAATGGCGTGCTACCGATGCCACCGGGTTACGAACCTCGCAAGCAAGTTTCCATCAATGCGTTTCTTTTCGTTTATCTTCCCTATATGAAATGGATAATCAGCCTGATTGTCATCGTGCTGGCGGCCTGGTGGATACTCTCCAGACGTCGGCGAAATAAATCATGAAAACCATCGTCATCACCGGCGCCTCGTCCGGAATAGGACGCGCGCTTGCGTTGGAATTCGCTCAGCGTGGTTATCGTCTAGGCCTGCTCGGTCGACGGACCGAGGCGCTGGCAACGTTGCAGCAAGAGGCGTTAGCACGCGGTGCCGTGGCTGCCGAGACGCAGCAACTCGATGTCGATCTTGCAAGCTCGGTTGAACCGCAACTACGCAACCTTTTTGAGACTCTGGGTACGGTTGACATCTTCGTGGCCAATGCGGGCATCAATGCCTTCACGAACGTTGGAAAAGACGATCTGCCAGGTGAGACTCGCATTATCCAAACCAATGTCATCGGCGCGATTGCTTCCATTGATGCCGCAGCGGCCTACTTCATGGAACAGGGCCGCGGCCATATCGTCGGTGTTTCATCGCTAGCCTCGATGATCGCCGTGCCAAAGCAAGCAGCGTACTGCGCAAGCAAAGCCGCCATCTCGATGTATCTGCGATCAGCCCGAATTGAGCTCGCGCGTCATGATATTCGCGTGACGGATATTCAACCCGGCTTCGTAGTGACTGAAATCATGCCGAACATCGGCAAGTATCCCTTCGCGATCCCAGCCGATCGAGCCGCGCGTGAAATGGCAGACGCCATCGAGAAGCAACGCGACGAGGCCATTGTCCCCGCATTTCCGTGGCGCCTCTTCAAGCCGTTCTTCCGTCATATTCCCAACTCTTTCTGGAAGCGACTATGAGCTCGCAATATCGGATGTACGGCTGGCATCTCTCCTACTTTGCCGGAAAAGTACGCTCATACCTGAAATACAAGCGAGTCCCGTTCGATGATGTAGATGTCAATCTCTTGGTGTTGATGTGGCTCGGCAAGCGAAAAACCGGCGTGGTCGCGATGCCCTTGCTGCAAACACCGGACGATATCTGGATGCAAGACTCGACCGAGACTTGGCAATTCATTGAAGAGCACTTCAAAGATCGACCCATACTACCCACCTCGCCTCGTCAGCGGTTTGTCGCACTTTGGCTTGAAGCCTGGGGTGACGAATGGTGGATTCCGATTGCGATGCAAACGCGCTGGCGCCACGCGGAGAACTACCCGCTCTTTGAGCACGATGCGGGAAACGCCTTGTTGCCAGGCTGGCCACACTTCATGCAACGCCGCGCTGTCGCCCGCATCGCACGTCGACTTCGCGGGTATCTGCCAGCCGTCGGCGTTCGAGCGGAACAGGACGAACTGCTGATGACTTGGACGCGCCGTATGCTGAGTTTGCTCGAGACGCATTTCTCTCAGCATGCATTTCTACTCGGCGCCAAGCCGAGTCTTGCCGACTTCTCACTGATGGGCACCATGTATGGGCATCTCGGTCGCGATCCTTGGCCCGCTCGCGAACTGATCGCACCCAATCCGCACCTGCGAAACTGGATCGATCGGATGGCGGACCTGCCGAACTCTCTCGATGAGAGCGCAGCGCCGACATGGCTCGCCAACGACGATATTCCGGCAACGCTGATGCCGATATTGCGAATCACGTTCGAGGAATTCGGCGCGCAGGTAGCGGGTATTGCCGATCAAGTGCGCACACTCGCGGCTCACTGGCCAAAAGAAAGGCGGCTGCCGCGCATCCTTGAAGATGTTGCCATTCCCCTTCCGGAGGGAACCTTCAAGCGTGCAGCGATGCCTTACACGCTCTGGATGGCACAGCGCGCGCTCGACGCCATCGCCGAACTACCGGAGCAAACAGGGCAAGAGCTAGGCCGCTGGCTCACCGAATCAGGCGGCGGTGCATTGCTGACACTCGAGGCGCCTCGGCTCGAACGTGACGGTCTACAAGCTCGCTTCAGTTCGGCAGCACATAATCGCGGAACTGCTCGCGCAGCTTGATCTTCTGCATCTTGCCCGTTGCACCAAGCGGGATGGCATCGACGAAAGCGACATCATCCGGCACTTGCCACTTAGCCACTTTGTCTCGATAGAACTCGAGTAACGCCTCGGCCGTGACATCAGCGCCGGGCTTGCGAACGACGACGAGCAGCGGCCTCTCATCCCATTTCGGGTGAGGAACAGCGATACAAGCGGCCATCGCAACAGCCGGATGACCCATCGCGATATTTTCGATATCGATGGAGCTGATCCACTCGCCACCCGATTTGATGACGTCCTTGCTGCGATCGGTGATCTGCATGAATCCATCAGGATCGATGCTGGCAACATCACCTGTTGGGAACCAGCCATCGACCAACGGATCACCGCCTGCACCTTTGAAGTAGCTAGCCACGATCCAGGGTCCCCGTACGAGCAAATCACCCGTCGATTTGCCATCCCATGGGAGCTCTTTGCCCGCCTCATCGACGATCTTCATCTCGACGCCAAAGATGGCGCGCCCCTGCTTCTCTTGCAGCGCGAGCTGCGTCTCTTCGGACGCTGCGAGATGCTTACCTTTGAGTGTGCTCAGCGTGCCGAGTGGAGACATCTCAGTCATCCCCCACGCGTGTAGAACCGTCACGCCCAGAGCTCGGAAGCGTTCGATCATGGCTCGGGGACAAGCAGACCCACCAATGACCGTACGCTGCATCGTCGTGAATCGACCCTGAACCGAATCGACATGATTGAGTAGACCCAACCACACGGTCGGAACGCCAGCGGCCATCGTGACAGCTTCGCTCTCGATCAGCTCGTGCAGCGATTTGCCATCGAGTGCAGCCCCTGGAAAGACCAACTTCACACCGACCATCGCCGCGACGTAGGGAATACCCCAAGCATTGACGTGAAACATCGGTACGACGGGTAGCACCGAATCTCTCGATGAGAGATTCATCGCATCGGGCATCGCTCCGGCGTAGGCGTGCAGCAATGTCGAGCGATGGGAATACAACACGCCCTTCGGGTTACCTGTAGTGCCACTGGTGTAGCAAAGCGCAGCGGCCGCCCGTTCATCCATCTCTGGCCATGCATAGCTTGCACTCTCACCGGCAATCCACGACTCGTAATCGATAAGACTCGGAATCGCCGTTGTCGCTGGCATTCGATTGGCATCGGCCATGAGAACCCACCGCTTTACGGCGGGACACTTGGCGGCGACGGCCTCGATGATTGGCAGGAACGTCAGATCGAAGCAAACGACAACATCTTCAGCATCGTTGATGATCCACACGATCTGGTCCGCAGCGAGACGCGGATTGATGGTGTGTAACACCCGCGCGCTACCGCTGACTCCAAAATAGAGCTCAAAGTGTCGATAGCCGTTCCAGGCGAGTGTTCCTATGCGAGAGCCTGCCGGCAAATCGAGTCGATCCAGCGCATTGGCAACTTGGCGCGCACGCGCGGCCGCATCGCGATAGGTATAGCGATGAAGATCGCCTTCGACACGTCTAGAGACGATCTCGGCATCCGAGTGATTTTTGGCGGCAAACTCGATCAACCGCGAAATCAGCAGCGGCTGTTCCTGCATTGCTCCGAACATGACCCCCTCCTGTCTATCGGATGTGCTATCGACCGAACTCGCAGTAGCTCTCTCGCTCCACGAGATCGAACGCAAACAAAAATTTAGCCATACCGGTCAATACCGCCATGGTGACGCCGAGCTCTAAAATTTGCTCGTTGTCAAAATGACACGCGAGCTCAGCATGTAGTTCAGGGGATACGACGCCATCGGATTTGCCGAGCGACATCTCTTCGGCTAAACGAATGACCGCGCGCTCGGCCGCACTCCAACAGGCAGCCTCAGCATCGTCGATGGCTGCGATTTGCGCCTCGCTGAGACCCGCGGCCATGGCGTCAAGACGATTGCCTTTGTTGCAGAACGCACAGCCATGCAGCGTCGAGAGCCGATAGCGAGCGAGCTCCTTCATGACGACGGGTACACGGCCGCCGTGGAATAGGCGCTGGTAGAAATCGCCATACCAAGCGAATACCCCGGGCGCGTGGCCCATCACATCGATGAAGGTTGAATCTCCCCGAACGGCTAGAGCCCGATCATGCGCGGCTCGCATGAAGTCCGGCAAAGCCTCGCGCGACAGCGGTTTGATGAATGGATTGGGTTGGGTCATCGACGGCTCCGACATCGTTGATAATGGTAGCGCATGAACGACAACCCTAACTGCTGGACCTGTCGATACTTTCGCGTCACCTGGGACCCCGGCATGCCCTACGGCTGCGATGCCATCGGATTCAAGAGCCGAATCGTCCCTCACCTGGAGGTGCTGCGAACGAGCGGCTCTCCGTGTCGTGCGTATACACGCAAAGTGGACGCCCCCGCGCCAACGAATCCCCCAACCTAGCGGGTCAACGTCGTACTAGCTCGACGACCTCCGAGGCGCTGAGTGTGCTCGCGCGCTGACGGATGGCCGGCAGATACTCTTGCTGGAGATTTTTCGCAGGTCCCAGCATCTCTTGGAAACTGCGCTTCAAAAGCTCGGTACTCATCACACGCCCACCGGCGTAATAGCGCTTAGCCACCTGCCCGAGCGCATAAGTCGTCGCAAACGAAAAGGCCATGCCAGTGGCAGCACCGGTTAACCCACCCAACATCTTGCCTGCCGCTTTGCCCACGAGGCCGCCAATCAACTTGCGCCCAATTTGCTCGACATACTGAGAAGTGAGCCCCACGCCGACCGTCGCAATGAATTCTTTGATATGACCCTGATCCATTTCGACGCCGTGGGCTTTGCCGATCTTGTAGACCATCCGCACCTGCAAAGGAATGATGGCCATAGACGCCCAAGACTGCGGCAATAACTCGAGCGCACCGTTCAGGATTGAGTAATTCAGAATGCTCTTATCGAGCTCGGCATCGCGAGCTGGCGCTGCTGCGACCGCAACCGCTGCGGCGGGCGCTGCTGAGGGGGCTGCAACCGCTGCCGCAGCAATCGCATCGGCCTGCGCCGCACCCGCGAGCGCCGGATCATCCGCCGCGAGACCCAACACCTCACGCAGCGAACTCAAGAACGCCTGCTCTGCCTGACTTTGCATGCCGTCGGCATCACAGACGCACACAG